>Ga0315544_1002001_pt1 | contig 14937 bp, 8 predicted proteins | sample SalMarSW160130MG_2_FD_202543 | JGI IMG/M metagenome (GOLD analysis project Ga0315544, IMG submission 202543) | Salt marsh sediment microbial communities from the Plum Island Ecosystem LTER, Massachusetts, United States - Salt Marsh Sediment SW1601-130 ... | reverse complement strand
AGTCTCTATACAACTAGCTATTCCGTATCACACTGGAACCCTGCCTAAACGCGAACCCGCACGTAATGTTAGTGAAAGCAATTAGTGTGCCAAGCAGCATCGGGAGATAAGCCACGCTTTTACTTGGTTTATCATCAAGAAAGATGGGGTTAGATGAAAGGAGTCATCACGTCCCTAAACAGTTTCCGCCTGAACCAAGGGAAACTGTCCACGTTTGTAACACTAATTTCCGCCTATCGGCGGGCCGTCTACTTGGATTAAAGTGTAGGTTGCGACGAAATGCGTCTCGGGTATAGTTAAGAAAAGGAAATTGAACGAATGACTTTACCTGAGCGAGAGTCTTTTATAAAACAGCGAGAGCGTTTGATGGAAGAGATGGAGAATGTGATGAGAGGTAAGAGCAAGCGGTTCAGGACAGTAACGGAGTTAGCGCGGGATTCAGGTTTTTCGCGCCGCACGCTTTACCGTATGCGTAACCGTTGGCTTGAGAGCGGTCGTAGGAGGTAAGGTTTGCTTCATCGCCGCCGTGGTCCGAAGGGACTTCCTTACGGCAAGCCGCCCAAGTATTACGAACGGATGATAGTGAAGATGCGTCGTCGTCTGGGTTGGTCGGCTCCCCTGATAGCTGCTTACCTGAAGACCCATAACATTCTCAACCCTTCCACAGGCCGTCCTCTATCCCAACGTTCCTGCTACGACGTGCTTAAGCGCTATCCCTGGTCCCGTAAGCCAGACAAGAAGGATGTAGTGCGGTATGAGAAGAAGAACCCAGGCGAGTTGGGGCACATGGACATGAAAAAGTTGCCCAATATCAAGGGCGAAAACCCCAGGGACAAGCGTTATGAGGTGGTGCTGGTGGACGATGCTACCGGACTGGCTTATCGCGAGCTTTCTACCCCACACGTCCGCTACGCGTTCGTGCGGGGACCCCGAAGCTGCTAACGGAACGAAGTTCCGTTAGCAGCTCTGCGATCTTTTCTGCGCAGCAGAAAAGGAGCATGAAAGGAATTTACTACCCATATTCGCCCTGCGCGTGCGTTACATGCCTTTGAGATAGCGCTGGCTTTGACAGGGATTAAGCATCGTTACACTCGCCCCCGCTGTCTTCAAACCAACGGGAAGGCTGAAGCGTTCTGGAAGATATGGATGCGGTAAGTGTGGACTCAGAAATTCCTCTCATGGGACGATTACTTAGCTCATGCAGAAAGGATGTTGTATGCCTACAACTATCTTCGCCCTCACGGAGGAATCGGATACTTGACACCCAATCAGAAGTTGTCTATACTAAGACAACCTAAGCTAGAAGAAGACCAAAGTGAGACGCATTTGGCCGCATAGTACAGCTCAGAGGTATATGCACCTCTCACAGGCTTACATTCGGGCCGCTGTAGACCAAATCGGTGCAAAAGTGGTGCAATCCGAAGAAGGTCTTGACGGACAATCTCGCAAGTTAAGCAACTACGTTGCGCCTGTAGTTCAGATGGAAAGAGCATCGGATTTCTAATTCTATCCGAGCCTTTTTGATACCTTTTCCCGTAAGTATCGAGAACAGTCGACTTAAGCCATAACCAGCGTGTTTTTGGGACTTAAGGGATAATTGCATCTTTTCCATAGAGTCCATTGTTCCCACTGATTCCATGGTTTGGCACAAAAGTTGACACACTTTTTGGCACAGTTTGAGTGTGGAGAAGTGTATTCTTTTAGCAGGGGAATTCTAGGTGTTTAAAAATTGTCTTTCCTGTCTCTGAAGCCCTCAGAGTCGTTAAAGGTGATTCCAGAACAGCGATCTTTAGCGAGTTGGTTTATCCCATACCCTTTTTATCAGGGGCTTTTTCTCAAAACTTACTCCACAAAAATAATCTTTCCTGAATCCACACCGAACTCGGTCTTAAAAAGCCAGAAATATACACTCGGGGGCAATTGAGGATCACACTCGATTTGTCCCTGCGTAACCGTTCCACCTTCCTGCACGTAGACCGTTCTGCCAGCAACATCAAAAATCCTTAAGATATAGTCAGTCGGTTGGGAAACTTCGTAGGTGAATCTCATCACCCCCACTTGCAGGCCGGAGGCGGAGGCCCTGAAGAAATCATCTTGCGCTTCGGCGACGTAACCAGGCTCCTCATGTTCTCTACCAAGCGCCTTCCTTGCGTTCATCCTGAGGATCTTACCTTCATCGCTGTCTATCGTATCCGCGCCAAGGATTATCACATCCCACACCTCGCGGTTTGTGTACTCCGGATAAGCGCTCCAGATCAACGCGGCCAAACCTGCAATCTGAGGCGAAGCATACGAAGTCCCGGTTCCGGTTCCATATCCGCCATCCATCAAGGTCAACCACACGCTCTTACCCGGTGCATACACGTCAACGTTTGATCCATAGTTTGAGAAAGAAGCTCGGGTATCCTCCTGCGTAGAGGCCCCTGCAGACATAACGTGTTCGTAAGCGGAGGGGTAATGATTAGGGTCATAGCACCCATCGTTTCCGGCGGAAGCGCACAAGAACAGACCCTTATTCCAGGCGTACTCTACGGATGCCTTTTCTGCTGTGCTAGGGCCGCTAAACCTTGCACTAATGTTGATTACCTGCGCCCCATTGTCTGCGGCGTAAAGGATGGCGTTTATCTCCTCGCTTCTCGCCATACTTCCCATGCTGTTCACGACCTTCAGAGGCATAATGGACGTGTTTCCCGCTACTCCGGCGATCCCAGTGGCATTATCGATCTTTGCCGCTGCACTCCCGGCGATCTTAGTCCCGTGTCCATTATCGTCGGCAGAGTTCGCATTGTTATCGAGAAAATTATATCCTGCTACGAGATTGGCTTCAAGGTCTGGGTGATCCGGATCAACTCCGGAATCAAGTAAGGCAATCGTCACATCAGGGCTGCCGGTTGAAAGACTCCAGGCCCAGTTTGTTTCCGTAATTACCTTGTCCCACTGGTACGGGAAGAACGGATCGTTCGGGGTATAGGGAAACAAATCCAGTTCGTGGAGTATCCAGTCAGGTCCCGCGGATTCCAACTCAGGCTCAACCCTTACCGTTGTATTTGGTTCAAGATGTTCAACATAGGGGAGATTCTTCAGGAGGTCAAGCATGCGGTCTCTCTCGGATTGTTGCTTGTCCGTGGTGCTTACTACATAATAGTTTCCGAATACCCGAAGAACCTCTTGGGAAGGATTGGGGTAGGTAATCAATGGATTAACGTTCACACCGGGACGAGAAGCAAATTCCTCTAGCCCTTCAGGATCAGAGACCTTTACTATGAACCCCTCCTCGGTGAGGGAATCCCTCCCGCTTTCTATTGACCCCCACGCTACGGTTGCGAGAACCAAGCTAATCCACATAACTGCTACCCTGGATGCATCCTTAAAGGCGTGTAGGTAGCGCCCCTTCATGATGTCCTCCAGGTTGTCTTCTATATGATTATAGAAGACTTTACCCGTGTGTCAAGGTCTACCGTTACGGGATTAAACAATCTTAGCGTTTTCCCGTTGTTATTGTCTTGAGATGTGACACCCCATTGCTCCTTGGATACCTCTTGTGCTAGCCAGGTCACGTTTATGCGAGACTTGTTGAGCAGGATGTGGTTGGTACGTGAATTGCTAATAATAAACGTAGGTAGCGTCCCTAAAAACCGATCCGTGTATGGGGATAGATGAAATCTTGAATGCCTCCAGATCAGATTTGAGGCATAGAGAACACACCACCTCCGAGTGGTGTGTTTCTTTTAACCCCGTTATTGATTTAATCAAGCGACTACAACTAGCTCAGATACATCTAGAGCAAATCTGCCTCCTCAGAGACCTTTTCAAATTGATAGTTGCGCAGATGTGAGGAATGACAGGCCCAGGGAGCGGTTTGTAAAAAATAGCTAATTAGGATGGAAATAGGAGGCCTGCGTGATCACGCGAGCCAAGGATCGATTGAGTTACCTGAGAGGATTGAGGGAACAAGCTGCAAATAAAAGACGGGCGGCCTTTCGACCGCCCGTGCAGGGTAAGGCTATGTGGATTGATTAACGAATGAGTACGAGTTTCCGTGTTGCTGAAAATTCGTCAGCTTCCATACGCAGGAAGTAGAGTCCAGTGGGTACCTCTTGTGTATTCCAGTTAACGATGCCGTAACCTGTAGAGACCGATTTACTAACGAAGGTCTTTACCAGCTTACCGCTTACGTCGTACAGCCTGAGGCTCAGGGGTCCTGCTTTGGGTATCGCGTACTTAATCATCAAATCGCGACTGACGACGTTGCTCGAAACACCGAGTGCGTATTGCTTTGGCATGATACCTTCTTCTGTTACTCCTGTTTCCTCTGTGTTAAACGAGACGTCAAGGTCGGACGAGCCGAAGTCTTCAACGTTCACGTAGCATGAGAAGGTGCAGATAAAGTCACCCGAGCTTTCAGGCAAATCGATCGGGTCGAAGGCAACGGCCATTTCAGCTTCGGGCGTAAGACTTTCAGTAACGTGTACAGTATCATCCCAGACATGGCCGCCGTCCGGCTTCACAAGGTGCATAACAGCATGCCAGTCGTTCTCGATCTCCGTGCCCTGATTCTCATAGACCGCACTGGGAGTGAGCGTGCTACCGCAAGCGTACGTCTCACCCTCGACTGGTTCTATGGCTTCTACAGGTACTATAGAGTGAGGATATCCTGCTATGAAATTCCTGCCCGCCAGGTTATTACTGGGATCCGAATCCAGAGGGTGCAACACCTCGAAAGTCGCCAGGTAAGCCGTGCCCAAATCACTGACTCTGAATGCGTTGAATTCAACTGTAAGGGCGGTGTCTGCTGGGATAGAAAGAACTGTACTGTCATTGTAGGATATAGGCCCTATGGAAGAGATTGTGCATTTTACTAACGCCACGCCGGGTTCGTCGGAGTTGTTTTTCACTATACATTGAGGTATGAAGTACTCGTTCGGAGTCTCCTTGGCTTTCGGGCGGATAATCATTGCGAGTTCGAGGTCTATTGTCTCTCCAGCAGTAACGCTTGTGATGAAGGTATCGTTCCCAGGGAATTGGTCACCAGCAAAGGAGGTCCACACCCTCAGACGATAAAGTCCTGCTACTCTGGGTACCCAGGGCTCTTCAAAGGTGTAAGAATTGGAACGGGGCGGTAGACCCTCGATCACATAGTATATAACAGGAACTACCTCGTCTGCTGTCCATACCTCATTGTAGTTCTTAACAAACACCGTGACGTCATCCAGACTCTGCATGCCGTAGATCACCTCAGCGCCGCCTTCAGAGACGTAGTTGAATCCGATGAGAACAGTGTCTCCGATGTAGGCTGAGAGATCGAACTCGTACGGATTGGGGGGATCGTCAATGTAGATCCACCCAATATCAGGGTCCTCTGACGTAAGTCGAAGATCAGTAAGGGTATCTTTCCAGGTTTGACCTCCGTCGGTGGAGATACAAACGTAGGTGTGGATGGTGTTTTCTTCGCCTGCATAAAACGAGGTATAGAAGCGCAGCGTAATCGCATCTGGTTCCACCACGTCGCTCAGGTCAATCTCAGGGGTAATCAACCACTCGTCTGAGGAACTAGTGTCGCTCGGGAACACATAAGCTCCCCAGTCGTCGTGCTGATGCTCCAGTCCCATATTAGCCCGGGACCAGGTGCGGGGGAAATCAAGCGTGTCCGGATTGCTAACTACCTGAGTCCAACCTGTAGGTGGGAAGGTTTCGCCCTCGAAATCCTCGGAGAGCAAAACAATATCAGCAGCAAGAGTGTCAATCCTTCCATGGATTGGAACGTTTTCGTGATCGACATTGTCATTGTTAGAGAGTGCTGTGATAATGATGTTTCCTTCATCTAAAACCGCAGGCGTAGGGTAACACCTAGCATTGTCTACAGAGATGTCGCGAGTCCCGTGAGTAGTAGTGTCGTCCATCAAGCCCTTTAAGGCAGGGTAGCACTTAGCATCGTCTACAGAAATGTTGCGAGCCGCCCAACCGATTGATGCTGCAATCACGATGAGTAATGAGAGTTTTCTCAACATGTTATCTCCTGTAGCCATTAAGGCTGTTTGTTTTGTTTTTCTCTACCACTCCTCAGTTTACAACCCACCTCAACCTTTCACCCTCTACGCACCGTTCCTTCCCTCACTACCCTTGGCTGGTTTTGACGCGCAAAAAGTTCCGCAGCATGGGAAAACCACCAAAAAGTATTTTTTGCGCGTTATAGTCCCTCTGAACATGAACTGTAGTAAAACCCCAGGCTTCTGCCGCCAACGCCGTAGACACGCAAATCCACGTATCCAGAATCCCATCTTCAAAATATTTGGCCGCGACAGCGTGTTTAAAAATACGAGTCGCCGCAGCAAAAGTAGATTCAGTAGGGAGAGGTCTTTCTACAGTTCCTCCTGTACCGCACCTCATCTCAGGAGACAAAGTCAGCCCAGGTATGTCCGAATCTTCGGACAGAAATTGTGTAAGCACAACATTTTTATGGCTTCTTAATTTCGATACGAGGTATCCCGAAAGGAGTAGGAGGAGGCTGAATACACATCGTCCATCCCAATCTACCCCTGTTAAAGGAGGGCGTTGACAACGATAAACATTAAACCTTCCGGGATACCTCGGAATCCGATGATCACTCAAGGATCGATAGGAGGATGCGAATATCTCGTTTCCCTTCCTTCTAGGGAAGTTTGAGTTGAATTCCTCTTGCCAATCTGAAACATTCACGATACCTAAGAGAGCAATTAGCGTACCACACTATCTTCCTTAAAGTAAGCCTCGTATAAGCATACCTTACGAACGAAACAAGAACCGCCTGTAATAATGGAACCGCCATATTTAAATACAGGTAAAACAGGAAATTGGCAAAGGCTGTTTAATTCCGTGACGTCTCTTCCCATACCTAAACCGGTTTCCTCGATTGGTTCCATAATCGCCTGGATTTATCCATGAGCAGCCAAGGAAACTTTCTCAAACGGATTGGGTGGGTTTAAAACGGGGGCGGGTTCAGATTTTCTTACCCTATTCGGTTAACCAAGTACCCCGCAAGTGCCAAGATAATAAGAACCAACTCAAGCCAAGGAGGGATCAAACCACTCAGACGTAAACTCTCCGGGTGGTTACACTTCGCACTTGCGGGGCACTTTGGCCTAGAAATGGAGGCTAAATGAGTCTTTCGATTCATCCCTTCCTCTCCACTTTTTCCTGTACCGCTTTACATTTAAGTACTCGCTGATTTTCTCAGAACTCATTTAACCATTTGCTTTGTAAGGAAGCAATTAAAGTACCAACCTTGCCTTTGAGAATAAGGTGCGTATTTACTTGGCTTATCCTTAGAGAGAAAAAAATAGATAAGGCAAGGTGTCACATTTCTAAACAGTCTATTAGATCAAACCGGGGAAAGTGTCTACGCTCGTATACAGTTATGACAACCGGGGAGGATCGGAGCTGTCAAAGCCTAATCAAGTCCTAGTAGACGAAGTTTCTTGTAGAGAAGCGCGCGGCTGATGCCCAGGACCTTCGAAGCTTGCGATTTGTTCCCGTCGAACTGCCCCAACACCTTTTTTATATAGCCATGCTCGCACCGTCCACGGAACTCGTTAAGGCTTTCCAGAGTCGTACCGGATTCCCCCTGAGGTAAGCTGTTTTCTTCGTCATGATTGGAATCCTTCTGTATAGAACCTTGCGGGAGATTCCCATCCCTGGAAGATTTACCTTGCTTCTTTTTTCTGATCTCCTCCGGGAGATGACGAAGCTTGATCTCTCCTTCCTCTATCGCAAACAACGCGGCCAACTGTATGACATGACTCAACTCGCGGATGTTGCCTGGCCAATTGTAAGACACAAGGGCTTGCAAAGCTTCCTTTGAGAGTTTTACGGGAGTTTTCACAGAAGCTATAGCCTGTTTAAGGAAATATTCGGCAAGAAGGGGTATATCCGTGCGGCGCTCTCGCAGCGGAGGGACATCAATCGTTAAGCCTTTAAGACGGTAGTAGAGATCCTCTCGGAGCTCACCCGATTCAACGGCCTTATCAATGTCTTTGTTTGTGGCCGCTATAATTCGCACATCGGTGTGAAGTTCTTTTGTAGTTCCCAAAGGCCTGAAGGTACCGTACTCTATAACCCTAAGCAAGGCAACCTGGTTAGGGGTGGAGAGATCCCCGATTTCATCCAAAAACAGACTACCTCTGTCAGCTACTTCAAAAAGCCCTACCTTTTTGCTAACCGCACCGGTGAAAGCGCCCTTTTCGTGGCCGAAGAGTTCAGAAGCCAACAATTGCTCATGAAGCGTAGAGCCATCCACAACGACTAGAGAATGTGAAGCCCGCTTGCTTTTAGCATGGATCGCTCGTGCTACCAGTTCCTTACCGGTTCCGCTTTCGCCGGTTATGAGAACAGGAAGGTCGGTCAACGCCGCCTTCTCGATGGATTCCAACACCTTTTTTACCGCTTGGCTCTCACCCACGATACGGCCTGAGCCCTTGCTGCGTTGAAGTTCTGTCTCGAGTACTAAGGTACGTCTCTGCATCTGTCCACGTTCTGCGGCACGCTGGATGGTTATCATAAGATCTTCCAGCTTGGCTGGTTTGATCAGGAAATCGAACGCCCCGAGTTTCATAGCCTCAATCGCGGTGGAGATTGAAGCGTGACCGGTAAGCATCACCACCTGCTGGGTGGGACGCTCGGCACTCAACTTTCTTAAAAGTTCCAAGCCGTCCATACCTGGCATAAGAATATCCAGCAGCACCACATCGAAGAACTGGGAATCCAATTTTTCCAGACCTTCCTCACCGCTGGCTGCGGTTACCACCTTAAACCCTTTGGTATTTAGGGTTTGAGCCGTCATCTCCCTGAATACCTCTTCGTCATCAACGATCAGGACTCGAATAGAATCGTTTGAGGTCTCAGAACTCATCTTTTCCTCCTTCCGTGGGTTGGAACCTCAATAATAAAGATGGTTTCCTTATCCGTGCTGTTTTCTAAATATACGTTGCCGCCGAAATGTTCAAGAAGCATGACGCTCACAGGAAGCCCAAGACCGGTACCCTTCCGGGCGGTCTTAGTAGTAAAGAGAAGCTCAAATATCTCCTCCTGAATTCCCTTAGGGATGGGCGGCCCGTCGTTGCTTATAGCGATACTGATAGTATCCTCCTTCTCTTTTTCAGTACGAATAACAAGCCTTCCGGAACCCTCCATTGCTTCATAGGCATTCTGTATAACGTTTACGATCACCTGTTGCAAGACCTCATGATCTACGGATGCAAAGGACAGATTTTCATCAAGGCGCAGCTCAAGCGAGATATCCTTAAAGGAGAGGTGCTGGGAGAGGAATTGCAGTGCCTCGCGTACAATATGATTGACGTTGTGGAACCCTACATCCATCCGGTTCTCTTTGGCAAACTTAAGGAGACTGGAGACAATCTGGTGTGCTCTATCCAGCTGCTGCTCCATGGTGGTCAGATATCCGGCAGCCTTCTTGCGGAGTTGCTCCGGTACCTCCTCGCTGCTGGAAAGCATCTCCTTCAGAACGGTAGAGGTAGCAAGTATTGAGGCAAGTGGATTATTTAGCTGATGTCCAAGCCCGGCGGCAAGTACACCGATCGAGGCAAGCTTTGATGCACGTAACAACTGTTGCTCCATCCGCTTGCGCTCAGTAACGTCACGAGCGATCCCAATGAACTGACCGGACAAAAACCGGGCTGAAATTTCCAGGACATGTTGGCGCCCTTTGGTATCTCTTACCTTGACCTCGAGAAGGGGAATGTAACCTCCTTCTATAGGCTCGTTTAGACACCTACTCAAATTCTTCCTTGTCTCAGTATTCAATTCCGGGGAATCGAAGAAGTCCCGGACATTTACACCTATGAAGTCATTTGGATTCCTGCCTATGCTCTCCTTAAAGGCGGGGCTCAGATAGAGAATGCTTCCGTCTGCATCCACGCTGAAGATGATATCCTTGGCGCTCTCTGCAAGTCCCCGAAATTGAAGCTCGGATTCCATCAGGGCTTGTTCAAACTCACGCATCTGGGTAATATCTCGAGCCACATTCACTGTGGCTATTATTTCACCCTTGGAATCGAGTAGAGATGATACCGATACCGAAAACATCCTCTTGGTTTTGGGATCGATGATTTCGATGTATTCGGCGATTCCGAATTCAACAGCAGAAATATCCTCGTTCAAAGGTCCCTTCTGGTTTTCCAGGTGGAAAACCTTAAGGTAACTTTCTCCCACCAATTCGTTGAAGCTCAAGCCGGTGTATTCGGCCACCGCCCGGTTGGCCCTCAGGACACGACGATCAGGAGCGAGGATCATCACCAGATCAGGAATCGCATTGAATGTCCGCTCCCACTCCTGTTTAGCCTGCTCAATCTGTTTTCTCTGGCGGATACTTTTGGTAATATCAATACAGTTACCGAGGTATGCGCCTTCCCCCTGGTAGGTAATCGGACGAATTCTAACCTCAAGTATAGCAATCTCCCCGTCTTTACGTTTAATCCTCATGGTGTACTGATCCGATTGGCCAGTTTTACGTTGTTTCTTGCGTTCCTTAATCGCCTCCACATCCTGGGGAAGGATAATAGAGTAAATATCCATCTCGAGCAACTCATCCCGCGAGTAGCCGGTAATCTTCTCCATAGACGGGTTGGCGAAAAGGAACCTGCGCCGGCTGGTAATATAGACACCAACCAACGCCTCCTCGATTAAGGCGCGGTAGCGCTCCTCGGATTCACGCAGGGCGTTGACGTTTTGAATCTCGTGGATTTGACGGGCAACGATATCCACGATATCTTCGAGGTAAAGAATAGTCTCCTTGTCAGGCCTTTTCCCGTTAACCGGCGTATCTACAGAAAGATAGCTCTCTGTTGAACCATCCATGCCGAGCATGGAAACTAACAGCTCATCCCCCTTCTTCCATGAGTCGGGAGCCTCGTCTGTTTCCGAGTCTTGTAAAATATACCTGCCGGTTTGCTCAAAGTCCACTCCTGCTTCTCTGGGGACAAAGTAGGAATGGCTGATTTTGAACTCCGGCCTGAGCATCTGTTTGAGCATTCCTTCCGAAGCTAGAGGGTTCTTATTTAACCGTTCAACAAGCTCTGGATCTATCCCAACCTGAGCGAGATGCGTGGTTTCTCCCTTCTCGTTCTTTATCGTGAATACCGCCCGGGCAAATAATCCCGCATCACGGACGGCCTCGCAGCCCAGTTGAAGACAATTCTCAACGGTGTTCGCCCCACGCAGGTTATCCAACAGTTGGGCGTTTACTTGCAGGTGCAACTCCGTCCGCTTGCGCTCGGTGATGTCGCGCGAGATGAACAGCAGGCGATCTGCTGCAATGTTGACAACACTCTCCATGTAATGCCAGCTTCCCCACTTATCCCTGACTCGATATTCAATCCTCTCAGAGATACCCTCCACTTTCCCACCGAGGAGTTTCTTAACTTTTGCGCCTGCATACTTCTTCAGCAAAGAAAACAACTTCTTTTTATCGTCGGGATGGACGAAATCAAAACTAGACTTGCCAAGCATGTCTTCAGGCTCGTACCCAAGCGCCGTGTGCGAGGGACTGATGTAGGTGTACGTCGGGTTCAATGTGAACGTGGTTACGGCTATCAGATCGCTTGTATTCTCGCTTATCAACCGATACTTCTCTTCCGATTCCCGCAACGCCTGCTCAGCCTGCTTGCGTCCCACACCCGCGCCAAGTTCAGCCCCTACCATCTCAACAAAGCTTGTGGTATGTTCATCCGCCCTGATCAGTATCATACTGAAGATACCTAAGGTTTCCTCACCGGAACGCATGGCAACCGAAATCATCTGACCGGCAACCTCTTTACCCTCACTCACCCTGAGAGCTATCTTTCCGTCTCTCCACCGATCTGTCACCATAACCCCGGACGTCTCTAAGACCTGCTTCACGTAGGGATCTTCCATAACCAACACCTCCTCTTGACTGAAGAATTCCGAGCCAGGTCCGAAGGCTCTCTTAAGACGCAGACAGCCTGCCTGTCTATCCAGGAGATAGATCCCGCCAGCCAAAACACCAGGGTTATCCTTCAGAAGGGCAGAAGCCTTCCCTAACAAATCGTCAAGATTGACCGCTTGGTTAATCTGTTGCGATAGATCATACAACCCTTCGATGGTGCGTGTATGCCTTTGAAGTTCCTTCTCGGCCTGCTGACGCTCAATCGTAGTTCCAATCATCGAACCCACCGTCCGCAAAAGCTGGATGTCCTCCTGTTTCCATCGGCGTTCCTCCCTGGAATCGTCAAAACCTATAAATCCCCACAGCTGATCCTCTATCTTAATGGGAAGAATCAGCATGGCAGCGGCGTTCTTTGAACCAACCGCGGCAAGATCCCTGTGGGACATATCCTCCACCGACCCTCCGTATGGCCTGCCTGACTTTAACTTATCGAGCAACTCCTTAGAAAGTTGCCTGTAAGCGAGATGTTGTATTTTGGGATCGTTTATTCTAGGCTCAATCCCTTCTGCTGTGGCTTCTATAATCTGGCGCGTGCAGGTTCCCTCTTTGGGATCGGCGAAGTTCTCAAAGATGAAAACCCTGTCTATCCCGACCACAGACAGAAGCTCATCCGCCACCCCTTGTAGCGTTTCCTCTAGATTAACGCTTTCCACCAGCATCTGGGAACAGTGAGCAACGGTCTCTTCGTAGAACAGCCTAGCCTTAATCGTCTCCTCGGCCTTCTTGCGATCGGTTATATCAACGCCCGATCCGATAAATCGACGAATCTGGCCGTCTGGCTCTATAAGAGGAATGAACCGCATTGCAAAGTGCCTCAACTCGTGTCCTTTCTTAAACTGCACATCGTAGATATGCGGCTTCCCTCGCTTGGCCATCTCAACGGACTTCCTGATGGCTCCGCACTCCTGGGGTGAGTGCAGATCCGATATACGCATCCCGTTGTAGTGTTCAGGCATATGCCCTTCTACTGAGGCAAAGGCGGCGTTGACCTGTTCGTAGTAGAGCTCCCCATCCGGTTCCTCCCTTATTGACCACAGCAGCGTATCAACCCCACCAAACAAGGTCTGCAGCTCCCGGCGGTGCCTATCCCGCTCCTCCTCCGCTTGCTTGCGTGCGGCAATATTGGATATCAACACAAGATCCGCAATTATCTTTCCTGCTTCATCCTTTACCGGAGTAGCAACCACCCTTCCAACTCCCTTTTCGCCGCTCTTGGCGATGCAGTCTATCTCGTAAGGGGGAACCTCCTTGCCCTGCATCCTTAGAATGAAGTTCTTCTTGATCCTTTCTGTGCTATCCTTTGTGAGAAACGGCAGCTCCGTGACGTTCTTGCCCACAACTTCTTCCGGTCTGTAGCCGAACCAATCGTATACCTTTTTGTTAGCGGCCAACAACGTCCCCTGCATATCCAGATATACGATAGCCTCCGGGGAAAACCCAAATATCGTCCTGTACCGCTCTTCTGATTTCTTCAAAGCCTCCTCGGCCTTCTTGCGCTCGGTGATGTCTTCGAAAATGCCGTCGTAGTAGAGAATTTTGCCTTCTGCGTCAACTACAAACGTGGCGTTCATTGACACCCAGAAGATAGAACCATCCTTGCGCATGAGTTGAATCTCAAAGTCTGTAACCGAGCCTTCCTTCTGAAGGCGTTTAACGAACTCCTCGCGCTGGTGCAAATCCACGTATACATCTACTATTGGAACCGGCTTAAACTCCTCTTTAGACTTATAGCCGAGCATCTTGATCATCGCCGGGTTGACAGAAAGAAGATTTCCCTCAGGGGTTGTACGGAATACGCCCAAAGGAAGGTTGCTCTGCAGCGTTCGGTAGCGCTCCTCAGAGTTCCTCAACGCCTGCTCGGCTTTTCTGCGCAGCAAAGTGACGGTGACGAGGTTGGCAAAGATATGCATCACGTCCGGCGGGGGCGGCGGCTTCCCCTTGGACATAATAATTCCGGCCGTGCCTACGATCTCCCCGCCGTAATGTAATACGAAGCCGGTTATCTCCCCGGTGCCAAATATCTTCTGGATAGCTGCGGCGGCGGGTTTGGGTATTTCTCCGAAGGTTATCTCCGAGAGATCCTTGAACGTAGCAACTACTTTGGTCGACATCCACTTAAACATCGCCGGGCTTACTGGAAATCGCATCCCGATCAGTTTTCGTTTGAGGAGTTTGTCTATTTTTATTAGACTTTGCTTACGGACGGCAAGGTGCTTAATGGTGAGTTCTTTGGTTTGGGGATCGTAGGCAGTAACGGCTGTAGTCAAAGCGCCGGTGATCTGTTTCAATTTTTCGGCAACGAGCTTGAAGAGATCAACATCAGGAGGTGCGGCCGCCAATTCGATTGCCAGTTCGTTAATAGCCTTTAGGTTTTCAGCCCGACGCTTAACCTCCTCCTCCGCCCGCTTGCGCTCTGAGTCCAGGTGATCTCTTCCCTTTATATACTGATCTTCCGATCTATTTTTCTTCCCCATGATACGCTCCAATCAAACCCATGGTCTCGACAAGAATCTCAAGTAACAAAGAAACATCCTGAAACACCCGGGACTAGCTTGAGGAAATAACACCATGACTCTCCCATGTACCTCTTCCCGTATTCTCTGGAGAGGATAATAATACTCATAATCACCTAATCCTTAAGTTACGGCCCCTTACCTTAAACTTGAGGCCATCCTTTAGTCTTAAGCCCTTCTGAAACCCGTGACACCTTAGAGGCAAAGCCCCCGAGGTCAAACAGGTCGCTATCCTCTCCTTGGCTCAGGTGATGGATTAGAGCATTCCCACGCTCAATTCGCATGGCAACACCCTCTAACCAATTAAATAATACTCCAAATCTCTATCTTGTCAAGGGACTCAAGTCTGTGCGCCAATAGATAGTTACCAGGTGGGTGAGAGGGTGAAGAGGGTATTAGAAAAAGCGGGGATCTCCTGTAGACTTACAAAAAAGGAATTAACCAAGGAGATCCACCGCCTATGCAAGT
>Ga0315544_1001998_pt1 | contig 14948 bp, 18 predicted proteins | sample SalMarSW160130MG_2_FD_202543 | JGI IMG/M metagenome (GOLD analysis project Ga0315544, IMG submission 202543) | Salt marsh sediment microbial communities from the Plum Island Ecosystem LTER, Massachusetts, United States - Salt Marsh Sediment SW1601-130 ... | reverse complement strand
CTGACATACACGACTCCTTGCTCTCCCCCAAGACCGAAGTCCACTAACCCAGGCAACGGGTTAGCCACTACCGGCAAGGACTGAGCCATATATTGCAGAACCTTCGTGGGGAATATATCCCTCGTCGCCCCTTCCGCAGGGAAGGTCAGTACCCCTATATCTGCTCCCGCAATCCACTTCGGGACATCCTCGTGGGGAACCATTCCCGTTATCTTTACACAGTCCCACAGACCCAGTTCCCGTATCATGTCCTCTAGTTCTGGTCTCTGTACTCCATCCCCGACAATCAGCAATCTGAGGTTCGGAATACGGGCTACCATCTCTGGCATCTTGCTTATCAGGTAATCCAGACCACTAAACAGCGGTAGAGTGCCAGCAAAGACCATTGTATGATAAGTGATACCTGTTTGACCCCATAAGCCCCTAGATTTTGCTCTGGTGAGGGCTGGTGTGGTCTGTAGGTCTATCCCCAACGGTAATAATCCGACCTTGTCGGGGTTAGCACCGAGGGATACCACATATCTTGTTAGCGCTGGGGTGATAGTGAGTATCTTATCGACACGCCTGTAAACCCATTGCTCTGCCAGCTTGGTCGGGAGGGACAATGACCTCGGCACTAACTTGTGCAGAACATCTATCGACCTGAACACCACGGGTATCCCCAACCTCTTGGCAGCAAGGATAGTCTGCCATCCATTGGTCGGTGCTGAGTACAAAATCACAGCGTCAATTTTCCTGCTTTTCAGAATTGTATGCACTACGAAGTAGTGTATAAGACTGTGCATTACTCTTCCAAGACCCCATGACGGAGGTCGTATCAGGTGGACTTTTGCGTCGGGATAAACCCTAGCAATATCCATTTCCTGATAGCGGGTTGACCTGTAGTCTATGGCATAGACATTATGCCCTCGGAGGGATAGCAGTTCAGCCCAGACGTGCGGCTCAAAGATAGGGTCTCTCATCCATTCTATCTCGTGGACGAACAGGATGTTCACTTTTGGGATAACTCCTTGCTCCATACCCACTTATCACACATTGGTTGGTCGGTTCTTCGCCCACCACGGGATGGGCAATTCCAATCTCGTCCTTTTATCGGGTGGTCAATTTGCCAGCCAGCAGCAAGAAGAGACGTTCCAGTCTCGGTATCTAGGATGGCGGTTTGTATTTTATTATATCCCATAGCTTGCGCAGCACGAGCGCAAGCAGCGTATAGTTTAGAGCATACATGGGGTGTGCCGTCTGATACTAATCTGGTAACTTCTGCTACTCGGTATTGCGCTACGGCGCGAGCAACAGGTCTTCCAACAACCGCAATTCCATGACAATTACCATTCTTGTCTTCACAGCCGATGGAGAAGCGATGCCCAACTACCTTCTTATGGTGTCGGTGTAAGGCTTCTATCATTATGTTAGCCTGTTTTAGTGTTGCGGGGAATAACCTTAAACCATTATCCAATCCCCAGTCTCCTTCTCGCCGTCATCACTACCACTTTCCATAGAGTGTAGAACCCCTGCTTCCACGGATTATGGGTGCTGCTATCATCCAGATACCTCACCGAAATCGGTACCTCCTTAATCCTTAACCTAGACCAAGCAGCCAGAGCCACAATCTCCGAGCTAACGGCCATCCCATTCTCCCTCGGGCATATCTGTTCCACAGCCTTCTGTGAATAAGCCCTGAACCCGCACTGGCTATCCTTGACCCATACCCCTGACAATGCCCAAGTAGCCATGGACAATATCGTCCCGCCTATTCTCCTGTAGAAAGGCACAGCCCTGCTGTCCCGGCAGCCTATCACAAGGTCATACCCATCCCTGACAGCCTTCACCAGTTTCGGTATATCTGCTGGGTCATGCTGTAAATCCGCGTCCAGGGTCACTAGCACGTCGAGCTTGGACCATCCTCGCACACTGGATAATATATCCTGTATCGTTGCCCCGTAGCCTTGGTTCTTGAGGTGCTGGACGACTTCAGCCCCGGCCGTCGTCGCTTCCCAAACCGTCGTGTCCGTGCTACCATCGTCAAGCACGAATACCCTATCAGCATACTGGGTAGCCTTGCTCACGATACCAGCGATATACTTCTCTTCGTTATAGGCCGGTAGAGCCACGATAATCTTGCTACTCATCTTCTAACCTTATTACTGGCTTCACCCAGTCAGGGTATTTACCTCTTGCAAATATTACAGCACCAATGCAGTTCCCACTAACTTTCTGCCTCATCTCTTCCATACTTCTGCCAGTAGTGAGAACATCATCTACTATCAAGGTCGGGTACGTGGGGTTCGGGAATGCGTAGTCCTTTAAGTGGTCCGCTAGTTTTAACCCGCCTTTGGGTATTCCGATAACCCTTCCAAAGTGGGGATTAGTCTCATAAATAATTCTAGCTAAGCACTTTAGGTCGCTATCGGTCAAGAAGTCGCAGTCTATCTTGAAGTAGCTCCTGCCCTTGGAATGTAATATGAAGTCGCCTAGCTGGAATAGGCTCATCTCTGTACCCCGTACCTTGAACTAAGTATAATTCTCACTGCCTTATCCGAATAATTAGTATCCATATAGTCTAGTGGTCTACCGAACTTGACTCCTGCTTCTGACTGCTTTATCACCGGTCGCATGGACTCGGCAATACTACCCTTATCCGTTCCAGACATCACTATATTCCCAGCGTCATACGTCTCTGGTCTCTCTTGGTTGTCTCTGACATTGACTGCGGTGATCCCCAGTATCGCAGCATCCTCGTGTATCGTCCCGCTGTCTGATAAGCAGCACAGCGCACCGAGCTGCAAGTTTACGTAGTCGATCATCCCGAAGGGGGAATGGAGTATCACGTTGTTGTTCGGCACGAACACATTGTGCTTCTGTGATAATTTCTCTCGTGTTCGGGGGTGTGTGGAAAAAACGATGGGGACTTTGTACTCTCTCCCCAAATCGCCCAAGGTTCGTATAGTGTCAAATAACAATTTCGGGTTCTCCACGTTCTCCTCGCGATGGATGCTGGCTAACAGATACCCTTTATCCGTCAGCCCTAACTCCTTGCGGACACCCGACCTCTGTATCTTGTCCCAGTTCGCTTGGTACACTTCCGGCAGTGGCGACCCGATAACGAATATCCCGGACGGGTGTAACCCTTCCCTGAGCAGGTTCCTGCGCGCATGTTCCGTGTAGCACAGGTTCACATCGGCAGTATGGTCTATCACTCTCCTGTTGACTTCTTCTGGGACCCTGTCCGAGAAGCACCGATTACCCGCCTCCATGTGGACGACTCTTATCCCTCTCCTCTTGGCAATATATGCCGACAGAGCCGAGTTGGTATCGCCTAGAACCAGCACCACATCGGGCTTCTCCTTGGCCATCACATCTTCGCACTGCTCCATGATGTTCCCGACCTGCTTCGCCAGACTATCTGCTTTCACATCCAGAGTGTAATCAGGCTTCCTGATACCCAGTTCGTCGAAGAAAATCTGGGACATCTCGTAGTCGTAACTCTGCCCCGTGAAAACGAGGCAGTGGTCGGTGTAGATGTCCAGTTTTTTGATGGTTTCGGATAGGCGGATAATCTCTGGGCGGGTCCCGCATATCGTGAGGATTCTAGTCATGGTCTATCCGCTCCTTCTAATTCATGTAATCTAGTACATACTAACTGGTACAGTTTTGGGTTCAACAAGCTAAGTTGCTCTTTCCAAGTCTTGTAAGCAGTGCAGGTAGCGCATCCTACTCGGTCAGCCCCTTTCCAGTAAAGTGGGTTAACGGGTAGGTTGTGTTCTAGTGTATATTGCCATACATCACCTTCAGTCCAATAAAGTATCGGATGAACCTTGTGGATGCCCTCGTTCTTAGTCGTGTAGCAAGTTCCATGTGTCATTGCCAGAATCCTGCGTTGATGGCTTTCGGGAGCGGTGATACCTGTAAAGACACAATCCCATCTATTCTGTTTCATAGCAAGCATATATGGTTTCTCTTTCAAGTGATAACAGCAGATATTACCTTTCCCGTTGCTCCTGTTATTTTTCACTTTAGGGAAGAAACCCATCTGCTTGACACATTTCCAGAAAGTGGTCTCGGCTTTCGTTGCCGTTATCTGTAAGTCCCACCACCTAGCTAGGTTTTGTATAAACTGGAGGGTTTCAGGATACTCAACACCCGTATCATTAAAAATGACAGGAGGGTGGACATAAAAGGATTTCACTAGATGGAGGACTAGAGTGCTGTCTTTCCCTCCAGACAGGCTGACTACGCAGTGTCCAGAATACTCACGTAGGTTTCTTCTTATGATAGATTGGGTTATAGTCAGCTTGTCCTCGTAGGGCATACTAACCATTTCCTTGTAGTTTGGAATAGTCGTCGTGCTACTTATGGGCGGTTCTTCCTTCCCATTTTATTGCATCCGGGTCCGCAGGGTCATATTCCTCGCTGGATATCACCAGCAGCTCGCACTCTTGGTCGTGTGGGTTCAGCACGACATGAGCGTCATAGGGGTAGACCAGAACGAATTTCTTGTCGGTGTCTTCGAGAATGGTGTTCTTCTGCTCTCCGTTTCTGACATCCGTGCAGACGATATAGCACTTCCCGCGCAGACAACAGAACCATTCCTTCTTGCGGGTATGGTAATGCCCTCCCCTCTGACATCTCGGAGCGATGGTCAACAGGCTCAGTTGCCCGAACTCTACGTCCGATGCGTGTGCTAACTCTTGGAAGGAGCCGGTTTCACTCTGGTGTAGCAAGTACATTTTTGGCCTCCTTTTTATACCAATCCAGTACCCTTTTCAACTTCTCATGTTCCCCCAGCCTGCTGGTCAGCAACTCATAGACCTCCCGGATGCTCATAACCTCTCCCGGCACCTTGGTGACCCGATACGGTAACGGCTTCACCAGAGCCTCTACCACGTCATCCACATGTACGAACTCTCTCGTGGCGAAGGGCTGGTGGGTCGTACACGGCTCACCATGTGCTATCTGCCAGCAGAAGGTAGCCACTACCGAGTTATAAAATGGTCTGCAACCTTCCCCGTAGACATTCGGTATCCTGAATACTGACCACCTGCGAGCCTTCCTGACTATCCCCTCCTCTATCATCTTGCACATCCCGTATTCCGAGTTCGGGTTCCGTTCCACATGCTCGGAGGAAGCGAACACAATCTCGGGATGGTGCCCAAGCAACTTCGTAGCCAGCACCAAGTTACCCGTCCCGACCAGATTGTTAGCCAGTATCTGTCCTGGCTCCCCCCTGTTCTTTCCGGCGAGATGGTATATCCTGTCGCACCGACCTGCGAAGGACTTAACATCATCCAGAATCCGCATATCGCCTTGGAATAGCACAGGGTTAGATATGCGAGTGAATAGGTGAGAGCCGATAAAACCTCTCCAGCCAGTTATACCAATTTTCACAATAGGTTCGCCTCTTTCAACTTATCCAGTACCCGTCTCGCATCCAACTGCTCTGCTCTGTCCGAGCTAAACGGCTCCGGCTCTACATAATCCTCCCCACTAAAATAATAGTCTAAATCCCTCTGTGGTGGTATCCTAGAGTAGGTAATCCCGTCCTCTACCTCGTCCACTGCCCGGTAAACCTCCGAGCCAGTCAACAGCACCTCATGCATCTTCTCTCCGGGTCTGATCCCGATAACCTGTCTCTCCAACTTCTTCCCGAAGTGCAACTCCAAGGCATCCACAATCGTTTCTACCTTACACGCAGGGGGCTTCATTATAAACAGCTCCCCGTCTTTTCCATCCAGCAGACATTTCAGGGACAACCTCACAGCCTCTTCTAGAGTGAGTATGAATCTCGTCATCTTCGGGTTGGTTATCGTTATCGGTTTTCCTTGCTCAATAAATCCTAAAAATAACGGGATGATAGAACCCCGCGACCCGAGCACGTTCCCGTATCTCAGGCAGGTAATCTTCGTCTTACCCGTATGGGCTAGCGCGACCTTCTCCGCCAGAGCTTTGGACATTCCGTAAGCTCCTATCGGGAGTGCAGCCTTATCGGTGGATAAATCCGCTAGCGCTTCCACACCACAATACTCGGCGGCGTCTATCACATTCTTGGTCCCCAGCACGTTGGTCTGTATTACTTCCTCTGGCCATTTCTCGCCGGTAGGAACGTGTTTCAGGGCAGCTGCGTGAACCACATAATCCATTCCCTGCATTGACCGTATCAGCTTGTCCTTGTCGCGGACGTCTCCGACGATATAGGATATCCGCCTGTCCCTGCGGGCTATATACATCTCATGTTGCTTGGTTTCATCCCGGCTGTAGACGATGAATGTTGCTCCTGATTCTTGGAGATAGTCTATCAATGCGTTCCCAAAACTCCCGGTTCCGCCCGTGACCATGATCCGTGACCCGTTAAGGTTTATCATGCTTGCCTCCTATTTCAAGGTCACGACTACCGGGAATGTTTTTTCTAGCCCGAAGGGTAGATAGATTATACCGGATGTCGTAACAGCATACAGTACCAAGACGGTTACCATGACAGTATAGACTGGCACGTTCAATCTTTGGGTGATGGCCTGCACCCCTAGCGGGAAACACAAGGCAAATACTATGAATCCGGTGAAAAGAACTCTAGTCACTCCGTAGAAGCCCGATAGCCATGGCACGAAAATGGTTGTCCCGACTAGGCAGAACAATGCGACTCCCATAAGTTTCAGTTGCAAGTCGATGTTGCATCTTCGACATAGAGCGTACAGTCCGCGGGTTACCACTAAGACTACTAGCCAGTTGGCAATCAGTTCAATTTTGGCAGGTGCTGGCTCATCGTTCCACGTTGTAAAGAACGCCTTTTGAACTTCAGGGCTTCTCGACTCTATGTTGTAAAAGTCAGCATAATCAATTAGGAAGAACATAGTAGGTGTTCCATCTACTTGCGACCTGTCTGTAGCCAATCCCGTGTTGAGCATCACAAACCCGGAATATCGTGCTATGCCGAAGTGCCATATTCCGGTTGCGACAATCAGAACGACGAGCACAAGCACATACGGTCTGGGTACACCCCTTCGGATTACCAGCGTCCCTAACACAACGAGCACAAGCAGCCCAATTGCGATAATACTCAACGCATAATGGGAAAGCACTACCAGAACAGCGAATATGATACACCAAGCAACTCTCCGATTCAGCAACGCCCAAATTGTTCCTGCAAAGAAACCTAGTGCTATTCCGACCCGGCCGATATCGGGGAAGAACAGGAAGTGTGAATTTACTAACATTAGCGCCGTGGCTGTCAAGGTCATTAATGTACCTAGATACCTTCGCGCAATTAGGAATGTAAACGTGGGCATTAGGGGGTAGAGCAGAGTTGGCCATACGCGGAAAACCAGCATAGCATCTAACCCTGTGATCTTGTGAAGGATGGCAGGAACCCATACTGCTATCACGGCGGAGTTGACTAGGGTTTCTTGGTAAGTCCACCCGTACTTGATGTTACTTAGGTAGGCTAGGTACTCGTAGACGCCGTCATTTACCAGTTCGTGTGTCAGGTTATAGTACAAAATCATGCCCATAGCAATCAGGTACACCAGAACGGGCAAGAACAGTCTACTTTCCAGCAGTTTTTTCATCTATCCCCAAATGGTCCATGATAAGTTTGACTCTGCGATTGGTTTCGGATAGTTCGCTTCGGTTGGAGAAGAATCTGTAGTAACCGGAAATGCCTACTTTAAGCACAAAGGTAGTAGCCAGTATTACTCCAATCATGACGACAGTGATGTATAACCATAACGGTATATCAATATTAGGCTTCAGCGTAGTAGTGTAGAAGACACCCAGCATCATCAGGAAGTTGACTGTACTTGCTACGGTGCCGATTTGCCCCCAAGTGTTTACATATTTAGCCCATATTAAACCTACGTCTAATTTAGGAAATCGTTGGGCAGGATTAACTTTCGTGGAGTGCCTCATACTATTGCTTCTCCAAGAACAGCGTAACTACCTTATTCCTGTTACAGATTTTCACAAAGTCAGTCTTATCTAAGTGGTCAGTTGAGTAGTTCTTCTGTTTGCGGAAATCCTCTATTATCTTTATGCTGAACGAGTACTCATTCCGAAGTACATCGTATACCTCATCAAGGTTATAACCGATTCTGGAGGTTCTGGATGTACACAGCTCCATAAGGAATTTCAGGTTAGGACTTCTGGCTATAATGCCCTTCATTCCTGCAAGAGCGGGCAACTCCGCGCCCTCTATGTCCATTTTCACTACATCAATCCTCTGTGTGTAGGCGATTAGAAAGTCGTCCAGATTAACTACATCAACCTCAATGAAGTTACGTTTATCAGCCCCGAACTCCATATCCAAATCGTACAGAGAATGAGCACCTGTGTCTTTAGTGTTGATGTAGAACTTCATTCTTCCTTGCTTGTCCGAGACTGCATTCTGGATAGCTGTAACATTCTGGTAATTGTTCAGCTTGATGTTTCTACACAGGATGTTGAAGTTTGTAGGTTCAGGTTCGAAGGCGAAGACATGACCAGATGATCCAACTAGCCTAGCTGCCAAGAGGGTGTAGTACCCTATGTTTGCACCTAGGTCTAATACTGTGTCACTAGGTTTGACGTAATTCTTGAATGTCTCGGTAGTTAGTTCTTCCCACCCATAGATTGGCGATATACGGTAAGCGTCAAAGGTTTGTATAAAGCTGTCTGGTAACCCATCCAGACTCACGTCCATCCTGCTTCCCTGAACAGTTATCTCTTTTTCCTTCGCACCATATGTCTTGCTCAAATAGTTGTATAAGTACTTGACTCCCGGTATCTTGCCTATGTCAGTACCCCATAGCGTTCTCGTTGCTAGCTGGAAAACCTTACTAACTAAAGGCATCCATAGCCTCCTTAACGATACTATCAACATCCAAGTGGTTAGCTATCAGCAACTCCTCATAACTCATAGCCCTATCTGGATACTTATCACCAGTCCCCAGTCTCACTAGTGGTGGGTGTTGCTTCATCCCTGCTAGCACCTCAGCAACAGCACTACCTAGACCGCCTATCCTGCTATGTTCCTCAATGGTGACAATAACTCTAGCATCAATGTTGGTTAGTGTCTTGTTATTGAGTGGCTTAATCACGGTTACAGCTACAGCATCCGCAGCAACGTGGTGATGAGCCAACTGTTTGGATGCCTCCACTGCTACTTCGACCATTCTTCCGCCAACAGCAAGAATGGCAACCTTGTCTTTGCGTCTACCCTGAACGGAAGTTCTTTCCTCGGACAGAGTACTTTCGCTCGCCCTGCTCAGTCTCAGGTAGCAAGGTGTCTTGCTATTGTAAACATCTTTTACTGTTTCTGTCATCTTGTTTGCACTGTATGGCGAGACTACAGCCATATTCGGCAGACTCCGCATCACAGCGATATCCTCTAGTGCCCAATGCGACATCCCCAGACTCCCGTACCACAATCCCGCACCCCCAGACACGATACATACAGGCAGATTGTGATAGCAGACATCGTTCCGAATCTGCTCCAGGCATCGCATGGTCGGGAAGTTCCCTATCGAATAGCAGAACACCGTCTTGCCTTCCAGAGCCAGTCCAGTAGCGACTCCAACCATATTCTGCTCGGCTACGCCGACATTGATATACTGGCGAGGGAATCGCTCGGCGAACGGCTCTACCAGCCCGAAGCCCATATCTGCTGTGAGCAGATATAGGTTAGGGTCGGTCTCGGCTAACTGGATTAGGGTATTGATGAGGGCTTTTCTCATTTAGTGCAGTCGTCTCCACATTTTACTGATTTCTTCAACCCCGTTGTGCTGACCTTGCGTTCCGTATCGGTTTCCCGAAATCTTTGTCTCGATGCGGTAGTCGAAGGTCTTGCCTCTGTAGAGCAGTCTTTCTGACTCTCTGCGAGGAAACCCTTTGGTTATCCATTTAGGCCAGTCGCCCTTTGACAACTTGACCCACCCTTGTTCTTTGGTCTGTGTCTTCATCTCAATTCCTCCAATGCTTTCTCAAGTTCCTCATTACTGGGACACCTGTAGTGCCACACCACGGCGTCCTCCATGAAGTTCACACCCTTACCCTTGACCGTATGGGCTACCACAAATCCTGGTCTCTTGTCCCACTTCGGGCAATCCGTCAGCGCTGACTTCAGCAGGTGATGGTTATGACCGTTCACATCTCTTGCTCTCCACCCGAACTGCTCTACCTTCCTGGATACTGACTTCAGGTCTATTATCTTCTTCATATCTCCTATAGCTTGTAGCCTGTTCAGGTCTGCAATCGCTACCAGGTTATAGAGCTTGTGTTGCCCTGCAAACATAATTGCTTCCCAAGTAGCTCCTTCGTTCAAGTCGCCGTCAGACAGCAGCACGAACACCCTGCTTTTAGTTCCCCGCAGAGCCGTAGCCATTCCGCATCCGATAGATAGCCCGTGTCCCAGAGACCCGGTAGATACCTCTACCCCTGTCACGTCATGGCTCACATGACCGAGCAACAGAGACCCTGACTGGCTATAGTTATCCAGTTCCTCTATCGGGAAGAACTCGCACTCTGCCAGAGTAGCATACAAGGCAGACGCGGCATGACCTTTGGATAAGATGAACCTGTCTCTGTCTTCCCATCTCGGGTTATCTGGCTTGTATCGCATAACTGACCCATACAGCACAGCCAGAATGTCGGCACAGGAGAGGCAACTCCCAATGTGGGAAGTGCCAGCCCTGTTAGCCATTCGCAGGGAGTGTATCCTAATCTTTCTGGCTAAATCTTGTGTTTCTTGAGTCTTGTTCAACTTTCCGTTCCTTATCCCAGTACGGACTCTTGCACTTGGCACAACGAGTAGGGTGTGGGTTCCTAGAAGCCCACTCATAGTCGCAACGGAGACACTTATGAACGTGAATTGTCACTAACCTACACCAGTGGCTTAAAGGAACTGGCTTGTTCCTCTACGGACGTATCGAACTCCTGTTCCATACCACAATCCGGGCAGCGGACGACAGCACGAACGTCAGCAACGTAAAAGTGCCTAGCATACCGCCCCTTACCCTTGTATCGGTCATCGTTCTCGGCTTCCTCATTATCTAACTCAAGACCGCTCTCTTTCTTGCAGTTGTCGTCGTGGGTAAACTCCACTTCACCTTCCATGGTCAAGTTCGCCTCAGCAAGTTCAGTTCCACATTCGGCGCAAGTTTGCACTAGGCGGACTTCTCCTGTGATAGAACCGTCGTTGTCTACCTCTAGGTTCAACTCGGGTTCATCCATCTCAATACCAACAAACTTGTTGCAGTCTGGACATCTCATTGCTCTGCTCCTTAAACCTTTATTACTTAAAAGTGTAACACAAACAAGTAAGTTTTGTCACCCCCTTTTAGTGCTATTTTTCGCCATTTTCGGGGACATACTCAAAAATCCTGACTTCCGCCAACCCGTTAACCAGTTCCTCCGAACCATAAACCAGTTCATAGTCCATTCCATCCAGTGGGATAGGGCTTATCCTCGGGTCGGCACTCACGATCCTCGTGTTCGGTGTCTGGTCAACGTATTCTTGCGCCTTCTGATAGTCCTTGAACTCCTTCGCTTCCAGCACATCACTACCTTTATAAGTGATAACTACCGTCCGTTTTGGCTCTACTGCTTTCCCGTTAAAATTATACAGCCTCGATACCAGCGTCCTATAATATTCGGGATAGAACAGCAGGATAGTCCTGTATCCCTTATCCCCGTCCGGTACTCTGTAATACCCGAAGTAGTCGCTACTATCCTTACCACCCCAAGACACAACGGCGTAGAACTTGCCCAGAGCGGTAGCATTGTCCAGTACAACATATCTGGACTTTAGGGTGGCAACCTGCTCCCGATACTCGTCCCCTTCCGATAGGAACAGGTCGGCAACCATTTTTACGGCATCCACATTCTGTGCCGGGTTGGCATTGGGAACTCTATGCCCTGTTCTAGTAATCCAGTACCCGTAATCCCACCAAGCGGATACAGCATACTCAGGTTCGGGGGATGCCAGATACTGCTTTCCGTTCACAGTAAAGGTATCCTGCTCGACCGAATCCAGAGCATCCTCCGTCATCTGCGACACGTATTCATTGTACAGGTCAGCCCCGAACGGTTCGGGGGTATTGCTCCGCATCCACAATATTGCCGATTGCCAAGCGTTCGGCGGCGCGAAAGTAGCACTTCTAGCCGTCTGTATAGAAGCAGACAGGCTCATTGGAACCAGCACGAGAACCACAACGGGTAAAATCAACCACAATCGTGCTGACTGGAAACTGGTTATCCACTTCCCCTTGTGTTTCTTCCTTACCCGACCACAATATATAGTGGTAAGGTATACTAGATACCCTGACAGCAGAGCCATATTCACTACTGCGTAGTAGGCATACCGGCGCTGGTTCAGCATCAGGGCTATCATTACCATCGACCAGATAGCTAGTAGCAGTCTGGCCTCGTCTTTACCTTTATCCTTGATAACTGACGCAACTAGAATAGCGATAGCAACGGGAGCCAGTATCGCAGTGGTAGTGAAGTTCCCCCACAGCACAGTCCAAGTGAACTGACCTTGCGGGAACAGCATAGGCTGAAGTTCCAATGTCGTGGCAGCCGTAGAGCCAGACGGTAGGAACATCCCCAGATAACTGATAAAGGGAGGGTATATCCAGTTGACAATTGCTAGAGAGATGATACCGGCTATCGGGATAGCGGGCAGGAATACCGCTGAAGGCCAGCGCAACTCCCGTGCTACCCATGATATAGTAGCCAGTCCAAAGGGCAGGACAACAGCCAGCCCGAGTACCAGCGCTACCTCTTTGGGCATCGTGTTCGACACATTCATAAAGGTCATCATTCCGAAGACGGCGGTAGCAATGCCCGCAATACGGAAGGATGATACTCCTCGCAGGTGATTGATAATAATCTGTAAGAACACGAACAACCCGATGATACCTACGAACAGAAGCCCGCCTTCCCAAGTCAATAGGTACACACCCATGACCAGTCCAGCCAGAATAGTGAATACCCGTGTCTGCCAAGTAGACACAGACCTGATAGCCAGCACCAGGAACATGACAGCTGTAGTGCTGAACAAGACCTCTGCCACATGATGGTCGGCAGCGCCCAGTATCGACCTGCCCAAGAACTCTCCGGGCAGGATAGCCACGAGCATGGCTCCGATAAGCCCAACCCACTTGTTGAATACCGACTTCCCGATGAAGTAGACAGGGACAACCAGCAAGGCAGCCAGTACCGGCGGGATGTAGACCCCGACTATATCAATGGTCGCCTGTGTCGGGCTGCCCAGACCGATTATCCATGCGACGCTCGCTATCAACCAGTCGAAGAAATGCGCTCCCCCGATAACGGTAGTTCCAGGGAACACAAAATACGGGTCATAGTAAGAGAAGTTAGGGAAGTTGTGAGCGAGGTTATCTACCAGCCTCATATGGTAGTAGGCATCGTTCATAGCGAACTTGATACCCAAGTCGGTGAATATCTGGTGGAATGGGGGAACGATACGCAGGAGTAGAGAGGTGGTAAAGCAGAGGGCTAGGGATACAGGGGGCCAGTATCTAGTCATCCTGCTTTCCGTGTGTCTCTTCCTCTGTGCGACCAAATACTGCCCACCCAACAACAACGCCCGCAGCCCAGAATATACTAGCTGTTAACAGGATAAGGGATATATCCCAAAGAAGATGTCCTCTAGGTAGCACGAATACCCACTTAGCCAAGCTGCCGGCTAGGCAGGCTAGCAGGAATATAGATACTGGGAGTACCCAAAGCCCCTTTAGGGTTCTATCGGCTTGCTTCATTCTCCTTTATCTCCTCTATATATTTCCTCAGCCCATCCTCAATCCCGGACGGATTAAACCCTAGTTCTCTCCTCGCTTTACCGATATCAGCGACAAATCTGAAAGGTCTGTCTACCGCCCCTCCATCAAGTACAATCTCCGACTTTGACCCGGTAAGTCGCACAACCATCTGCGCCAATCCCAGAAGGCTCATCTCCTGACCACTACCGATATTGAAAGTCCCTTGCCTGCCTAGCACTCTTATCGTGCCGTCTACGGCATCATGTACCGATATAAAGTCGCTACTCTGGCTACCATCACCATTGACCACTATCGGTTCACCCGCCAATGCCTGCTGTACGAAAGTACCTACTGCCCTACCATTCTTCTGCCCTACTCCATACACTCCCGCATATCTGATTATCGTGTACGGAATACCAAACTCCGGTATCATTCTCTCGACTTGCAGTTTGCCTTCTCCGTAGGTAGTCTTCGGTACAACAGGGTGTTCCTCGTCCACCGGCAAATATTGAGGTCTGGTATAGACACTCATGCTAGATGAGAATATGAACTGCTTGACCTCGTACCCTCTCGACAATTCCAGGACATTGCGACTACCGACCATATTCACTTCGTGGTAATCAGGCTTTACGTCATACGGCAAAGCAGCAGCGAGATGGAATACTGCATCAGGCTGATAGTATCGGAATACCAAGTCAAGGTTAGCACGATCTCGGATATCGCATGGAGTTATCTCAATGCTATTCTTGGGAATAGATGACAGCACAGGGTTTTTCGTCTGGTGTGTCAGAGCAATAACATCTGCTCCGTTCGCTGATAATGCTCGGCACAAGTGGGAACCGATTAGCCCTGATGCGCCTGTGATAAGGACAGTCATTTCACGACTTCCTCATACAACTTCTCATATCCCACAATCCCGTTCTCCAACGACAGGTTCGCTATAATCCACTCTCTGGCCTTCTCCGTTCTGGTTCTAGCCTCTTCAGGATTATTTATAATCTCCTGGATAGCATCGGCAAGTTCGCTGGCATCCCCGGACGTGAACAGCAATCCACCGTCGAACTTGGCTATCTCTCTGCCAGCTCCCGTACCCCTGCTCACGATAACAGGAGTGTCACACATTATTGCTTCCAGCGAAGGTCTCGCCCCGGCCTCGTTCTTGGATGGCTGGACCAGCATATCGGCATCCACTAGAGCAGA
>Ga0315544_1001997_pt1 | contig 14949 bp, 13 predicted proteins | sample SalMarSW160130MG_2_FD_202543 | JGI IMG/M metagenome (GOLD analysis project Ga0315544, IMG submission 202543) | Salt marsh sediment microbial communities from the Plum Island Ecosystem LTER, Massachusetts, United States - Salt Marsh Sediment SW1601-130 ... | reverse complement strand
ATCCGGCACACCGGCGGGAGCCGGCGGTCACAGCGACCGCGGGCTCCCGCCCACTCATCCCGGCCCCTTCCAGGAGCACCCCGTGGACACGTCAATCCAGGCGCTAGTCATGGGTCTCGTCCAGGGCCTGACGGAGTTCATACCGGTCTCGAGCTCCGGTCACCTGGTCCTGGTGCCGTGGTTCCTGGGCTGGGACGATCCCTTCATCGACTCTCTGGCCTTCAGCGTCATCCTGCATCTGGGCACGCTGCTGGCCTTGCTGCTCTACTTCTGGCGGGACTGGCTGCGCATCATCCCGGCCGGACTGGCGTCAATTCGAGACCGTTCGATCGACGGCGACGAGGATCGCAAGCTGGCCTGGTTGATAGCCCTCGGGACGATCCCCGCGCTGGCGGCAGGCGCACTCCTGTCGGACGAATTCGAAGCCCTGGTCCGAGAGGCGCCTCGGGTGGCCCTCATGCTGTGCGTGGGCGCCGCCATCCTCTGGCTGGCCGAACGCTGGGGCTCGCGCGACCGCGACATGAGAGCCCTGACCTTCCCCGGAGCTCTGTTCGTGGGCGTGGCCCAGGCCGTGGCCTTGATCCCCGGCATCAGCCGCTCCGGGGTCAGCATCTCGGCCGGCATGTTCCTGGGCTTGACCCGCGAGTCGGCCGCCCGCTTCAGCTTCCTGCTGGCCACGCCCGCCGTGGCAGCCGCGGGGCTCTGGGAAGGGCGCAAGATCCTGGCCGGGGAGTCGGGCGTCAGCCCGGACGCGCAGGTCGCAGCGATCGGTTTCGTGTCTTCGTTTCTGGCCGGGCTGGTTGCCATCCGCTTCATGCTGGAGTTCCTGCGCCGCCAGCCGAACACTCTGTTCATCGTCTACCGTGTGTTGCTGGCGATTGCGGTCTTCGCGGTCCTGCTCATGCCCCACGGTGCCTAGGGGAGCGCGCATGAGACGGTACCGAGCCGACTCCCGGAGGAATGGGTCGTCATGGAGGTCATGAAGCAGCTCCGGCAGCGCGAGATCCGCGATCTGCTGGCGCAGCGCCCCATCCGAACCCAGCAGGAGCTGGCAACCGCCCTGCGTGAGCGCGGCTTCCGGGCGACACAGGCCACGATCAGCCGCGACGTGGCCGAGCTGGGCCTGCTCAAGTCCAACGAGGGCGGGCAGCATCGCTACGTCGTCCCGGCACGAGTCGCCGAGGCGGAGAGCACCGGCGAGGAGCGTCTGCGGGCCCTCTTCCACGACCTGCCGGTGGAGATCCGCGAGGCGGGCCTGATGCTGGTCATCCGAACGCTGCCCGGATCGGCCCACGCCATCGCGGCTGCCCTGGACCGCACCCGCTGGCCGGAGGTCGTGGGCAGCATCGCCGGCGACGACACGGTCTTCGTCGCTTTCGCCGATCGGATGTCGATGCAGCGCATCCGCGGTCGGCTCGTCCAGCTCGGCAGCTAGAAGCGCCTCAGCTCCGGTTTGAGCTCGGGGGTGCGGGCGCCTCGATTGCCGCACACGAGCCGACCCCGCCACTCGGGGAGGAGGAGGGGAGGACGCCGAGGGGCGGGGTCGGTGGTGATCGCTGCCTTATCGACTAGAACAATGGCCCCGGCGGGCGCAAGAAGCCATTGGGCGAAGGTCCCAATCCACCCGGGACCTCGGTAATCATGCGTTCGTATGGCGCCCGGAAGGCCGTTCCGAGTGATGCACTGTGGTGGTTCATGGGCCGTGAGGGCCTTTGACACGCCGGAGGGGGACGGCTAGGATACGCGCCGGCCGAACTTCAGGGCGCCGTCGGTGGCCCTGGAGTTCTTTGTCTAATCGCGGTCCGGCCAGGCTGGGCCGCAACCAGCACGGAGCCTCTTCTCGGTGAACAACAGAACTCAGTACATCTCCGAAGAGGGATTGGCCAGGCTTCGGGCCGAGCTCGACGAGCTCGTCAGCGTTCGGCGGGCCGAGATCGCCCAGCGCATCCACGATGCCAAGGAGCACGGCGACCTGGCCGAGAACGCCGAATACGAGGACGCCAAGAACGAGCAGGCGTTCGTGGAGGGTCAGATCCAGCGCCTGGAGGCGCTTGTCAAGAACGCCATCATCATCGACGAGAACCACGGCACGGATCACGTTCAGATCGGCTCTACGGTCAAGGTCCAGGGCGATGACGGCAAGGAGTTGTTCACGATCGTCGGCTCCACCGAAGCCAGCCCCAAGGAAGGCCGAATCTCCAACGAGTCGCCCGTGGGGCGGGCACTGCTGGGGAAGCGCAAGGGCGACACCGTCGAAGTGCAGGTCCCGGCTGGAGCCTTCTCCTACAAGATCCTGGAGATCCGCTGAGCGGGGCCCGGCAGCGTGTACTGGGCTGACGAGCTCGCCGCTTCAACTGCCGGCCCCCAGGTGGTCAACGACTCCAAGTCGCCTTCGGGCACCGTCCACGTGGGCAGCCTGCGGGGCGTCGTCCTGCACGACGCCATTCACCGTGCCCTGCGCGCCGCCGGCCACGAGTCGACCTTCCTGTACGGCGTCGACGACATGGACGCCATGGACTCCCAGGCGCTGCTGACGGCCGACGCGGTCGATCGCTACATGGGCGCTCCTCTGTCGCGCGTCCCGGCGCCGCCGGGCAGCTCCGCCCCCAACTACGCCCGCCATTTCGTGGGCGAGATCTTCTTCCGGACGTTCGAGCCGCTCGGCATCAAGCCCGAGTTCTACTGGGTCAGCGAGCTGTACGCCGAGGGCAAGCTGGACCCCTACGTCAAGCTGGCGCTCGACCGGGCCGATCGAGTGCGCGACATCTACAAGCGGGTCAGCCACGTCGAACGCACCAGCGACTGGCTGCCGATCCAGGTCATCTGCGAGTCCTGCGGCAAGATCGGCACGACCTATGCCACCGACTGGGACGGCTCCACGGTCGCCTACAGGTGCCTGCCCGACCTCGTGTCGTGGGCGAACGGCTGCGGCCACGAAGGGCGCGTCTCGCCCCTGGGCGGCCGGGCCAAGCTGCCCTGGAACCTCGAGTGGGCCGCCAAGTGGGGCCTGCTGGGGGTCACGATCGAAGGCTGCGGCAAGGACCTGGCCACGGCCGGCGGATCGCGCGACCGCTCGGACGCCATCAGCCGCGAGGTCTTCGAGGTCGAGCCGCCGCGCAACGTGGCCTACGAGTTCCTGAACGTCGGCGGCAGGAAGATGTCGACCTCGCGCGGCCAGGGCGCGGCGGCCCATACCATCGCCGAGGTCCTGCCGCCGGCTCAGCTCCGCTTCCTCTTCCTGCGGCCCCGCCCCAGCCAGGTCATCGACTTCGACCCTGAGGGCGACACCATCCCGCGCCTCTTCGACGAGTTCGACAGGATCGCCGCGGCCACCGCCGGCCGGGAGGTCAAGGGCGAGCTGCCGGCCGAGTACGACAGGCTGTTCGCCTATTCGCTGCCGGGCGAGATCCACGATGTGGCCGCCGAAGCCTCGGCCTTCCGCCCCGCTTTCGGCCATCTGGCCCTGCTGCTGCAGATCCCCGGCGTGGACATCGCCGAGAGCATGGAGGCCGAGAAGGGCGCGCCCCTGACCGATCTGGAGAAGGCCGTGCTGGAGGAGAGGACGGCTTCGGCTCGGGCCTGGCTGGAGTCGTACGCCCCGGAGCGGGCCAGGATCTCGGTTCGCCATGAGGCCCTGCCGGACGAAGCCTCCGCCCTGGACGCCGGCCAGAAGGGCTACCTGGCGGCCCTGGCCTCTGCCGCCGATGCTGAGAAGCCGGGATCCGGCGATGCCTGGCAGGCCCTCATCTTCCGCGTCGCGGGTGAGCGTGAGCTGGCCGCCGGGCGGGCCTTCGGCGCTCTGTACGCCGCCTTCCTGGGCCGCTCCAACGGGCCGCGGGCCGGCTGGCTGCTGGCCAGCCTGGAGCCCGAGTTCGTGGTCGAACGGCTGCGAGCCGCGGCAGGGTAGAGCCGCGGCCCGCAGGCCGGCTGCGCGTCGGGCCCGACGGCCCGCAGCGGTCAGTAGCCCATTCGCCCGAGCTGGTCGAGCATCGACAGGAAGTCGTTCACCTGGGCGGCCTGAGGCAGGAAGCCCCTGATCTCGGCCGAGGCGTTGCGCAGATCAATCAGCCGATAGCCGGGGATCCACGGGCTGCCCCGCAGGACCTCTGCCGTGGCCGCGACGAGAGAAGCCATCTTGAAGTGGGGGTCCGTGGCCCGGAAGTCCGAGGCCAGGTCCGAGAAGTAGACGTCCTGGGCGATCTCTTGAGCCCTCTGGGACGAAGGATCCGTCCACCGCAAGCCCACGGTCGCCAGCCGCTGCAGGCCCCACTCGGGCCGGCGCAGGACCAGCGCGTAGAGGGCGGTCACCTGGTGGCCGGCGCCTATGGCGCCTCCGGTCGCGGCGTCGTTGCGGAAGGAGCTGTCGGGCATGGCCCGGTCCTCGTAGCCGATCAGGCGGTAGCCGGCCACGACCTGGGGGTTGAACTCGACCTGGGCCTTGGCGTTCAGCGCGACTGTCTGCATCGTCGTCGCCAGCTCGTCCACGAAGATGCGCCTGGCTTCGTCGGGCGAGTCGACGTAGGCGTAGAAGCCCTGGCCCTTGTCGGCCAGCTCTTCCAGGAGCTTGTCGTTGTAGTTGCCCATGCCCACGCCCACGGCCACCAGCTGGATGCCGGAAGCGGCGTCGGCCCCGAGCTCGTTCAAGATCGCGGCGGAGCCGGTGTTGCCGACGTTGGCCACGCCGTCGGTGGCGAGCACGACCCGATTGATGCCACCCTTGATGAACTGCTGGCGCTCTAGCCGGTAGCCCAGCCGCAGGCCGGCCTCGGCGTTGGTGGAGTTCAGCGGCTTCAGGGTCGCGATGGCGGCTCGGATCCGCTGCCTGTCCGAGCCGGGCGTGGGATTCAGGACGACCCAGGCCGTGTCCGAGAAGGCCACGATGGCGACGCGATCGCTGGCGGTCAGCTGCTCGGCCAGCAGCGACAACGCGCCCTTCACCATCTCCAGGCGGCCGTCATACCCCATCGATCCGGAGACGTCGACGACGAACGTCAGGGCCATCGGCGGACGCGGACCGGGCCAGGCGTCGCGAGCCTTGACGCCGATCCGCAGCAGGACCTCGCCCGACGACAGGAAGGGCGTGGCGCCGCCGTCGGTGTAGATGGCGAACGTGCCGGCTTCCGGCGAGGCGTAGCCCTGGTCGAAGTAGTTGACCCACTCCTCCGGCCGGACGCTGTTGGGATCGGGCCTCTGGCCGCTGGCGACGTAGGCCCGGGCAACGGTGTAGGAGGCGGTGTCGACGTCCAAACCGAAAGTGGACACTGAGTCATAGGCGGCGTTCGTGTAGGGGTTGATGCCCAGGCTGGGGAAGACGACGGGCGGGTACGGCGTAGGAACCGGGGTGGGCCACGGGTAGTCGGGCGGCGCCGGCTGGACCGGCACCGGAGTCGCATAGGGTTGGGCTGGCGCGGCTGACGCGGCTGGGGCCGGCCAGTAGGGCCCCGACGTGGCCGCACTGCTGCTGCAGGCAGTCACCGCCAGGCTCAGAAGGGCACAGCAAAGCAAGGCTCGACGCATCGGGGTTTCCCTCTCCTCCGCGGGCCGGGCCCCCTTCGTCATCCCTCCGGGGCTGTCTTCGGTCCCGCTGCAATGAGTACGCCGCGGGGCGCCCGGCGGATCAGCGGGCGCCTGCCGACGTCATCGCCACCCTGCCCTGACAATCCGGGCCGCGGCGGGGTGGCTGAGCCGTCACAATCGGCCCATGCGTAGTCCCGTGGCGGCTGCGGCGGCCCTGTTCGCAACGCTGATGCTCGTGGCGTCGTGCGCGCCGGGTGCCCCGACGCCCACGGCCAAGCCCACCCCGAAGCCCACCCCGCCGCTCGGGCCTGCCCTCACCCCGACGCCTGCGGTCACGGCCCAGGCCCGCTGGCGCCCCAGACCGGGCGACACCTTCCAGGTCCAGTACTCGGGCACGCTCGATCTCGTGGTGCCCGCCACCGTCTACGACCTGGACGGGGACGAGACGCCCGCCTCGACCGTCGTGGCCCTCCACGCCGCCGGCCGCCACGTTCTGTGCTACGTGGACGCTGGTTCGTGGGAGAGCTACCGGGCCGACGCGGCGGCCTTCCCGGCTGCCGTGCTGGGCAAGACCATGGAGGGCTGGCCGGACGAGCGCTGGCTCGACATCCGCCAGATCGACGCCCTGGCGCCCATCCTCCGCGCCCGGCTGGACACCTGCGCGGCCAGGGGCTTCGATGGAGTGGACCCGGACAACGTCGACGGCTACGCCAACGACACCGGCTTCCCGCTGACGGCCGCCGACCAGCTCCGCTTCAACCGCTGGCTGGCCGCCGAGGCCCATGCCCGCGGGCTGGCCGTGGCCCTCAAGAACGACGGCCAGCAGGCCGCCGCCCTGGAGCCGGACTTCGACGCGGCGGTCGTGGAGCAATGCCTGGAGTTCGACGAGTGCGAGCTGTACAGGCCCTTCGTCGCCGCGGGCAAGCCCGTCTTCGACATCGAATACTCGCTGGCCCCGGGCGCCTTCTGCCCGGCCGCCGCGCAGCTGGGCTTCGAGATCATCGCCAAGCGGCTCGAGCTGGACGCCTATCGCGTGTCCTGTCCGGGCTAGCAGGCCGGGCGCCTAGCCGCCCAGCGCCACCGGCTTGCCCGATTCGGCCGAGCGGTAGAGGGCTTCGATCGTTCGAGCCTGGCCCAGCGCGTCCGCCCGGCCCAGGAGCGGCTTGCCCCGGCCCAGGATGGCGTCGCTCATGTTCTCCAGTTCCAGGCGGTAGTCGTCGTCGGAAGGCGCCTCGACGTCGCGGCCGTTGAGGACGATCCCGCCCTGCTCGTGCAGCCAGGGATCGCGCGACAGCAGGTTGCCTTTGTGCCCGATCGCCTCGAGCGAGCGATGGTCGGAGGTGAAGCCGCCCAGGATCTCCGCGACCAGGCCCGAGGGGAAGCGCAGCAGCCCGCCGAAGCTGAGGTCTACGCCGGAGGGCCCGAGGTGCTGGTGGCCGAAAACGACCGCTGGATCCGAACCGGCGACCAGGCGCGAGCCGCTGATGGCGTAGCAGCCGACGTCCATCAGCGCGCCGCCGTCGAGGACGGGATCCAGCCGGATGTCGTCCTGTTTCGAGAGGACGAAGCTGAAGGTGGAGCGAATCAGGGCCAACTCGCCGACCTCCGGCAGCAGTTCCATGAAGCGGTGCGTCTGCGGGGCATGCCGCCACATGAAGGCCTCCATCAGGACCAGGCCGGCGGCCTCGGCCGCGTCGAACGCTTCGGTGACCTCCGCAGGGCGGCGCGTGTAGGGCTTCTCGCACAGGACGTGCTTGCCGGCCGCCAGGGCCCGCATCGTCTGCGGGTGGTGGAGAGAGTTGGGCGTGGCGATGTAGACGGCGTCTACCTCCGGATCGGCCAGCAGAGCGTCGTACGTGGGATGCACGCGGCCGATGCCGAAGCGAGAGGCGAACTCGGCCGCCCGGGCCTGGTTGCGGCCGGCGACCGCGACCACCTCCAGGTTGGCCGCGTGGCCGGCGTCGTGCAGCGTCTTGCCGGCGATGAAGCCCGGTCCCAGGATGCCCCAGCGAACCTTCTCCGTCGAAGCCATGCTCGCACCTCCTTGTCTCGCCCGATCATAGCCCCGGTCAGAGACGGCGCTGGGGGACGTCCCGCTGGTTGTGCGCCGTGTAGTCGGGCACGGACCGCTCGTACGAGCCGGTCATCAGCGGCGAGCTGATCATGAAATCGGCCGAGGCTCGGTCACAGGCAACCGGGATGTTCCACACGACCGCGATCCGCAGCAACGACTTCACGTCCGTGTCGTGGGGCTGGGGCTCCAGCGGGTCCCAGAAGAAGACGAGGAAGTCGATGTCGCCATCGGCGATCATCGCGCCCACCTGGAGGTCGCCTCCCAGCGGCCCCGATTGCAGCAGGTGCACCGGCAGGTCCAGTTCGCGGGCCAGCATCTGGCCCGTCGTTCCCGTGGCGACCAGGTCGTGGGCCTCGAGCATGCCGCGATTGAAGAGCGCCCACTCGATCAGATCCTGCTTCTTGTGGTCGTGAGCGACGAGCCCGATCCGCTTCCGAGGCGCCAGTTCCAGAGTCTTCATATCGATCCTCTCAGCAGCAGGGCTGAGACCCGCTTCCCGGCCCACGTGCCGTCTTCCGTCGCCAGGATGACACGTCCCGCGCTAGGGACCCCTACGGACCAGTGCCAGCACCTCGCTGAAGCCTGCCGTGGCCGTGGCGACGACCAGGTCGCCCGCGCCGTAGTAGAGGGTCAGGTGGTCGCCGGGCTTGTCCAGGGTCCAGCCGCAGGGGAAGACGACGCGGCCAACGTCGCCGGCGACTTCGTAGGGCTCTCTCGGCCCGAAGACCCACTCGTCGGTGCGGTGCAACACGACCCTTGGATCCTCCAGGTCCAGCAGCGCGAGGCCGACCCGATAGATCGGCCCATCGTCGGTCGAACGAACGCCGTGATACATGACCAGCCAGCCCTCGGCCGTCTCGAGCGGCGGCGGGCCGAGCCCGATCTTGCCGGCGTCCCACCAGGCGCCCTCACGCGCCTCCAGGAGGAGGGTGTGATCGCCCCAGTGGCGGAGGTCGGGCGAGAAGGAGATCCACATGTGCGCCCGCCCGCTCGACGACGAAGGCCGGTGGATCATCGCCCAGCGGCCGTCGAAGCGGCGCGGGAAGAGGGCCGCGTCCTTGTCCTCCGGCGGCATGACCGGTCCCAGCCGCTCCGCCGTTCGGAAGTCGCGGGTCGTCGCCAGAGAAACCAGCGGCCCGCGGCGGCTATAGGCCGTATAGGTGATGGCCCACGCCTCGTCCTCGGGCAGCCACGTCAACCGCGGATCCTCGCAGCCCCAGATCTCCTCGGGATAGCGCTCCACGTCCGAACGAAGGAGCACCTCGGGGTCGAACCGCCAGCCGGTGATACCGTCCGCGCTTCGGGCAACGTGGAGGTGCGAGATGCCTCGCAGATCCTCGACGCGAAGGAGCAGGACCGTCTCGCCGTCGAGGCGGGCCGCCCCGGGGTTGAAGACGGAGTTGGCGGCGTAGGGCAGGTCCGACGCCCGCAAGATCGGGTTCAGCCGAGAACGCGTGAAGAGCATCGATGCCTCCGGTCGAGTCACGTTGCCGACGCGAGGACTTGGAGCCTCGCAGCAGTCGAGGTGGGCCGGGCCGTCTGGCGGAGGGTTCGGATCTGCTCCAGGGCGACCAGCCACATGAGCGTCGACTCCGCCCCCTGGTTCTCGTTGACGCCGCCCGTCGTGAGGCCGTCGTAGCTCGCGCCGCGAGCGGGGTCCGCGACCATCACGCCCACATCGTTCTCGCCGAGGAACCAGCCGTAGGCTCGCTCCATGGCGTTGCGGTATCGTTCGAAGCCCGTGGCCGCGTAAGCCGACTCGGACGCGAGGAGGAGGGCGGTGGCCTCTATCGGCTGCTGGTCGAACTGGGATTTGGATCCGCCGACAGCCCACCACCCCGTCCCGACGAACGAGAAATGCTCGTCGGGCGATGTCTGCGCTGCGATGAGCCAGTCGAGTACGTTCAGGCCGATCTCGCTCGTCCGCGGTAGGGCACCGTGCCGGCCGGCAACGATGAGGGCGCGGACGGGCAGCCCGTTCTCGTAGGTGAGCTGCGTCTCGGGCCACGCCCAGCCCGAGACGCAGCCACGCTCGAAGGCGCGGCGCAGCCGGCCGGTCAGCAGGCGCAGCGTCCGGGAGGTCGGACCGCGCGATCCGCCGCGGATCGCTGCGTCGCAGCCCAGCACGACGGAGGAGATAGCCCGGATCGATCCCATCTCGGCCGCCGCGGGCAGCGCCCGATCGAACAGCTCTGTCGCAGCCTTGACCAGGATCCCATCGGGCGCTGTCGCGATCACGTCGCCGAGCGCGTGCATCGCTCGCCCTTGGCAGTCCTCCGAGCCGCCGCCCTCGACCCAGCAGCCGTCGCTCCGCCGGTGATTTCGGAAGCGTCCGGCCCCCGGGTCGAACGCCTCCTCCAGGAAACGGTAGCTGCGCCATGCACTGCGGGCGACCGCCGGCCAGCCAAGCTCGCCCTGATGGAGCAAGTCCACCTGCAGGGCTCGGGCGACGTCGTCCGTGCAGTAGCCCTGAGCGGGGTCCCGCCGCGAGCCGATGGCGTGCTGCATGATGCCGATCTCGTCGGTCATCGCCTCGAGGTGGCTACGGTTGACGGGGTGGAGCGGCAGCGGATCAGGCACTGGCTGCAGCCAGCCGCTCGGTGGGCACGATGGCCCGCACGGGGGTCGGAACGTCGGCCGCAACTCGGGCGAGCAGACGTCGGTACTGGGCTCCTACCTCGGGCCAGATCATTCGCCGGCTGTACTCGTACGCTCGCCGTCCGACTTCGCCGCGGAACCCGGCGTCCTCCAGCAAGCCGTTCAGGGCGGCGGCGAGAGCCCCGGGCGAGGCCGGCGGCACCAGGACGCCGCGTCCGTCCGCAAGCAACTCGGTCGCATAGGCGTACGGTGTGGAGACGATCGCCCGCCCGGCGCCCATGGCGTACGACAGGGTGCCCGACACGATCTGGTCGAGGTTGGGATAGGGCGTGACAAAGACGTCCGCCGACTCCAGCCAGCGCGTCAGCTCCGCACGGCTGACGAAGCGATCGACGAACCGGACATGGTCGACCAGCCCGCGCCTGGCGATGATGTCGATCAGCGACTCCCTGTAGGCTTCGCCCTCGCGGAGCGCAAGCTCGGGGTGCGTTGCGCCCACGATGACGTAGCACGCCGACGGGTGCTTCTCCACGACGGCGGCGAGTGCCTCCAGGGCCAGTTCATATCCCTTGCCCGGGCCCAGCAGTCCGAAGCTCAGGATCACACGGCGGTCCTCGAGGCCGAGGCTGAGCTTGACGGTCTCCGAGCGGACCATCGGCACGTCGGGCACGCCGTGCGGAATGATGTCGATCCTGGCGGGGTCGACGCCGTAGGCGCTCGTCAGCAACCTGGCCGCGGATCCCGACATCACGACCACGGCCGGGACCATCTTGACGAGCTCCACGAGGATCGCGCGCTGGCGCGGCGTCGGCGCCTGGAGGACGGTGTGGAGCGTTGCGACCGCCGGGACGTCGAGAGCCCCAACGAAGTTGAGGACGGCCTCACCGTCCTCGCCGCCCCATATCCCGTACTCGTGCTGGATCGAGACGACATCGACGCACGCCCCGAGCGAGCGGGCGACTCTCATGTAGTCGGACGGCTCGTCACGCCGGATACGATGATGAACCACGGCCGGGTACGGCAGCGTCTGCCCCGGCGGATGGAGGGCGACGATCTCGCGGTTCCCGGTCGCCCGACTCAGATCGCTGGTGAACGTTGCGATCCCGCAGCGGCGGGGAGGGAACGTCGAGACGAAGGCCGTGCGTGTGATGGCGTGCTCCAATCGGGTCGTCAGGCGCTTGGCGCGCCCGGGATGGGCCGTTCGTGTATGGCGTCAGGCCGCGCGAACCCGTGTCGCGCGGAGCGCTTCCCGAAGAAGGGATGACAGCGCACGGTCCATCGAGAAGGGTATCGACCACGCGGAGCTTCACCGCCGAGAGCGGCGAAGCCCAAGCGTAGCACGAATGTTCGAGAAAAGCGACGACGCGCGATCTCCGCCCCGGACGGCCCGCCCCGGCTACACTCAGCGCAAGTCTCGGCCGCACCGGCCGAGACGGGCAAACGTCAGGTCCCGGGAGTGAGCAGAGGATGAGCATCGGGCTGCAGCGGCTCCGCGAGGAGCCGGACCGGATCCGGCAGGGAGCGATCGACAAGGGCGAGGACCCCTCGGCCGTCGACGCCGCCCTGGCCCTCGATGCCCGCCGCCGCCAGCTGCTGGGCGACTCGGACGGGCTCAAGGCCGAGCGCAACGCCGTCTCCAAGCAGATCGGCGAGGCCATCCGCAAGGGCGGCAGCCCCGACGGCCCCGAGGTGGCGGAGCTGAAGCAGCGCTCGACGGACGCCGGGACGAAGATCGAGAAGCTCGATGCCGAGTTGGCCGCGGCCGAGGCCGAGCTGGAAGAGTTGCTGCTGCGCATCCCCAACCCCGCCGACCCGGACGTACCCGTCGGCGACGCCTCGGCCAACAAGGTCCTACGGACCTGGGGGGAGCAGCTTGCGCACCTCACCAAGGGGCCGGACGGAGTCGCCTGGGAGCGCAAGCCCCACTGGGAAGTGGCCGAGCGCCTGCACATGATCGACCTGGAGCGCGGGGCGAAGATCGCCGGCTCAGGCTTCCCGCTCTATACCGGCGCCGGGTCGCGCCTGCAGCGGGCCTTGATCGACTTCATGCTCGACGTGCATACCGACGAGCACGGCATGACGGAGGTCTGGCCGCCGGCCCTGGTCAACACCGCCTCGGCCCGCGGAACCGGCCAGATCCCGGACAAGGAAGATCTCATGTACGTGGTGGCGCGCGACGAGCTGTACCTCGTTCCCACGGCCGAGGTCCCGGTCACCAACCTCCATCGCGACGAGATCCTCGGCGCGGACCGGCTGCCGATCCGCTATGCGGCCTACTCGCCCTGCTTCCGCCGCGAGGCGGGCGCGGCCGGCAAGGACACCCGCGGCATACTCCGCGTCCACCAGTTCGACAAGGTCGAGATGGTCCTCTTCGAGAAGCCCGAAGCCTCGGCCGAAGCTCTCGAATGGTTGACCGCCCGAGCCGAGGTCATCCTCCAGCGCCTGGGCCTGGCCTACCGGGTGCTGCTGATGGCGACCAAGGACATGGGCTTCACACAGGCCAAGAAGTACGACCTGGAAGTCTGGTCTCCGGGCGTCGAGCGCTGGCTCGAAGTCAGCTCTTGCTCGAACTTCCGCGACTACCAGGCCCGCCGGATGGCCATCCGCTACCGGCCCGAGCCGGGCGCCAAGGCGGAGCTCGTCCACACGCTAAACGGCTCCGGTCTTGCCCTGGCGCGCACCGTCGCCGCAGTCCTCGAGACCTATCAGCAGCCGGATGGTTCCCTGTCCGTGCCTGAGGTTCTGCGGCCCTACATGCGCACGGAGCGGATCATCACACAAGGCCGGTGAGGGCCGTCTGGGGGTCCGGCCTGCAGGTTGCCCACCTCTTGTGCCAAGATTACCGGGCCACAGGACAGGGGAGGGAGGATGGAAGGCGAGATGAGTCGCGGCCGCACTGGTCTGGCCCGGCTGGCCGGTCCGGCACTCCTGGCGGCGCTGATGGTGGGGGGCTGCGCCTCGAACGGCGTCTCGCCCACGGCCGAGGCCACCGTCACCATCGAGGCGACGACGATGCCGACGGCCGGAATCACGGCCACGCCCAGAGGCCCGGTCGGCCCCGCGTGCGCGGTCGAGGAGCGCTACTTCGCCGGCCCCGTCGCTCAAGGCAGCTGGGAACGGGACCAGCACTCCCCGGTCTTCAGCAGGTGCCCGGGCGCGGCGGTCATGAACGCCACCGTGGAGAGCACGCTCGCGCGGTGGCTCGGGGCGTTCGTCAGTCGGGCGAATAGGGTGGCGCCGTCCGAGTGGCCGTCGACGATCACGGTCGCCTACACGATTGCCTACAGCACGCCGGAGCTGCTGAGCGTGCGCATGATCTTTGACGAGGTCCTGGGCGGGGCCCGTCCCAGCACCTACTACGTCGGGCTCAACTTCCTTGTCTCGGACGGCACCCCAATCCCGCTCGAGAGCCTGTTCACAGACGCCACGGATGGGCTGATCGCGCTCTCGACCATCTCCCGAGAGTTGCTCGCCGCTCAGCTGGGAGCGGACGGCGACTCCGTTTTGATCTACGGGGGCACGGGCCCCAGGCTCACCAACTTCGACAAAGCCTGGGCCTTCACGATGGACGGCCTGGAGATCACCTTCCAGGAGTACCAGGTGGGCCCATACGAGATCGGCGCGCCGTTCGTGGTGATCCCCTGGTCGGAACTGGCGAGCGTCATCGCACCGCTCGGACCCGCGGGCGGATTCGTGCGCTAGCGATCGGAGCCGCCGGTCTGGGTGTGCCTGCTGCCTCGTGGGGTGTGCCGAACGGAGTTTTCTGCCAAGATTGCCGAGCTGACGAAGGCTGGCCGGCGAGGCCGGCATGGACATGGGAGGGTGAGTGAGATGGAATCCAAGATCAGCCGCAGCCGAACGGTCCGCCCGGGCCTCTTGATCGGCCTGGCGGGGGCGGTCGCGCTGCTGGCGGCTGCCTGCACCGGCGGCGGGCCGACGCCGGAGACCATCTACGTCACCATGCCGCCGGAGTCTCCTGGAGCCTCGTCCACGGCCGAGCTGAGCCCCGAGGCCAGCGGCTCCGGCGAGGCCTCCGCTTCGGCATCCGACGGCCTGGTCGCCCCCACCGTCTCGAGCACGACGATCACCCAGACCGCTCCGGACGGCCGCTGGACGGTCAGCTTCGAGAAGCCCGTCGTCGGCGGCGTGCCGACCGGGGCCGCCATGAGCAACTCGATCGCGACCAAGGTCACGGCCTACATCACGTCCTTCACCTCGTCGGCGCCGGCGGTGACACCGCCCGACGGCCCGAGCACCCTCGAGGGCAACTTCAGCGTGGCCTACGTCTCGCCTCAGCTGCTCAGCCTGCGCTTCAGCGTCGCGATCTTCATAACCGGCGCGGCCCATCCCGTCACCTATGTGGGCAGCATCAACTTCGACGTCCTGACCGGGACCGTGATCCAGCTCCCCGACCTGTTCACCAGCACGGGCGCCGCTCTGCCGGTGCTCACGACCCAGGCCCACAACGCCCTGATCGCCGCGCTGGGGGGCGATCTGTTCTGGCCGGCCACGATCACCATGGCCGACTTCGGCAAGGCCTGGGTGTTCACCGCCGGCGGGCTCGAGCTTGCCTGGGACCAGGGTGAGATGGGTCCGATGGCAGCCGGGCCGGTATCGGTCGTCGTGCCCTGGCCCGCTCTGGCGTCTGTGATCGTCAACCCGGGCCCTGCCGCCGGCTTCCTCGCCGGGCCGTAGGGGCGGGCCGGTGCTCGGCCGGCAGGTTCTCCGCGTGAGGTCGAGATTCGGACGGGCCGCATCCA
>Ga0315544_1001993_pt1 | contig 14983 bp, 6 predicted proteins | sample SalMarSW160130MG_2_FD_202543 | JGI IMG/M metagenome (GOLD analysis project Ga0315544, IMG submission 202543) | Salt marsh sediment microbial communities from the Plum Island Ecosystem LTER, Massachusetts, United States - Salt Marsh Sediment SW1601-130 ... | reverse complement strand
GACCTCCAGCAATCCATTGTTGCTTCAATCGAGAACACGCGGCCACAGACGCATTTGCTCGGCTCGTTCTTCCAATACGCCAGACTGGAGTTGTAAATGCTCCTTTTATTTTACGAAGTTCAATAGTTGACGTTTTCGCTCTATCTCCCACTCATCAACCCACCGCAAGAAGCGCTCCAGGCACTCGCGATCACTCGTCACGTCGATGCCGCCAGCCACAACAAGATCCACAACACGCTGGACACAGGATGACTGTTGAATACCGACATGAGGCACCGGGTCTCTGCCGAAAGACAGGGGATTGCGCAGCCAAGTCAAAAGAAGAATATCCACCCGCTCACGGGGCAACCCGGAGCGAAGTCCAGGGGCACAGATAAGATGGCTAAGGATCACCACGATCTGACTCCGAGTCACCTTCTCAAGATCAGCACGACTAGAAATCAAAGGAGCCAACACGGCCTCGCAGGTAGAGAGCACATCCTCCGCCAACGCCGGGTTCATAAGATACCATCCCAACTGGCTCAGACGCCAGATGGCGTCCTCGTGCGTCGGAAATGTGCGACACCAGAAAAGAATGTCAATCACCGTTTCATCAGGCAAATCCCTCTGTCTGGCAAGGAATTTGGTGATATACACGGCTTCAACGCGGTCGCGATAGCGATGTAACCACTCACATGCCGACGACTCTATGCACGCAAAGGCACCGCCGGCCTCCAACCAAGCCCGGCAGACATAATCCGCTTCAAACTGGGCGCCCCACAGTTCCAACCAGGCTACGACAGCATCGCACACCAGATTCAACTCACCACCCGCATCCAGCCAGGACTTGTAGATGTAATTTGCCTCAGCCTCAGTGCCGTACACCCCTAACCAGGCTACAAGCGCACCACTCACCAGATTCCGCTCTCCACCTGTATCCAGCCAAGCTTCACAGACGAATCTTGCCTCGACATCAGTGCTATGCACCCCCAGCCAGGCCACGACGCCATCGCGCACCACCTCCCGCTCACCACCCGCGTCCAGCCACGCCTTGTAGACGAACTGCGCCTCGGCATCCGTCCCGCGCGCCCTCAGCCAAGCCACGACGCCGTCGCGCACCACCTCCCGCTCCCCGCCCGCGTCCAGCCACGCCTTGTAGACGAACTGCGCCTCGACAGCCGTCCCATGCACCTCCAGCCACGCCACGACACCGTCGCGCACCACCTCCCGCTCCTCGCCCGCATTCAACCAAGCTGGGTAAACGAACCCCGCCTCGACATCCGTCCCGTGCGCTTCCAGCCAGGCCACGACGCCATCGCGCACCACCTCCCGCTCCCCGCCCGCGCCCAGCCACGCCTTGATGACGAAACTGAGTCGACTCCGGTGGCAAAACTTTGTTACCCAGTGCCTGACCGGCGAAGCGATATCCTGACAAGGGAACCCGCATTCCAGCCATGCGACGATGAGGTAAGTCGCTTGAAACAGATAAGAACGCTCGATAATCCAACGCCGAGCGCTCTCTCGAACCACCTCGGGGCAAAGCCTGAGACCCCACGAAAGAACGAGATTATTATCACCAGCACAAGCGGCAGCCCTCTCAATCCACAACCTGAGAGTGCTGTAGTCCTCTTCAGCAAGGTCGCCTGCATTGGCTTCGGTCTTGACATATCGGGCAAGCCAACCAAGAGCATTCTGGACCTCCAGATCCTCCCAGGCTCCATCCCAGACGTCTGGATGACGATCTAGGGAACGAATGATCTGAAGAGGCGTTAGAAGGGACGTTCGAATGAGCACGTCGCGCACAGCGCGCCACGCAGCCACCTGGCCGGTCGCCATTCTGTCTCCCAAGACCTGGGGCCAGTCAAGGCCGTCCAAAGGCGGCTGATCGGCCACCCTCTGCAAAGCACGCAGGGCCGAACGCAAGCAGCCGGCCTCGCAGGCGAGTGACAAAAGCTCCTCAACAAAACGTTCCACCGTGTAGGGTATCTGCTGCAAGAATGCCAAGAGGATCTGATCTGCCAAAACGTCATGCGCAATCACCCAGGTTGGCGCTCCTCCAAACTCCTCGAGAGACAAGCGCTCGACCCAGCCATCAACGGTAAGGACATCGAGCAGCCTTCCAAACCCTCCCTGGTCCAGCAAATGGAAGAGATCGACAGGCATCGGCAACATGGAGACAAAAAAGGCCAGTTCGCGACCGACAGTAGGCTCACCAAAGCTGAGTTGAACGCGCTTGCCAACCCAGGTGCCAAAGTCTGTCTCGTTGAGCAGCTCGGCAAGATCGTCCGTACGGCCCGTACTGAAGAGATAGGAAATGAAAACCGCAAAGATCGGTACATCCCGGCACAGAGCAAGGTGTTTGTCCGTTGCCTCTATGCCGCTATGCTCAAGAATGTGGCGCACCACCCCACGCCGATAACTCTGGAGCCAAACCTGTTCGAAATCTCGGACGAAAGGGGAGAGATCAACTCTCTGGCGGCGAGACGAAGCGGGAAGCGCGTGGTAATGGCTACTACGACAACTTGCGACGTAGCACAGATGTGCAAAGTAGGTATCACTGAGATCGTTGACGACATGCTCCAGTTCGACAAAGCCCTGCTGGGTCTCGACGTAATCGAAGAGCAACAAGACCGGCACACCAGGTGTCACCCACTCCTTCAGACGCTCAAGCGCATCCGGCTGCAAACGACTTTGAGCGCGAAAGACCAACCATCCCTTGCACTCAGCCAAGTGAGCGATCTCCTGCGCCAGACGGGTTTTCCCAACCCCGCCGCCCCCTGTCACAACCAACCCGGTCGTCGCACCATCCTCGAACAAAGCAAGGAGGTCTTCCTCATCCGCTATACTCACATCCGCTGGCAAGGGAATGGATTCAAGGTGATGGAGCCGACTGTAGTAAGGGAGTTTCTCGCTACTGAGGTAAGCCCGAAAAGTGCCAAGGTCGCGCGATTCGGCCAATGGAATCAGCCCCAGCGGGCGTATCAGTGGAAACCAACGAAACAAGACATGTGGCTGATGAGACAACCGATTGCATAAATCACTCCAGTCCAAAACCCTCACCACAAGCTCTTTAAGATGCGCAAGGTGCGGATACTCCTCGCCAAGCTTGACAAAGAAACCAGTGATTTCCCGCTGGAGTTCATCCAATTGCTCTAGGTTGCCCAAAATCGAGCTGATGCAAAAAACATATTCCCCGATTTTGGGATCAGTCTGATACCACGGCCCATATTGTTTGTGGCGCTTGGCAGGGCCACCCGGCGTAGTAAGATGCGTGCCAAGTTTACCGGCCACATCGCGCCAGCGACGACGCGCCTCTTCCAGCCCATCCTTGCCAATGAACTTGCACTCAACAACGGTCCGAGTACCTGCCGTTGTTTGACAGAGATCTATTGCGCCATCTTTACCGCCGGTGGGAAAAAGATGCAAGTCAGGATAGTCGGCACGCAAGACTTGATGAGCAAAAACCTGAAAAGTGTCGCCAATATCCTCTCGGACGAGCCCAGGATTCAGATTGCGTCTGACAAATCGCGGAATGTCCATACAGGTCACACCCTCTCCCTTGCTGAGACCGGAACAAATGGATTATAGCATGAGCGCATACCCTTTGTCCAACTACCAAAATGTGTTAAAATGTCTTTTTGCTCACATTGCCGGATAAGTCCGCGAATCTCAAATCGACCAATCTCCAATCTCTATCATGGCACAAGAAAAGATCGTCGTGCGCGGCGCACGAGAACACAACCTGAAGAACATCTCTGTCGAGATACCACGCAACAAGCTGGTGGTCGTCACCGGCATCTCGGGATCGGGCAAATCGTCCCTGGCGTTCGACACCATCTACGCCGAGGGGCAACGGCGCTACGTTGAAAGCCTCAGCGCCTACGCGCGCCAGTTCCTCGGCCAGATGGAAAAGCCGGACGTGGATCAGATCGAGGGCCTTTCCCCGGCCATCTCCATCGACCAGAAGGGCGCCTCCCACAACCCGCGCTCGACCGTCGGCACCGTCACCGAGATCTATGACTACCTGCGGCTGCTCTACGCCCGTATCGGTATCCCCCACTGCCCGCAATGCGGGCGCGAGGTCGTGAAACAATCAGCCCAGCAGATCGTGGACGCGGTCATGGCGATGTCACCCGGCACGCGCTTCCAGGTGCTGGCCCCGCTGGTGAAGGACCGCAAAGGTCATCACCAGGCGGTCTTCGAGGACGTGCGCAAGGCCGGCTTTGTGCGTGTGCGGGTCGATGGCCGCGTGTACGACGTGGACGAGGAGATCGAGCTCGACCGGTACAGGATGCACACCATCGAGGCGGTCGTGGATCGGCTGGTCATACCGGAGGGCGACGAAGATGGTTTCCGCTCGCGCCTCACCGACTCGATCGAGACGGCGCTCCAGTTGGGCGACGGCGTGATGATCATCAACGACGTCTCCGCCGACCCGCCGCAAGACCTGCTCTACTCGGAGCACTTTGCCTGCCCGATCTGCGGCATCAGTCTGCCAGAGATCGAGCCGCGCACCTTCTCCTTCAACAGTCCCCACGGGGCATGTCCTGAGTGCCAGGGACTGGGGACGCGGCTGGAATTCGACCCCGAGCTGGTGGTACCCAATCCCGACCAGACCATCCAAGAAGGCGCCATCCACGCCTGGAACATCCGCGACAAAGAAGGCTACCAATGGCACATCGTCAAAGCCGTCTGCGAGCACTACGATATCCCCACCGATGCGCCCTGGCGCAAGTTGAACGATGCCCAGCACCACATCGTCCTATACGGCAGCGGCGACGAGCGGATTCGCGTTCAGTACACCAGGCGGGGCGGCGACGGGTATCGCAGCGACCTCGTGCGTTACGAGGGTATCATTCCCAACCTACAGCGCCGCTACCACGAAACGGACTCCGACTACATCCGTAGCAAACTCGAAGAGTTCATGGCCCGCCGGCCCTGCCCAGCCTGCGGCGGCGCGCGGCTACGGCCCGATGCACTGGCGGTCACGGTCGCAGGCAAGCCGATCAGCGAGATTACCAGTTGGCCGGTCACGAGATTGATGGATTGGATCAACAGTCTGTCGCTAAGCGACAAGGAGCAAGCCATTGCCCGGCGTGTCCTCAAGGAAGTTCGCGAGCGCTTACAGTTCATGGCCAACGTGGGATTGGACTATCTGACGCTTGACCGCACCGCTGACACGCTGGCCGGTGGTGAAGCGCAGCGCATCCGCCTGGCGACGCAGATCGGATCACAACTGATGGGCGTGCTCTATGTGCTGGACGAGCCCAGCATCGGGCTGCACCAGCGCGACAATGCCCGCCTGATCCACACGCTGGAGGAGATGCGCGACCTGGGGAACACGCTTATCGTAGTCGAGCACGACGACGCTACCATTCGCGCTGCCGACTGGATCATCGACCTGGGGCCGGGGGCAGGAGAGCACGGCGGGGAGGTCGTCTGCGCCGGAACGCTCGACGACATCATCGCCTGTCCCGAAAGCCTGACCGGAGCTTACATCTCCGGCCGCAAGTGCATCCCGACACCCGCACACCGGCGCGCGGGGAACGGCGGAAAGCTGATCATCCGCGGCGCCCGCGAACACAACCTCAAAGACATCGACGCGACCATTCCCCTAGGGAGGTTCGTCTGTATCACCGGTGTCTCCGGCTCCGGCAAGTCCACGCTGCTGGTAGACGTCCTGCACCAGCGTCTGGCACAGGTGCTGCACGGATCGCGCGAGCGGGCAGGCGAGCACGACACCGTCGAGGGGATCGAGCACATCGACAAGGTGATCAATATCGACCAATCACCCATTGGGCGCACGCCGCGCTCCAACCCGGCCACCTACACCAACCTCTTTGGTCCCATCCGCGACCTGTTTGCCAAGCTGCCCGAGTCCAAGATCCGCGGCTACAAGCCGGGCCGCTTCTCCTTCAACGTCAAGGGCGGCCGCTGCGAGGCCTGCCAGGGACACGGGACGCTGCGCATCGAGATGCAGTTCCTGCCGGATATCTACGTCTCCTGCGATGTCTGCCACGGGCGACGCTACAACCGGGAAACGCTGCAGATCCACTACAAGGGCCAAACAATCGCCGAGGTGCTCGATATGACAGTAGACGAGGCGATGGAATTCTTCGCCGCCTTCCCTGCCATCAAGCGAAAGCTTAAGACGTTGCAGGACGTGGGGCTGGGTTACATCCGGTTGGGGCAGCCCGCGCCGACCCTCTCCGGCGGCGAGGCACAGCGGATCAAGCTCTCGCGCGAGCTATCGAAAAAGGCCACCGGCCGCACCCTTTATGTGCTCGACGAGCCCAGCGTCGGGCTGCACGCCGCCGACGTGGACAAGCTCATCGCTGTGCTCAACCGGCTGGTGGATGCAGGCAACACCGTCATCATCATTGAGCACAACCTGGACATCATCAAAGTGGCCGACTGGATCATCGATCTGGGGCCGGAGGGCGGCGACGCCGGAGGCGAGATCGTGGCCGAAGGCACGCCGGAGCAGATCGCCAGGGTTAAGGCCAGCTATACTGGCCAATTCCTGAAGCACGTCCTCGGCAATACGAAGGGATAACACCAACAATGACACATCGGCTCAGACACCTGTGGAAGCGGAATTCTGCATTGACAGGCGTCCTCATCACTGGCACGCTGCTGGCAATCTGCTATGGCTTTGCCCTGCAGCTACCTTTTTTCTTCGATGACCTGCCTATTATGACCTGGCTGCGTCACAATAGTTTGATAGACATCTGGACAGGAGCATCGGAAAGCTATTACCGTCCATTGGCTTTCACCACGTACAAGATCGGACAGCAGTTCCCCCAAGGCATGCGCCAGATCATACTCCACGGAGTCAGTCTGATACTTCACTGGACTAGCGCTATACTGATCATGCAAATCGTCAGACTCTGTGGCAAAAGTCCCCAGCAGGCGCTGTTAGCCTCGATATTGTTCATAGTCTTTCCGTTCATGTACGAAGCCGTGCCATGGGTGACCGCCATGCCCCACCCGATGGTCACCAACCTGGCCTTGTTGGCCACCTTTGGGGCCTTGAAGGCCGAATACGGTAACAAGCCAGGATGGTGGGCACTCAGCGTGCTGGCCACCACACTGGCTCCCTTCGCCCACGAAAGCGGCTACGTGTGCGCTTTCATCGTGGGTGGCATCGTCATTATCCAATATGGCCTGCGCAGCCGACGGCGACTTATCCTCATTGCCCTGGGCAGTGCGCTCAACATCGGCCTCATATTGTTGCGCAGCGTCACCCCCGACGTGGGAGCCCCTGGGTTCGAAGGGCTTGAGGATTGGGTACAGAATACATTCTTCTTCCTGCACGGACTGGTCTACCCCGTGGCGCCAATTATCGGCTGGCTGGCGTATCATCGAGGAGGACACGATTTCACACTGGTCGCTGCCGCCACAGCCTGCTTATTTGGATTGTTGATCTGGCTCGCGTGCCGCAACCGAGATTGGCGATGGGCCGCTGGCAACTTATGGTGGTGGCTCTGCGCGTCACTCCCTGCAGCAGCGTCGCTCAGTTACGGCCGTCTCTACACCTCTCCCCGCCTGTACGCCCTGGCATCAGCCGGCATCGTGATGCTGTGGGCCGGTATCATCGTCGAGTTGGGCAAAGTGGTACGCAACATGTGGGGCCGCAGGCTGGTGTGGACGCTGCTGGCTGGTGCCATCGTAGCGCAGAACGTCGCGTTCATCTACCGCCAACGCGAGCTATTCCTCTCGCTCAACAGCACCTACCAGACCGTCCTGGAAGCAGCGGAGAACGAGAACAACGTCCCGCTGGGGTTCGTGAACCTGCCGAGAGGTTTAGGAAGAATGGACAAAGTCTACGCCATGACACACGAAAGCACCCTCTTTGTCCCCCCTTACTCGAACGTCGCGGAGTTTATCGAGGTGAACAAGGAATGGAGGGCCGCAGACGCCGTAATGTACCCCCCGGTCCTCCAAGCAACCGACATCACGTACGACTTTCAGGGCAAGGGGATCGACTGGGGGCAAATGCGCCAGTTTGCCATCGACCACCGCACGGTCTGGCTGACCCGATACAGCGATGGACGGTTCGACCTGAGATACGTGGGAAGAATCACGCCCAACGCAGCGCCATCCCCCGATGAACCGTTGGTCTGGTTCGAAGGGGACACGATCATTGAATCGACATCGGTGCAGGAGATAGAGGAGGGGCATTGGGCCGTCACGATCATCTGGCTGGCGCCAGGCCCCGTGCAAGGCAAAATCTTTGTGCACATCCGCGATGCAGCTCAGAACTTGGTCGCCCAGGCAGATGGGCCGGCCTTGGGCGGCATGGTACCCCCCTGGATCTGGCAGTCCGGTGACCGTATCGAAGACGTGCGGCACATCATTTTGCCAAAGGACGCCGGCCCTTACACCGTGCAAGTGGGCCTCTTCCACGAAGATGTGAGGTTCCCTGCGTTTATGAACGATGCTCGCTGCCCAGACGATGCAGCACCAGTAGCAACCCTCGAATAAACTGGTTTTCTACTCTTCTGGACACAAACTTGCAACGCATCGTTATCCATTCCACAACTGAATTGTGGTAAGATTGTGGCAAGCGGCGGTGAGTGCACACACCCACCACGCGTTCTGTGCGCCCCTGGAGGGACAATGCCCGCCAACTTGACCTCACGCCTGATCCTGACAGCAACGCTGGCTTGGGATCAGGCAGTCCAACTGGGCTCCTACGTGGTTAGCGGCATCCTGCTGGCAGCGCTGCTGGGCCAACTCGATCTGCCCCGCCGCTGGAGGAATTGGCTACACCAGGGCAACCCGGCGACGGTGGTAGGGGCCGCCTGCCTGGGCAACGCCTCACCGCTATGCACCTACGGCATGGTGCCCGTGTTGATGGAACTCTTACGCGGCGGCGCGTCGCCCGGCGCGGCAATGGCCTTCCTGGTTGCCTCCCCGCTCCTCAACCCCCAGTTGTTTGCCGTGATGGCCGGCAGCCTTGGGTTACCCCTGGCGCTGGCGCACGCAGCCGGGGTGCTGCTGCTCAGCGTGCCGGTTGGCCTGCTGGCGCGGCGACTGAGGCCGGAGGCATTCTTGAACAAGCAGGTGCTGTCCAATCCCCCAATTCCCACTCCGATCCCTCCCTCTCTCCCCAATAAAAGGGGAAAAAGGGAGCAAGGGGAAGGAAAAAGGAAAGCACTCTCTCACCTCCTCCGCCTCACCGAAACCATCGGCCTGTACTTTGTCACCGGCGTGATCCTGGCCGCCCTGCTGCAGACCCTCGTCCCCCACGAGTGGATCTCGTCGCTCCTCGGCACGGGCCACTGGTACGGTGTGCCGCTGGCGGGTCTACTGGGCGTGCCCTTATATGCCTGCGGCGGCGGGGCGGTGCCCCTCATGGCTGGGCTGTTGACACTGGGAATGAGTCCCGGCGCGGCGCTGGCCTTCTTCCTGGCCGGGCCGGTCACACGGCTGACGTCGCTGGCTGCGCTGGGAACGCTGCTCAATCGGCAGGCGCTGGCCGCCTACGTGGTCTACGTCGTCGTAGGAGCGGCGCTGGCAGGGCTGGCGCTCAACCTGGCATTGGGAGTCTAGCTGGAGACCAGCGCTTGGAGATTGAGGGATGCAACGGTGGAGATTGATCGCACTGATCGGGCTGCTGGCGCTGTTGGGTGGCGTGAGCGCACTACAACATCGGGTCGCTCATTCCAGCCCGGCCAGCGAGCCTACCGACGTCGCCATCGTGCAGGCGACCTCCTGGCCTATGTCCGACACAGAGATCGAAACGCTGGTGCGTCAGGCAGTAACATTAGCCGGTGGGCTGAATAGTATCATCGAGCCAGGCGATGTCATAGTTCTCAAACCCAACCTGGTCTGGGGGGCCGCCCCCGACGAGGCCTACACCACCGATCCCCGCGTGACCCGCACGGTGGTGCAACTGACGCGGGAGGCCGGAGCAGGACAGGTCATCATCGCAGAAGGATCGGCCCTGTACCGCGACGGGCACGACGCGCGTGGTGCAACCGTCGAGGCCTTCCGCCTCTGTGGCCACGACGCCAACGGCGATATGGTGGACGATGCCACCGACGCGCCGCCGATCGACCTCAACGACGCGGGTGGGCTCGATCAGCGCGACCCTGCCCTGGTGCGAGCAGTACACCTGCAGAACGGCCTGATCTGGTCAGAGTACTGGCTGCCCAACGCGATCCTCGACGCCGACGTTCTCATCGGCATACCCGCACTCAAGAACCAGATCGGCATCGCCCCCTCAGATATCTACCACAGCCCCGGCTCACAAATGTACAAGGGCACGCTCAACCATGGCCCAAACGACCTGGGGCGGCACATCGTCGATCTGAACCTGGCCCGCCCGCTCGATTTCGTCGTCGTCGACGGACTGCGAGGCATGACGGACGGCCCCATCGGAAACACACCGGCCGACCCGCCGATGAAGCTGATCATGGCCGGGCGGGATGCCGTGGCCGTGGATACGGTCGGCTCGCTGGTGATGGGATACGACCCCACTACCATCCCCTACATGGGATGGGCTGCCGGGGTCGGCCTGGGCACTGACGCTGTGTCGCAGATCACTGTACGAGGCAAGCGCGTCAGCCAGGTGCGGCGCAACTTTCCGGCGCCGCACGGCAACCCACCCGCGCAGCGCGCCGACGAAGCCTCGCCATCCGTCAGCATCGTCACCCCCGGCGAGGGTCACATCGTCGTGGAAGACATCACCATGCAGGCCACCACGGCGGACAACGACGCTGTTGCCAAAATCGAGTTCTATGTTGATGACGACCTGCAAGCCGTCGTCACTGCCCCACCCTACCAGGCCACGCTCGACCTGAGCGCCTACCGCGGACAATCGATCACTCTGCGGGCTGTGGCCTACGACGGCGCGCTCAACGACGCCGAGGACAGCCGCGCAGTCACGGTGGTGCAAGCCCCGGCGCCGGGCACCGCTACCTTCCAGCAAGCCACACTGACCATCCCCACCTACCCCTACGCCGACCACCTGACGACGGAGTACAACGCCACCTACAACATGACCTACCCGGTGCTCGACTGGGGCGGTTATCACGGCACCAGCACCACCCCTGTAGAGTATGAGCTTCTGGTTCTGGAGAACGACTATCTGCGCGTGACGCTGCTGCCAGAGCTGGGCGGCCGGGTTTATCAAATGCTCTACAAGCCCACCGGCCACAACGAGTTGTACCAGAATCCAGTGATCAAGCCGAACCATTGGGGGCCATCGGAGCAGGGCTGGTGGATGGCGGTCGGCGGTATCGAGTGGTGCCTGCCGGTGGACGAACATGGGTACGAATGGGGCGAGCTGTGGTCGTACGATGTGATCACCTCCACGGCGGGCGTCACCGTCACGCTGCGCGACACGACCGCCAGCGACCGCCTCCGCGCTGCGGTCACGGTGCATCTACCGGCCAACCGGGCCTACCTGGCGATCACCCCACGCATCGGGAACCCCACAGGGCACGACATCGACTACAAGTATTGGTCGAACGCCATGCTCGCCCCCGGCGAAGCAAACACCGTCGGCGCCGATTTGCGCTTCATCTTTACCGCCGACCAGATGACGGTGCACTCCCGCGGCGACGATCGGGTGCCGCCATCAGGCGGAGTGATGGACTGGCCCGTGCACAACGGCATCGACTTCTCACGCCTGGGCAACTGGGACGAATGGATTGGCTTCTTCGAGTATCCCCAGGCTCAGGGAGATTTTATCGGCGTCTACGACACCGCCGCGAACGAGGGCCTGGCGCGCGTCTTTCCCTCGGACGTCGCGCGAGGCAGCAAGGGATTCGGCATGGGCTGGGGCCACCAGATCGAGCCCAATATCTGGACCGACGGCGGCTCCACCTACGTCGAGCTGCACGGCGGCATCGCGCCGACCTTCTGGGATACGGTCACCCTCCCTGCCGGGCAATCGTTGGAATGGACGGAGGTCTGGTACCCGGTGAGCGACATCGGCATCCTGAGCGCAGCGACGTCCGAGGCCGCCCTGGGCGTGCGTGAAAGCGGCGGGTATTTCCACGTCGCCGTGCACACCACCACTCCCCGCGCCGGCGGCGGTAGCTCGCTCCACGTATGGAGCATCACCAGCCAGAGTGAGATCGCCCACTGGGACCTGCCAGCCATCGAACCGGGCGTTCCCTTCGAGGTTTCGGTGGTAACCGGCGGGCACCCAATGGACGATATCGCCGTGATGTATCTGGACAGCGAGGGGTACCTGCTGGCAGGGGTTAATGCCTACGATTTCATCCCGCCCACCGCCTGGATCGAACCGTTGCCATCTTGGGTGGATTCGACCAACTTTGCCGTCTCCTGGTCGGGAGAGGATATCTGGTCAGGCATTGCCTCCTACGACGTACAGGTGCGTGACGGTTATGAGGGGACCTGGAGCGACTGGCTAGTAGGCACGACTGATACTTCCGCCACCTTTACCGGCCAGCACGGCCACACCTACTTTTTCCGCGCCCGCGCCCACGACCAGTCAGGCACCCCTGGCGAGTGTGGAGACCAAGAATGGGGCCAGGCGTTCACGACGGTGCTGACCGCGCCTGCGCCGGTGCTGGTCACCTCGCGTAAGGCAGCCACTCCACGACTCTATCCCCCCGACCGGATCATCGCCTACACGGTCGTCATCAGTAACACCGGAAGCACATCCGCCAGCGCCACGATGACGGACACGCCGCCAACAGAGATGGTCGTGCTGACAGCGACGCTGGCTGCTACCCCAGGTCCTGCGCCGACCTATGCTGGCGGCCAGATCCACTGGAGCGGAACGGTGGCAACAGGCGCAGAGGTGCGCGTGACCTACGTGCTCTCGCCCACAGCGGCGATCCCCCTCGGCCAGCCGCTGACCAACACCGTCGAGATCGAGGGCAGCGTGCTGGGTCCCTTCACACGCCATGAGACGGTGACCAAGGCTTACGTCCTGTGGATGCCACTGGTTCTGCGCGAAGAGTAGAACCTCCCACAGTTGCCAACATCGCAGCCTGCCCACCTTGTCGGCAAGCAGGCTGCGTCATCATCTGCTGTTGACCACCGAGACGCTTTCGCTGCCTCAGTCGCCACTCATACTACGGTAGCGACAGACAAATGGCGTAGCCAAAGAGCGTCCTGTCCTCACTGGCGTGGGTGTTCTTCACATACACCCGCCACTCGTCGTCCGAGTACGGGCCCGAGTTGCTGTAGATGATGAGATCATCCTGCGCGGCGAACCCACCGCCGGTGACGAGCGAGCCGCTTCCACAAGTGGGAACCGCATAGCCCGTGTTACCGGCAGATATAGTAGCTGATTTCATTATCCGTGCCGTCGTGCCGCCGGTGCCCGAGAGACACATGGCGTAGGAGTGGATAGTCTTGTTCGAACCACTATTGTTGTATGCCCACACCTGCCAACCCTCGCCGGAATCAGCCTTGGAGCTGTTATAGACCCGCAGGCTTCCATCAGGGTATGCGTGGAACCCCCCGCCCGTGGCGATGCTGCCCGCGGGGCAGGTAGCGACGGCCTGCTTCCTCGTAGCGGGTGGCACCGTGGTCTGGCCGTGCACCTGCGTGACAGAAGCGCCGAAAACGTTGTGCAGACAGACGGCATAGACGGTGATCTGCCTGGTGGTGCCAGAGTTGTTCGTCGCATCCCCGCGCCAACCGTTTTCAAACTTGTACTGTGTGTAGAACGCCACATCAGGGTTCGCCGCATAGCCTCCGCCGACGACGATGCTACCCGCCGGGCAAGTGGCGACAGCAGCGCCGGTGGCACCCGCGCCTAGATTGACCTGCTTGTAAACATATTGGGTGTAAGGTGGGAGCGATGGGTGTAGCGTTACCACTATGTGGGCCGTCGGCATCACGAACTCTACCGTCGGTCCAACAGTGGGCACGGTAGGCAACGGCGTGTCCGTCGGAGGCGGTGTATCCGTCACAGGCGCAGGCACGACCACCTGCACGTAGAACGTGGACCCAAACGCCAACCCCTCGTCCGACTGCATCCGCCAGTTCCCCTTGTACGTCCCAGGCGCAGCCGGGGCCGTCAGATTCACACTCACGTCTGCCGTGCTCCCCGCTGCCGTCGGCGGCACCGCCACCTGCGCTTCCCCACCCATCTGCTGCCCGCCCACGAACACCAGCTTGAAGCCCGCCGTCCAGTCGCACGTCCCGCTGTTCCGAATGCGCCACGTCTTCACAAAGCTGCTCCCAGACGACACCACTGTGTTGTCCGGCACCGTCACATCCGCTACGTACGACGCATTCAGCCCGCATCCGGCCTCCGTCGTCACTGGCGGAACCGCTGTCGCCTCGGGCCCTGGCACCGCCGTCGCCCCCGGCGCCGCGGTCGGCCCACCTGCCGCGCTCGCCGTCACCTGCAGCGTGATCGTGGCCTGCTGCGATTCCCCATTCACGTCGTAGCCCACCACGGCTATCGTCACCTGCCCCTCCGCGCCAGGAACCCACGGCTGAGTCACCCGGAACGTGGTCGGGTTCCCGCTGGGCGGTGTATCGTAGCGCACCACCGCCCCATTGACGGCCAAGTCCACCCGCTCCACACCGGCTCCGGCCGTGATCGTGGAATCGATCTGCACTTCCTGCCCCACCGCCACCGTACTCCCGCTGGCCGGGCTGTTGATCACCACCGTGACCGCTCCCCCACCCGTCAGCGGTGCGCAGGCCAGAACTGCCATGAACAGAATCATAGCCGCCAGGCCTACGCGAAACAGATTCTTGTCTTTTGCTGACATAGCACACCTCCCTGAAGATATTCACTCAAACCTTGTAACGCACAATGAGGCCGCCTTGTTACAGGTTTCTCGAAAACTCAGTGTGCTGTATTTTGACCAGTATAGCAGGCTGTGATGGCTTCTCAGTGACTGCCAAAGTGCATCACCTCAGTCGACACTCTAGCAGCCTGTCGGAGAGGAATCTGTGTTGACTTTCCGCCGACGATTTTTCATACGATTTGCCAATAGGATGCAACACTTGCAACTGAATCCACTATATTGCTTGCGAAAATGGCCTCTTGCTG
>Ga0315544_1001992_pt1 | contig 14985 bp, 19 predicted proteins | sample SalMarSW160130MG_2_FD_202543 | JGI IMG/M metagenome (GOLD analysis project Ga0315544, IMG submission 202543) | Salt marsh sediment microbial communities from the Plum Island Ecosystem LTER, Massachusetts, United States - Salt Marsh Sediment SW1601-130 ... | reverse complement strand
TCTCGGCCGTCCAGATGCCGCTAAAACCGGCGTCGTTGAGCCGGTCCCTGAGCCGCATCATGGATATGACCGTCTGGGGCTTGAAGGTGGGGGCGCACTTTATCAGGTTTTCGGGTCGGGTCATATAGAGGGTGAGCAGCAGCAGCTCAAGCTGGGCGGATAGCTCGTTCTTGCCCCCCTGGCGGGCAATCTCCACGGAGAAGGTCAGCCCTTTGCGCTTGAGGACGCTGTCCAGTACCGCCGAGGCCACCTCCCGCTGGTAGGGGCGCAGTTTATTTAGCGAGGGTCCCGATGACCTTGATGCCCAGCGGGATGGCGATATCCCTGAGGACATTACCTATGGCCTCCTTCAGCCCCTGCTTTTGCTCCCCGGTGATGTTGTACTTGGCTTTGACCAGGCGGACCAGGGTGTTGGCTGCCTCTAGAATTAGCTTTATGTTTTCCGGGTCGTTCTCCAGCAGGGACTTTATCTTAACCCTCAGCAGGGCAATCTCGCCGTCAAAGCCCTCCACGCCGCTGGCCAGCTCAAAGTCGAGCTGGTCTGCTTCGTCCATCACCTTGGCGTAGAAGCTGTGCTTGTGTTCGTTCTGGTTACCCTTTGGGGCGTCCCTTTTTCGCTTTGCCTTTTCCGCCATCCGGTCTATCTCCGTTCTTTAGCACTCTGGCGCTCGCCAGCACGATGGTGTGGGCGGCCAGGTCCCACCGTTTAGTCTCCACGGCCAGTCGCAGTAGCCTCATAGCCCCTCCCCTTTCTTTATTAGATATTAGCACATATGTTCTATTTTAACCATGAGCATTTGTCACTCCCCCACCCCCGTTTTATATCTTTTCCCCACCCATTTTTAACGAGTGTTTTTATTTCCCACCCTCCCGCCCAAAAAGGCATAGCCTTTTTACATCTCTTTAACCCCACCCCCAGATGAGGGAGATTATTTCCCCTTATCCCCCCAAAGAAGAAATTGATAGAGGCCTTACCTCTGTAGGGTGGGTCAGGGTGGGAAACTGAACTTACTCTAAAAATCGGGCTAAGCCTCCCCTTAAGGGGAAGGGATTAGCCCAATCTCTCCAACCAATAAATTGCTATTACCGCCCGGTCGTTATAGAATAGGCGGGTAAAATGAATCTTGCCAGGCAGCTCTACCAGCTTCAGGAATTTGACTTAGAAATTGAGTCCGATGAGCGGGTGCTGGAACAGGTCACCAGCCAGATAGGCGAGAGCCGGGCAGTAGTTAAAGCTAAAGCCCAGCTGGAGTCGGAGCAGCAGCGCCTGGAAGAGCTGAAGCACCAGCAGCACACGGCGGAGTGGGAGATAGACGATATCAGCAACAAGATTGCCGCCGCCGAAGAGAAGCTGTTCAGCGGCCAGGTCAAGAACCCCAAGGAGCTGTCCAGCCTCCAGCAGGACGTCGATATGCTTAAAACCAGGCGCGGCCAGCTGGAGGAAAAGGCGCTGGGGGTAATCGAGCAGGTCGAGCAGTCCGAGGCCGCCGTAGCCGGGATAAACGCTGAGCTTAAAACCATGACCGCCGACTGGCAGCGCCAGCAGAAGCAGCTGGCCGAAGAGATGGCAAGGCTCAAATCCGTCCTCTCTGATTTTAAGCAAAAATGGCAGCGGCTGGCGCAGGAAATAGAACCCGAAACAGTCGAGTTCTATCAGCAACTGAGAGAGCGCAAGGGGACGGCGGTAGCCAGGGTAGAGCAGGGGATATGCCGCGGCTGCCGGATATCGCTGCCCACTACCGACCTGCAGCGGGCCAGGGGCAATAACCTGGTGCAGTGCAGCAGCTGCGGGCGCATCCTGTTCCTGGCCTGAAGGAGCCAATGACGGATAAAAGACTGATAATCTATACCGATGGCGCCTCATCGGGCAACCCGGGACGGGCCTCTATCGGCGCCGTTATAAAGGACGGGCAGGGTAGAGTCATCAGCCGTATCTCGCGGCGCATCGGGCGAGCCACCAATAACCAGGCGGAGTACCTGGCTATCATTGCCGCCCTGGAGGAGGCGACCCGCCTCGGCGCTGGAGAAGTTGACATAAAGTCAGATTCGGAGCTGGTGGTGAAGCAGCTCAAAGGCCGCTACCGCGTAAAAAAGGCCACTTTGCGGCCGCTATATCAAAAAGTAGTCCAGCTCACCGGCTCGCTGGAAGCCTTTACCGTAACCCACATCCCCCGCGAACAAAACAGAGAAGCCGATAGGCTGGCCCACCGGGCTTTAAGTTGACTTATAGTATCTTCTATACTAGAGTGTAATCAGGTCAAGTAAACCGGGTGACCGCCCTAAAAATTTTTTGGGGAGGAAAGTCCGAGCTCTACCGGGCAGGATGCTGGGTAACGCCCAGGAGGGGTAACCCTACGGATAGTGCCACAGAAACATACCGCCCGCAAGGGTAAGGTTGAAATGGTGAGGCAAGAGCTCACCAGCGGCCGGGTGACCGGTCGGCTGGGCAAACCCCATCTGGAGCAAGACCAAATAGAGGGACATAAGGACGCCCGGCCTGTCCCCGGGTTGGTCGCTTGACCCTGATGGCAACATCAGGGCTAGATAGATGGTCACCGCTCCGATTCGTCGGAGTACAGAACTCGGCTTACAGGTTTACTTGGCCTTTTAGTAGCGGCTTAAAAAAGTTTCCCCCTTCTGTTAAGATAGCCTTGTCTGTTTAGCTAGAACGCCCTCAAGGAGAGTGAGTCCGATGTCAGAGAGAAGCAAAACTATAGTCATAGTCCTGTTGGTGGCGGCGATTATCGCCGCCTCATTCGGTACCGGCTGGGTTCTGGGTACCCGGAGCTCCCCCCGCCAGGGCCTGGGTATTGTAGGGGAGGCGTGGGACATAATCTTTCAGGATTATGTAGATAAGGACAAGCTTGATGCCGAGGCGCTGGCGCAGGGTGCGGTCAGGGGTATGGTGGAAGCGCTTGGTGACCCCTACACCGCCTACCTTGATGTCACCGCCTACGAGCTGAGCCAGAGAAGCCTGGGGGGAAAAATTGAAGGCATTGGCGCCCATGTGACCGCTGAGGATGGTAAGGTAGTGGTTATCGCCCCGATTGCCGGCTCACCGGCGGATAAGGCGGGAATTAAGGCCGGCGACGTGATTCTGGAAGTCGATGGCCAGTCTGTTGCCGAGATGAATCTGCTTGAAGTGGTGCTCGTCGTCCAGGGCCCCAAAGGGACGGCGGTTACCCTTACTGTCCTTCATGAAGGTGAAACCGAGCCGGAGGTAATCGATATAGTCAGGGCTGAGGTTGAGGTGCCCAGCGTCCGCTTTGAGATGATGGAGGACATCGCTTACATCAATATCACCAATTTTTCCGAACGGACTGCGGTAGAGCTGTCCCCGGTGCTGGAGGAGGTAACCCGGCAGGCTTCGGGAATTATCCTTGACCTGCGCAGCAATCCCGGTGGCCTGCTGAGTACAGTGGTTGGCGCCGCCAGCTTTTTCCTTGAGGATGGCGTGGTGGTCGATGTTGTCGATAATGATGGGAATCATTTTTCTTACCCGGTCGAGCCCGGCAGGATAGCCACCGACCTGCCTCTGGTGGTTCTGGTGGACCAGTACAGCGCCAGCGGCAGCGAGGTGCTGGCCGGGGCTTTGCAGGACTACGGCCGGGCTATTGTTGCCGGTAAAAAGACCTATGGTAAGGGTAGCGCCAATAATATGCATGAGCTTGAAGACGGCTCGGCGTTGTATATCACCTACGCCCGCTGGTTTACCCCCAACGGCCGCCTGATAGAAGGCCAGGGACTAGCCCCGGACTATGAGCTTGACCTGGAGAATGAGGATGCCATCCAGTGGGCGATAGACTTCCTGGGGGGTAAATAATGAACCGGTTACCCCTTAAGATATGGTTCATTGTGAGTCTTACGCTGGCTCTCGGTGCCATAATCGCCAGTCTGGTATATAGGGCTACTATCACCACCTCGGTGGGCAGTATGGTGGTAATAGTCCTGATCATACTGGCCATTCTGGGAACCTATGCCCTTCTCCTCTACCTCACTATCAGGCCCAGCCTGAAAAAGCTAAAGAGCCTGCCGGTGGCAATACTGGTTACGCTGATAGCTACAGGCGCCATCACTGATGCCGTCATTCACTTTTTCCGCTTTGTTTTCTCGCCCGACCCTCATATTCCCTTCGGCGTAATAGTAGCCGCCCTGCTCCTTGCCGCTGGTTTTGGCGCTTATCTGCTGGTACTCTGGGTCATCTGGTCTGTTTGGAGGGCGGGAAAGAAAACACCATCTAAAAGCGGGTAACCCCCCATTGTCTTTTTTCCCATACCCACCCGCCCAAAAAGGCATAGCCTCTTTATATCTCTTTAACCCCACCCCCTGAAGAAATTGATAGAAGTATCACTTCTGTAGGGTGGGAGGGTGGGGAAAATAACAACTGTTAGAAGGGGGAAGGGGTGGGGGTCACTTGCGTCGCAGCCTTTAGCTCCCTGACCATGTAGGCTCCCCGCAGGCTATAGCCGAATTCACTGCGGTAATACTCTCTGGCGCCGATGCCGCTCAGGATTTTCATCTGCGGCACTTCAAATTCCTCAGCCGCTACTCGCTCCGCCTCCAGCAGTAAAGCTTTACCCAGCCCCTTATGCTGGGCGGCTCCTTCCTTCTGCTCGGTGAGGGGAACTTCAGGGCCGTAGATATGCAGCTCCCGTATCACCGCTGAGGTTTCCCCGCTCTCCGCCTCAGGTTGAATCCTCAGCCTCAGCAGGCCGAACAGGGTTTCCGTCTCGTCCTCAAAGGAGAGGAAGATTTCCTTGCCACCGGAGGCTTCATAATCCATTCTCACCAGCTTGGGCTCGCCTGTTTCCCGGCCCTCCCGCGCCCGGTGGCCGTACTCCCGGCAGCGGATACACCGGCATTCAACCCCTTTTCTTTTCATGCGCTGCCTGACCACCCCCCTTAAGGAATCTTTGCAGCCGGCGGTGATAAATTTGGCCGGTATGTCACGCAGCACCCGCGATATCCGCACATACTTGGGCACGATGGACTTTATCTCCGCCATCAGGTTGACCATGGTGCTGACCTCGTAGGGCTGGTAGCGCTTTTCGAAATACCACTTCTCTAGTTCGGTGCCCTTGACCACCATGGTAGGGTACAGCTTTAATCCGTCGGGCCGGAAGCGCTCGTCATCGAAAAGCTTCCGGGACACCTCTAAATCATGCTCCGGTGTGGAGCCGGGCAGCCCCGGCATCCAGTGGTAGTGCACCTTAAAGCCGTTTTCCCGCAGCCGGGCGGTAGCCCGGACTACATCCTCCACCCTGTGTCCCCGCCGGGTCAGGCTGTAGATTTCGTCATCCAGAATTTGGACGCCAAGCTCCACCCTGGTGGCACCGAACTCCAGCATCCGCTCTATTTCCTGCTCCCGGCACCAGTCCGGCCTGGTCTCGATGCACATTCCGGTGCAGCGGTGCTTGGCGGTTTCGTTGATTTTCTTGGCCTCTGCCAGGTCGGCTGATTCTTTTCCGTTCAGCCCGTCCAGGCAGCCCTTGATAAACCGGTACTGGTAGTCTTCGGGGTAAGCCAGGAAGGTACCCCCCATCACTATCAGCTCTATTTTATCGGTGGGGTGCCCCATGTCCTCGAGGGCTTTCAGCCTTGAGCGTACCTGCCTGCCGGCGTCGTAGTCACACCTTATCGCCCGCAGCACCGCTGGCGATTCCGGGGTATAGCTCTGGGGTATGGATTGGTAGGTGGGGCAAAAAATGCACTGCCCGGGGCATTTAAGGGGCTGGGTCATCACCGCCACCGGCGTCACCCCGGATATAGTCCTTGAAAATTTTCTCATAGTGTGCCATAAACAGTGTAGCAGATTAAAGCTGATGGCAACAAATAAAGACATCTTCGACCAGATAGCCCCGAGCTGGTATAACTTCCGGCACTGGTCTATATTCCCCGCCGAGCTGGAGGCGCTGGCGGAGCGCTGGCAGAAGGGCAGACTGCTCAACCTAGGCTGTGCCCACGGCCCCGATTTTTTGCCCTTTAAAGACGGTTTTGAGCTATACGGGGTGGACTTCTCCGCCGAGATGCTCAAATTCGCCGAAAAGTACGCTGAAAAATTCGGCTTTACCGTGGAGCTGACGCTGGCCGATGTCCGCTGCCTCCCCTACCCCGACCAGAGCTTCGACTGGGCAATATCGGTAGCCACCTATCACCATCTAATGGGCAGGGAACATCAGGCGGCTTTGGCTGAACTTAAGCGGGTCTTAAAGCCCGGCGCTGAGGCCTTTATCACGGTATGGAACCGCTGCCAGCCCCGCTTCTGGCTTAAGTCCAGAGAGGTAGCCGTACCCTGGCGTAAAAAGAAGGGCCAGACCCTCTACCGCCGCTACTACCTCTTCTCCTATAGTGAACTGGAAAAGCTGGCAGAGGGGGCGGGCTTTGAGGTCATAAAATCTTTCCCGGAGAGCGCCTACCGCTTTCCGCTTAAATTATTCTCCAGAAATATCTGCCTGCTGCTAAGGAAAGGCGATTAGAGCCGCCCTATTCCATCTTCTTCCTGAGTATCATAATCACTACTGCCACAAGGGCATAGAAGGCAGCAACGGCAAAACTTGCGGTGTATGCCATTGGGTGTACCCCACCACCGTATAGGTCTCCATGGACAATGCCCATCGCAAAGGTACTAAACCCCATTACCAGTGCAACAATCCACAGAATCCAGGCCATTATTGTTGCTAAAGCCTTGAATATATCCGGCATTTCTCCCTCCTTGTAGTTTTATTCTGTGCCAGTATTATAGCACTGGCTGTCAAGCAACTGGCTTCTAGATTTTGTTAACCCTCAAGGCGTATAATGCAGTAGTATCGGAAGGTAAACGGAGAGAATCGGATGAGTAATAACAGGAGGTTTTCAGGCATGCTTATCCCTACCATAATAATGGGTGTGATTGCTATTGCCCTGCTCGTTATCGGCTATCAGAAGGGCGGGGGAGAACATATTCTGGGCTTGAAATCAGGGGGGACCCTGCTCATACAGATACTCCCCCTGCTGATTTTTGCCTTCATCATCGCCGGCATGATTCCGGTTCTGGTGCCAACCGAGGTAATCTCCAGTTGGATAGGAGAGGAGTCCGGTATCCGCGGTATCTTAATCGGCACCGTGGTCGGTGGTTTTATGCCCGGCGGTCCCTATGTTAGTCTCCCCATTGCTGCCGGGCTGTTGCGGGTGGGGGCGAGTGTCGGCACCATGGTGGCCTTTATAACCGCATGGTCACTGTGGGCGGTCAGCCGGTTGCCGCTGGATATAGCCATACTGGGCTGGCAATTCACCCTCATCCGCCTGGCCTGTACCTTTTTCTTCCCCCCCATCGCCGGGCTGATAGCCAATGCCTTATTTCCCAATGTTCACCTTACCTAGCGGTGTAGGCGGGGGAAAGCCGGCTTAACCGTTAGTGGCCTTGGTGTAGAGAGAAAGCTCGCTGCGGCGAAAGCCCAGCTTCTGGAAATAGTTCTGAAGCTCCCAGTGGCGTTCGTCGATGATGGCACGCACCGTATTAACCCCTCGGTCGCGGCAGCGCTTAGATAGCGCCTCGGCCAGTTTTTTGGCAATACCCTTTTTCTGGTAGTCGGGGTCAACGAGTAACACGTAGATGAGGCCCACTTGGTTCATCGGTATGCCCACGTAGGCCAGCCCGCTCCAGATAAAGCCAACGGCCTTACCATTAGCTTCGGCTACAAGGCTTAAGTCAAGCGGGCCTCCCGGGTTGGTTGAGGCTACCTCGTCGTAGGTCATGTCGCCCCGGTAGCTTAAGCGGCTCCGTTTAACGCCGGGTATTTTCTCTTCCCTTATTTTGCTGTAGATAGCTAAAATGTCGTTGATATCCCCCTTCTCCATAGGCCTGATGGTTACTCCGCCTTCGTTGCCACTTGTCATGATAATCACCCTCCCTTAATCATAGTGGGATAGAGTTGCATTATAGCAACTTAAGCACTTTAGTTCAATATTTTAGACCTATCACACGTTGGACATGGCTATCGGTTTATGGTTTAATTAAATTTCGGATTTAGCCACAAGGGGTGAGCCTTGGATATTGACTGGAAAGAAATAGGTCAGGTTTTATCCTACCTAATACCGGTAGTCGCCTTCATAGTCATCAATATTTTCTTCAGGAAGCGGCAGGAGCAGAAGCGGCAGCAGCAGGTAGTTCGCAGCCTGATATCGGAAATAGATTATAACCAGAAGCTCATGGAAACCTTCCTCTTCAAGTGGCAGGCGAAGAAGTTTAAGGCCGGCATCTGGAAGGCAAACAAGGATAAGATAGATTATATTGACCAGGGTTTGCGCAACACCCTGGCCGGCGCCTATGAGATCGCCGCAGAATTTAATAGTGAAATAGAGACTGCCAAAAAGCACAAGTCGTCGAGCTATTTAGCCGGCATTCAGGTAGACCGCTTAAAAGAGCCGCTGGCCAGGAGCAAGCAGGGATTAAAGGAATGGCTGGAGCTAAATAAGAGGCAGAAAGAGCTAGAAAAACCAGGCGGCAGCAAAGCTCCTTGAGCTATATTCTATGGCCGGCTTACTCTGCCTTTTTTAACTTCTTGGTGTAGTCGACCAGCTTTCCCCGGCGGAAGCCCGAACGCTCAAACAGGCCCTGTAGCTGGTCGTCTCTTTCGTCAATCATTATCCGCACGGCATTGAGCCTTTTCTCCTGGCAGGTCTCAACCAGGGCATTGACCATCTGGGTGGCGACACCCAGCCGCTGGTAGTCGGGCTCAACACCCAGTATGTGAATCATGCCCACTTCGTCAAAAGGTTCCCCGAAATAGGCCCGCCGGGCCAGCAGAAAGCCCTGCACCTCGCCGTCAACCTCGGCGACAAAGCTAAGATCGGGGATTTTCCCCAGGTCGCCGATAAGCAAATCGGTATAGGTGGCCGCTCTTCGCGTCCCGGTGATTTTACTGTCGATGGCTAAAACTCTGTCGATATCCATGGGTTCCATGGGGCGAACCCTTATCTTGTGTTCGCCTCTTTCGGTATCACTCATAGTGGCTCTCCTTTTCTAGATTAAAGGGATGCTTTGGCGTATGCACCGTATTATCCGCCTTTTTCTGCTTTTGTCAATAGCCTCTTAGTCTGGCGGCGGGGGTATCTTAAGGGGCAATAATGTGGGCAGTCATTCCCCATCTTTGGGCGTGAGCCTGCTTCAACCGCCGGAGGTTGGCCTGAACCGGGGCTGAGGTGACATCTTCTATGGTCATAAGCACCCCGTCCTCCCGGTTGTCGCTGTAGTAGCCGTGGCGCAGACCCACCTGAACGAAGCCGTACTTGGCATAGAGGCTCTGGGCGTCCGTGTTGGAGGCGCGCACCTCCAACGTAATCAGTTTAGCCCCCAGCTCTATAGCCAGGTCTATCAGTGAGATGAGCAGTAGCTCGCCCATCCCCTGGCGGCGGTAGTTCTCCCGCACGGCAATGTTGGTTATGTGGGCCTCCCCGGCCAGCAGCCACAGGCCGGTAAAGCCATAGATGTACTCCCTGGCTTTCGGCGGAGCTTCGTTATTTGAAGGGTGGTTGTTAAAACGAGGCCTCAGCCTACCCAGCAGCCCGGGAATGCCTTTTTTAGGGGTATCTTCCGGCGGCTGATACTCTATCTCATCATCGCAGGCCACGATGTAGTGAGCCAGGCCGTTATCAAGCTCCCGCTGGTAGTTGGGTGGCGGCCACAGGGTAGGGAAGGCCTCGTGGTCAATCTCGTTGACCTGGGGGAGGTCTTCCTGGCGCATCAGGCGTATAATAAAAGCCAACTTCTTAATTCCTAATCCAGATTACTGGGTATTTTAACATAACCTGGTGTTTTCTTCCCCCCCCTTTTACTATCTTTTTACTACCTGCTTCGTTATACTATATGCACAGGATAACCAGTTTGTACATTCGGGGGTTGTCAGGTGCAAGACGAGGAAAGCCTGGTACGCCGGGCGCAAAAGCATGACCAGGAAGCTTTTGCCCAGATATACGAGGAGTATTTCGATAGGATTTATCGATATATAACCTTCAAGATAGGAGATGCGGTGGAGGCAGAAGACTTGACTCAGCAGGTCTTCCTAAATACACTCCGGTCCATCTCTTCCTTCAAGTGGAGGGGTAAGCCCTTCTCCGCTTGGCTCTACCGCATTGCCCACAATCAGGTGGTTGATTATTTGAGAAAGAAAAAGAAGACGGTGGTGCCGCTGGAGGAAAATCTGGCCAGCGGTAGCGATAATCCCCAGCAGGCCGCCGAGCGTAAGCTGGATATAGAGCAGGTGCTGGCGGCTGCCCGGCATTTGACTGATGCCCAGCGCGAGGTGATTTCGCTCCGTTTTACCAGCGAGCTTTCCATCGCCCAGGTGGCCGAGGTAATGGGCAAGAGCCAGGGGGCGGTAAAGGCGTTACAGCACAGCGGCATTGTCGCCCTGCGCCGGGCGCTATCGGTGACGCAAAATGAAGGATAAAGAATTTAATAATATCTTAAACGAGTGCCTGGAGCGGCTGCTGGTTAAGGGCGAAAGCCTGGAGCAGTGCCTCCAGAGCTACCCCGAACAGGCAGCTGAGCTAAAGCCGTTACTGGAGACGGCTCTGGCGGCCAGGGAGGCGTCGGCTATCCAGCCCCGCCCCGATTTCAGGGCCAGGGCCAGGTACCAGTTCCAATCGGCGTTAAAAGAGACGGCGGCTGGTAAGGGCCGCACATCGTGGGGCTGGTTCCCGCGCTGGGCAACGGTGATGGCTATAGTTCTGGTACTGGTGCTGGGTGGGGGAGGCACGGTTTTTGCCGCCGACAGCAGCATGCCCGATAGCCCCCTCTATTCGGTAAAGCTGGCCACCGAGCAGGTGCGGCTGACGCTGACCCCCTCACAGATGGGCAAGGCCAGGCTCTGCGCCGAGCTGGTTGACCGGCGTGTGGGCGAAATAGCTTATATGGCCAATAAAGGCGATGTTCAGCAGGTGGAGATGCTCACCCGGCGCCTTGATGATAAGCTGGATTTGCTGGTGGTTCTGGTCGGGGGGGAGGAAGCGGCCAGTGCTCCGGGAATGCTGATGGCGCCGCCACCGGAAGAAGCCGCCGCCCCGACGGTACCGCCGACAACCGAAGACGCCGCTCTCCCGCCGGCATTAGCGCCCTCGCCGGATAAAGGCTGGGGTGGTGGTGATTCTGCCCGGAACGGTAACCGGGCTCAGCTTAAGAACACGCTGGCGTCTGATGCCGCCAGCAACCGGGCGGTGCTGCGCGCTGTGCTGGATGAGGCTCCGGAGTCGGCAAAGGGCGCTTTGCGCCGGGCGCTGGCCGTATCTGAGGACGGCTATGAGGAAGCCCTTGAGGCTTTAGAGCAGTCTTAAACTTTTTTAAAATTCCCTTAAGTCGCCGCTAACCATTCGGCGGCTTTTTCGTTATATATAGGTGGAGCCAAAAATTTTAAGGAGGCAAGCGATGAAAAAGTTTTGGTTGCTGGCGGTGAGTCTGGTTATGATTCTGGCGGTAGTCGGCTTTAGCGGCTGCACTGGCGGCCCGACCACTATCGGCACGGTGGATATAAACAGCCAGCAGTCGGGTATCTGGGTCAACGGCACCGGCAAGGTCGCTGTTACCCCGGATATCGCCACGCTTTCGTTGGGCATTGAGGCTCAGGCGGACACGGTTGCCGAAGCCCAGGCTCAGGCGGCTGTGGCCATGGATGCGGTGATGGCAGCCCTGACTGACAACGGTGTGGCTGAAAAGGATATCCAGACCCAGTATTTCAGCATTTACCAGGTAACCCGCTGGGATGATTACACGGATGAGCAGGTTGTGATTGGCTACCGTGTGACTAATATGGTAACCGCCAAGATACGGACGTTAGTTGTTGAAAGCTTCTCTCTTGATTATAAGGTGGGGACTGTTATTGATGCCGTGGCCGCCGCCGGCGGAGACTACACCCGCATCAATAACGTCAGCTTTTCCGTAGATGACCCCACCGTTTATTATGAAGAGGCAAGGCAGGAGGCAATGGCTGATGCCAGAGCCAAGGCCGAGCAGCTGGCTAACCTGGCCGGCATCGGGCTGGGCAAGGCCACCTACATCTCCGAAGGCACTATATATCCCCCCGTTGTCTATCGGGACGCCGGGATGGAAGCAGTGGCACCGGCGCCCACCACCCCAATAAGCCCCGGGGAGATAGAGCTCAGCCTTACCGTTCAGGTGGCTTACGCCATTGCTGACTGAGTATATAGGAGGTTTTAAGGTGAAAAAACTGTTGGACGTTCTCCGGAGGATTCTAGCCCCCGGAAGAGAGCCTAAATTACAGGAGGTAAAAGTAAAATGTCGATTCTAAAGATAGCCGTGGCTTCGGTACTGGCACTGAGTCTGGTCTTGGGCCTGGCCCTGCCCGCACTGGCCACCCCGGATGAGTCTTTCCCCTGGGCCGAGGATTTTCAGGTCAGGGTAGTAAAGGGCACGGTAACCGAAGTTGACCAGGAAAACCAGTCATACTTTAAGGTTCAGTCCGGAGAGGATGAGATAGGGATAAGAGTGGATGAAAATACCAGATACTTCCTGCTGGATGCGCCGGAGCGGATTACAGCTCTGGCCCAGCAGTTCAGACTTAGAAATCAGGCAGAGTTTGGAACTCCGGAAGAGCAGGGTTTAAGGTTAAGGCTGCATAACCAGGCAGAGGTCTGCGCTCGAGGTGAACAAGGCGTGGGCTTGGGTCTTAAAAACCGGGTAAGAGCCGGGGCTTTAGTCCAGAGTCAGGCGAGGTTAAGGGTTCAGAACCAGGTAGCTCAAACGGAAAGTGTACCCATAGAGCCCCAGCAGGCGATTACCTGCCCCTTCGGCGCCGAGGCTGGGTTCGGTGATATTGAGGTCGGCGATAGGGTGGCGGTCTGGCTGGCCAACGGTGAAAACCTGGCCAAATGGGTGCTGATTATAAAGCCGGCCGCCCGTGCCCATGTCGGCGGCACCATCACCGAAGTTTCCTCAGAAACCATCACCATAGCTCCTGATGATGGTGAAGCAGTTACCCTGCGCTATAACGAGGACACGGTGTTCGTCCTCAACGGCTTTATCGCTGTGGAGGAGGGGCAATTAGCCCGCGCTGTCTATGACGCTGAGAACATGCTGGCCAGGAGGGTGGTAGTATATTTACCCGGTGAATAAACCGGCGGTTATATCCGGTATCAGAAGGGGTCTCTTTTTAGAGGCCCCCTTATTTTATGGTGATATCGGCGTAGCGCTCCCACTCGCTGTAGACACAGCCGCAGTACTGCTGGCGGTAGAGGTCTAATGGCTTGGTGATGTGGCGGCTGTCCGAGTAGCGCTTGCGCAGGTCGGCATAGAGGAAATCCACCCCCGTTTCCTTGGCCAGTTCTTCGCCGACCTCTTTAATCAGCTCGTGCTTCTGCTGGGGGCTGATGAGCAGGGTGGTGGTGAAGGCGTCGAAGCCCATCTCTTTAGCGGTCTCGGCTGTTTTGGACAGCCGCAGCCTGAAGCAGTGCCGGCAGCGCTCGGCTTCATGCCCCACCACCCCCCGGAAGTATTCAATGACATCGTAGTCTTCGGTAACTATCAGGGGCAGGCTCATTGTTTTAGCCAGGGACTGCATCGCTTCCAGGCGGTGCCGGTGCTCGGTGTAGGGGTGGATATTGGGGTTGTACCAGAAAGCGCTTACCTCGCAGCCCTGCTCCCGCCAGTAGTTAACCGTGTAGGCGGCGCAGTGGGCGCAGCAGCTGTGGATTAGAAGCCTTTTCACTTTATAATATTAGCTTTATCGGGGGCTGTTTATCAAGGGGTTTGAACCCCACCCCCGTTTTATATCTTTTCCCGCCCGCCACCCTTAAGTGGAAGAATTACGCCCCACCCATTACAGGGGATGGGAATTAAGCCCGCCGCCCTTATGGTAGGGCTAAAGCCCTTTTCCCCACCCCAAGAGAGGGAGATTATCTCCCCATACCTCCTCTAAGAAGAAAATGATAGAAGTATCACTTCTGTAGGGTGGGAGGGTGGGAAGTATAACGACTTAAGAACAGGTGGGGGGTTAAGGGGGTTAAAGCAGAGTCCCCTGCGGGGGCTTTTTGTTGTAGGGCAGCCCAAGATGCTCATAGGCCGCCTCGGTGGCCAGCCTTCCCCGTGGAGTCCGCTCCAGAAAGCCCAGCTGAAGCAGGTAGGGCTCATAGACGTCCATTATAGTATCGGCCTCCTCGCTGATGGAGGCGGCGATGGTATCCAGCCCCACCGGCCCCCCGCCGAACTTCTCCACGATGGTCCGCAGCAGCTTGTGGTCTATCTCATCCAGGCCGATTTTATCCACCTCTAATTTGGACAGCGCCTCAACGGCCACCTCTCTGGTGGCGACGCCGTCAGCCTTCACCTGGGCGTAGTCCCTCACCCTTTTAAGCAGCCGGTTGGCCACGCGCGGCGTGCCCCGCGCCCGGCGGGCTATCTCTTTAAGCCCCTCTTTTTCCGCTTTCACCTTGAGTATTTTGGCCGACCGCTGCAGTATTTTCTCTATTGCTTCCTGCTGGTAGAAATCGAGGCGATAGACGGCGCCGAAGCGGTCTCTCAAGGGCGGGCTGAGCAGGGCAAAGCGGGTGGTGGCGCCGATGAGGGTAAAATCGGGCAGGTTCAGGCGCAGGCTGCGGGCGCCGGGCCCCTTACCGATGACGATGTCCAGGGCAAAGTCCTCCATAGCCGGGTAGAGCACCTCTTCCACCGCCCGGTTCAGTCGGTGAATTTCATCGATAAAGAGTATGTCGTGGTTGCGCAAATTTGTCAGGATAGCTGCCAGGTCTCCGGTGCGCTCCACCGCCGGGCCGGAGGTAATCCTGATGTTAACCCCCATCTCGGCGGCGATGATATAGGCCAGTGTAGTTTTGCCTAGTCCCGGTGGCCCGTAGAGCAGGACATGGTCCAGCGCTTCTTCCCTGCCCCTGGCGGCGGTGATGGCAATATTGATATTATCTTTAATCTTGTCCTGGCCGATGAAATCGTTAAAGAGCCGGGGCCGCAGGCTGCTGTCCAGGGTTACGTCCTCGGTGTCG
>Ga0315544_1001989_pt1 | contig 14997 bp, 11 predicted proteins | sample SalMarSW160130MG_2_FD_202543 | JGI IMG/M metagenome (GOLD analysis project Ga0315544, IMG submission 202543) | Salt marsh sediment microbial communities from the Plum Island Ecosystem LTER, Massachusetts, United States - Salt Marsh Sediment SW1601-130 ... | reverse complement strand
TAAGCGGGCCGGGCTTTGGGTACAGGCTGGGTGAAATTAAAAGGGATTTGCCCGAATTAGCAGCAAGTTTTGAAAAGTAAAGTTTGAACTGTTTTTATCTTCAATTAGGGAGTAACTGAAAATGGCAAAATTAAGTGCATTCGCGGATGAAGTAACCGAAAACTTTTTAGAGCAGGTCAAGTATCTTGCCGGCGAACACGTCGGTTATATCGAGCCTCGCTTTATTGACAAGAAAAATATAATGGACCTCACAAAAGATGAGCTGAATGAAGCGAAAAAGATGATACAGGACCACGGCCTGAAGGTAAGCGCTATCGGCTCACCAATAGGCAAGGTAAAACTTGACGAACCTTTCGGGCCGCATCTGGACAAGTTCAAACACGCGGTCGACCTGGCCATGTTCTTTGAAACCCCGTTTATACGAATGTTCAGCTACTATGCTCCGGAAGGTCAGAATATCGATGACTATCGCGACCAGGTTATGGAGCGGATGGCCGCTAAGATTGAAGTACTTAAAGATGTTGACGTTACGATGGTCCATGAAAATGAAGCTAAAATATATGGCCATACCGCCGAACAGTGTGTTGAGATTGTCAAGACAATCGATTCGCCGAAACTCCGGCTGGTCTATGACCCTGCTAATTTCGTCTGGGGAGAAAAGATACTCGATAATGTCGAAAGCTGCTGGCCTATTATGAAACCCTATGTTGTCCACATTCATATCAAAGACTGGAAGCTCGGTGCGAAAGACGTGGGCAGCATACCGGGCGAGGGAGATGGTCAAATCAAAGAGCTGCTTGCCGAGCTTGCGGCGATTGACTACGATGGCTGTCTTACGATGGAGCCGCACCTGCAAACAGGCGGTCAGTTTGGCGGCTCGACAGGGCCTGAGCTTTTTTCAAGGGCCATCGTTGCGGTCAGAGAGCTTGCAGCCGAGGTCGGCTTGGCTTGTGATTAACTCTGTAAAGGCCTTGCTGTAAAATGGAGATTAGGCATGCTTTGAAAAGGGAAAATCGGTTGTTTGATTTTTTCTTTTCAAACAGTAATTAATAATTAAGCAAGAGACAAAGTTGATTACTACAGGAAATCAAAAAACGGATTTCCTGTAATAATATATGCCTAATCTCCATTTTACAGAGCTTGTTAATTTTATAGAGAAAGGAAAATGCAAATGAAAACCTGGAATTTTGGAATAGTCGGTGCCGGATTAATCGCTGATTTTCACGCAAAAGCCATAGGCGATATTCCCAATGCCAAACTAATCGGCTGTTGCGACAAGATACCGGAGAGAGCCAAAAACCTTGCGGATAAATTCAACGTTCGGGCCTTCGACGATTATGAGGATATGCTCAAGAGCGACCAGATAGATATTGTTACTATCGCCACACCGAGCGGATTCCATATGGAGCCGACCGTTGCCGCGGCCGAGGCGGGCAAACACGTATTATGCGAAAAGCCCCTGGATATTACATTGGAGCGAATCGACGCTATGACCGAGGCCCACGAAAAGTGCGGTACTCGTTTGGGCGGCATATTTCCATACCGATTTAATGATATGATGACACCTCTTAGGGAAGCGATAAACTCCGGACGTTTTGGCGTGATTACCTACGCCGGCATATATGTCCCCTGGTGGCGCACCGATGAATATTACAAGGACTCCTGGCACGGCACGTGGAAACTTGACGGCGGCGGAGCGCTGATGAACCAGTCCATCCACATGGTGGATATGCTGTGCGATGTAATGCCGCCAATCGAATCTCTGCAGGCATTCACGGCGAAACTGGGGCATCCCCAGATTGAAACAGAAGATACCGCGGTCACTGTGCTGCGTTACACTACCGGAGCACTGGGAGTTATCTACGGCACAACGGCCTCGTATCCGGGACAATTCAGGCGATTCGAAATTACCGGCACAAAAGGCACTGTCATAAATGTGGAAAACAGTATTACCCTCTGGCAGTTCGCCGACGAAAAGCCGGAAGATGAGCAAATCCGAAAGAAATTCGGTGAAATCGAAGGCGGCGGCGGTGTAGCCGACCCGGCCGCCATCTCATATCAGAACCATACGCGTAATTTCCAGGCATTTATTGAGGCGCTGGAAAGCGGCGGTGACTTCTGGATAAGCGGCCCCGAAGCCCGCAAGGCGGTGGAAGTGATTCTGGCAATATATAAATCCGCCAAAGAGCAAAAGCCTGTCAAACTCGGTTAATCCACTAAAGACAGACTCACTGGGTGTCAGCGCTCTGTCGCTGAAGCTTTAGAGCGTAGGCGACCTCAAGCGAGTCCCAAAAACTTGGGACGAGCTTGGGGATGGTTTCGAGCCGCGGAATATAGCTCACGAAATAGCTGCCAGTACTCCTCTGACGTAACCGACCGACTCGGCCAATCCTGCCAGCGGGTCGTCGGCGTCCTTTTCGTATTCGAACGAGACGATACCCGAATACTTTATCTCTACCAGCATCTTTAAGAACTTCGGGATGTCAATCACACCTCGTCCAATTTCAATGTTCTTACCGTTTGCGGTTGCCTCTGTAACATCCTTCATGTGTACATCCAGCAGCCGGTCTGCGTACTTCTTGACCGATGCTATTGGGTCAGAACCTATTCGTAACGTATGCCCGATATCGTTGCAAAGCCCAATCCGTTTATCCAAATCTTTGATTCTTTCATAGGCACTGGCCGGTGTCGGGTAAATGTTATCCCCCGGCCCGTGATTGTGAATGGCAACCTTAATATCATATTGTTTAACTTTTTTATTTACCAGCGGCAGCATCTCGGGCGCCGGGACGCCAATAATGACCTTCATTCCTGCAGCTTTGGCATAATCAAAGGCATTGTTCACCTGGTCTTCGGTGTTCATAGAGATTACTCCACCGCCGTAGAGTATCAGTCCCGCCTCTTTGACTTTTGCCACGACGTCCCGGATTTGAGCCGGCGTGCTGTCCAGAGGTAAATGAAAGCTCTTGAAGCAAATGTATTTCAATCCAACCCGTTTGGTCATTGCCAGTGTGTCATCCAGGTTGAACTTTCTTAAGGTGTACGAGGCCAGGCCTAATTGAAACCGCTGTTTATCTGCTCGCCCACGAACCCCGCCCCTCGGAGGGGCTGGGCGAACCTGGCCCAGAGAGCTGCTTGTGCCGGCCAGCGAAGCAACCGTACCTATTCCCGCTATCTGAAGAAACTGCCTTCTGTTTTGCTCTTTTTCTGTCATCAGTGTTTTCTCCTTTTTAAATATTGTCACCCTGCTTTCTATTTTTGAAGTCAAATATAAAGTTTACTGTCAAACTACTGTTTATATCAAATCATCCCGACAGATACAACTATTTTACCGCTTGTGCTGCCATTCGTAAATTGACGGCACCTCTGGGATTGGTCTTGGGACATCCTGCTTCGACGAAGCGCTTCGCAGAGACGAGTCGCTGAGCATAAGAGCTTTATTGTCTTTGACCACGGCCGGTTCGCCCCTGCCGGCCACGAAACGGCCATTGCCCCCGTATAATCCGTTCCCAATTATCTCGGCTCCAATACAGTCGGACGAAGCGAGGAAAATCATCGGCGATTTGCCGTCCTTGAGGATGAAGACATTGCCCTTAACAATATGGTCGAAGCTTGCGGTGCTGGCGGATACGCCCGGGCCGCTGTCCACGATGAAACGGTTATGGAGAATCAGCCAGTTTTCGTTCATTCCGCCCATCCAGAGGCCTGCTCTCGGGGAGCTGACATCGCAGTTGTAAACGACGTTTCTCGGGCCGTTCGGCCCATGGGCAGCGTCTTGCGGCGGTGACGCCCACATTCCGTACCCGTACCCTCCATGGCCCCGGACAGACTCGATTACACACTGTTCGATGAGGTTTTCATTCGTCCAGCCCGCATGCCACTGGCCATCGCTCTCGTGGAACACGCTTTTGCGAATCACGCAGCCGCTGGCAGCCCACTGGAAAAGGGGAGCATGTCGCATCTTGAACGTCTCGACGTTCTCCATAAGACAATCCCAGCATTTGTCCCAGCCGGTGTAGGCCGTGCCGCCGCCGCCCTTAAACCATGCGTCATTGAAAACACAATTACGGATTTCGCACCATTTGGCCATCGAACCATATACGGGAAATCGGCCGCACTTCTTCGCAGTTACATCTTTTGCCCAGCAGTTCCAGCCGTGATAAAAGACCACGCTGCTGATCCAGAGGTTTTCTGTCTGTTCTATATACAGAGATTCAATTCCGCAGCGCTGGATTGGTACGACTTTCTGCACGTAAGAGCCATCGATAACAGGAAACTCAATTCGTAGTGGTTGTTTGAGCACAATAGTGTTGTTTTTTATATCGCTGATGACTACTTCGTATTGACGATATACTCCCCATTTGCAGGCGTTTTTAGTGAGCTTTTTCCATCGCTGGGTTGCAGGCCCGTCAATAAGAATACAATCGCCTGGCCGAAGTCCCTTGGTGCTTTCCAATTCTAATGTCATATCACCCCGTTTGCCATTCTTGGCCAGTTTCAACTTCCTGCCAACCGTACCCTTGCCCGCGAAGGTAATTGCCGCTCGCGAGTCCGCAACCTGCCGGGTGTCATTAAATGCTGAATCAAGAATGATGGGAATTTCTCCGGTGCGTTTTGCTCCGTCCTTGTACTCTGCGATACCTTTTAAGACGTGTGGGCCATTTGAAACTTTGCCAACAGCACTGCGACCATATACCGTAAAGCCAAATGTATTTCCTGAGTGTTGACCCCGACTCCATTCACCGATAACTACATCGTCGACCATCATCGTCATTTTCATCAAGCTGGTAGTTTTACCCCGCCCCTTAGAGAGGCTGGGTTTACAGTGCATTTCGAGTCGCGTGTTCCTGCCCACCTGGCTGCCCGCAGGCGGATTGTAGAAAACAACGCCGTTCTCGGGAATCGAATATCGGAATATCAAACGGGTCTTTCCGGGGCCTTTGCCTCGAATCACCACATCGTCGTGGCGTACCGTCACGGGGCGGTCAAGATAATAGATACCTTCACCCAGTAGTACGGCCCCACCTCCCATTTTACCCGCGGCTTCACACGCTTTTGCCAGAGCTTCGGAGTCGTCGGCATCATCATCTGCTTTGGCACCGAAGTCCTCGATTGATGCAACTGCTTTTATATTTGGAATCCCGCTCTGGACACCACATTTTGTCCAGTTAGGGTACACGATTCCGTCCGGGCCGAGCACATCAGCAGGAGTCAACCGGTTCTTCTCGTTCGGCTTGATTTTGTACTGCCTCTCCCAGGGTGTCACCCTACTTTCTTTGATCAAAGAATAGCCACAGGCGGATTGGCCGAATGTTCCGAGGAGGACCATGAAAAAAACCAGACCAGCCAAATGCACCAAAGGTACCGATACCGTATGCCTGCGTAATCGCATTGTGAAATACTCCAACGATTGGCTTATTGCCACTATAGTTTGGTCTTGCTAATAGCAGAATTGGGATGAAAAATCAAGCGAAAAAAAGTCCAGGGACTGGAGGAAATCAGAAGTCAGAAGTCAGAAGTCAGAGGTCAGAAGTCAGAGGTCAGAGCCTGTCCTCTGTCATATGTGTTGGATTGAGTTGAATCTGTGAACAGGACCGGATTTTTTTCAGAACCGATAAAGTTGCTTCCATTGCCAAAAAACAGAAAAAAAGTGCATTTTTAGCTGATTTTCGGCCATTATCGGAGTATGCCCGTAGATTTGTCTCTTTTTTCTTTATGTGGGACTAAGGCCTTGACGAAAATACCCTCGTAAGGTATATTAATGGATTATAGTTGGTGCCCTTATGGAGGAGGCATCCCAGGATTTTTTCCAGCGGAAGGCGGTGTATCATTGTCTCAGGAGGAGCATTATTTTTTGGCTTTAGAGTACTACTTTAAGGTTATACTCTTTGATGTATCCGATTGGGCATAACTATTTGGAAAGAGCACGCGAAGTATCATATTCGATGCGAACAGCACCAGGTACAACGCCACTATGGTTCGTTTGGGTTTTGGCTGTTCTGCTGTTGATATCCGCCGGCATAACTTACCGTGTTCTGGCATCCGGCTTGAAGCGCATTGTTGATACTCCCATCGTGCTGCCTGTCTCCCTGAGTGCTTTCCCTGCACAAATTGGGAGCTGGGCCGGCAGCGATTTGCCCATTCCCAGTATCGCTAAGGAATATATGGAGGAGAACTTTGCGGACGATTTTTTGAGCCGACGATATATTGTTTCAGCAACCAAGGCTTGGGCGGATGTTTATATCGTATATTGCTCCTCCAAACCCGGAGGTATACTGGGTCATCGGCCCCGAGTGTGCTATCCCGGATATGGCTGGATCCATGACGGTACCGAATCTTTGCAATTTGTCTCACGGGCCGGCCGACAAATACCTTGTTTAATACATCGCTTCCATAAGCTCGCTCCAATGCACAACCGGACAGTTGTCTTGAACTTCTATATCTTGAACGGCCAAGTTACCGCCGACGAAAACGACTTTTCCGGTCCACTTGGTCGAAGGCCTAATATCGCCGGCGACCCAGCTCGATACGTGGCACAGGTTCAGATAAGCTCGGTGCTGGAGAATTTCGTCCGAACGATGGCAAAGGATATAACAGATTTGGTTTTGGATTATCTCCCGGATCCAAACGGCAAGGTCCGGGTGGTTGATAGATAGTGTTTTGAAATAGACCAAACCGATGCCGGTGAAAACCAGCATTGGAACAGCATCCCAAGTTGGGTTGTTAAAGGAAGTTACATTGATTTCTTCAATGCAGCCGACGGGGACGGAGTATAGCTGTAGTAAATTTCTCTGATAACAAGACCCATTACGAAGGGCTTTTGAAATTGGCTTTGTTTGGGTTTGAATTGGGTTTGTTTTTTTTGACTGCGAAATCATCTTTTTTTCTGTAATCCTTTGTTATAAATGAGTTTACATTCATTTTGGCTTTTCGGAGATTGGGTTTGATTGGGTTTGAATTGGGTTTGAATTGGGTTTGTTTTGACCAAGTGTCCAATCGATTATATTTTCATAATTCATTGTTGTTAGTGAGTTTACGTTCATTTTAGCATCTTTAAAATTGGGTTTGTTTTGCATAATCGTAGTGAAACACACTCTCTATTTCTCCGCTATTTCGGACTGATATGACAAAAAAGTCCTGTTTTCCGGCGTTTTGTAAAACGATGGCAATTTGGGTAACCCCTCCGGATTTATGATTGACTATTGATTATTGATTGTGACCCTAATCCATTAGTTAGATCTGTATTATACGATAGATAATCCAAAAAACAAGTGAAATCCTAAAAAATCTCCGAGACTCCCCACTCATTGCTTGTCGTACTCGAAGCAAAAAAGGGCATTTTGACAGAATAATTGTCCAGAATGAGTTTTTCAGTGTAATTTATGGAAACATCGCGAGCAGAATATACAAAGCATACCAAAGAGGTTGTATATACGCCTGATGCCCATTTAGGCTTTGGATGGCGCGTGTGGCGAGATATGGCGCGTGAGCTTATCCAGAGCCGGGAATTAATGTGGCGGCTTTTCCTGCGCGACTTATCCGCCCGTTATCGGCAGTCGGTTTTTGGTTATGTCTGGGCAGTAATGCCCGCTATTGTTACGGTTGTTACTTTCACTTATTTGAAGGGCTCCGGTACACTGCCCATTGGGGAAACAAATATACCTTATCCGGCCTATGTGCTTTTAGGCATGTCAGTATGGCAACTGTTCGCCACCGGGCTAACCAGAACAACACAGTCCCTGGTACAAGCCAGCGCCATTATCACAAAGATCAATTTTGCGAGAGAAACTCTCGTGCTTGCCGCCTTTGGCGAATCTATATTTAATTTTATGATACGAATCGTGTTGATTGGAGTGGTTTTTGCCTGGTTCGGAGTTGTACCGGCGTGGACAATTATCTTGGTGCCTTTCGTGTTAATTCCTTTGGCGCTGATGACGGTGGGTTTTGGCTTCATACTGTCTATAGCTAATGGAGTCTTTCGAGACATCGGCAATTCGCTGACGCTGGTGCTGACCTTCGCAATGTTCCTGACGCCGGTCATATATCCACCACCTACGCAATGGCCGAAGGTACTTATCAACTATCTGAATCCAGTCAGCCCCTTCATCATTGCCACGCGAGACCTGACAACAAAGGGCACACTCAGCCAGCCGGATGGGCTATTTTATGTTAGTGTGGCGAGCTTAGTGGTCTTTTTGGTCGCCTGGCGTATCTTTCATCTGGCGATGTCCCGTATTGCAGAGAGGATATAGGATTTGGAAAATAACGCTGTTATCCAAGTTAATGGGGTGTCGAAGAAGTTTTGCCGGAGCCTGAAGCGTTCGATGTGGTACGGCTTCCGGGACATATTGCGAGATACGTCCGGCCTTCGCCCTAAATCGGGCCGGCTGCGCCGGAAGGAGTTTTGGGCGGTTGATGACGTTTCTTTCGAGCTTAAAAAGGGAGAAACGCTCGGCCTTATCGGCCCAAATGGGGCTGGGAAAACCACGATTCTCAAGATGCTAAATGGTATCATCATACCTGATAAAGGTGACCTTCGAATAAAAGGCCGTGTCAGTGCCCTTATTCAAGTTGGGGCCGGGTTTCACCCTCAACTAACGGGCAGAGAAAACATCTATATTAACGGTTCTATCCTTGGTATGGGTAAACGCGAGATTGATAAGAAATTTGACGCTATCGTTGAGTTCGCTGATATCGGCGATTTTCTAAATACTCCGGTTAAATTTTATTCAAGTGGAATGTTCGTGAGATTGGGCTTTGCTGTAGCTGCTCACTGCGAACCAGACATCTTGTTGGTAGATGAAATATTGGCAGTTGGAGACATATCTTTCCAGGCTAAATGTTTGGAGCGTATTTCGAAACTTAGAACCGAAGGGGTGGCTGCTGTGCTCGTGTCGCATCACATGCCAAAGATAGGCAGTGCTTGTGATAAAGTACTTCTTTTGCTGCACGGGAAAATCAAACTTTTGGATAAGCCTCACATAGTCATTAATGCATTTGAGAATCATATGTATAAAGGCGTGAATCACATTCAAACGAATTCAGCGTGCCTCGGGTATCTTCCTTTAGGGGGCGCAAAAATTCAGAATGTTAAATATGAAAAAAAATGTGATGGCGAAATCAGAATAAAGTATGGACAGCCGATCCGGCTAAGTTTTGACTATGATTTGGAAGACAAAGATATTAGAGATTGTGCGGTTGCAATCTTAGTAAAGAGGGTGAGTGATGGAATTATGTGTTTTGGTGCTCTATCGAGCTTCAGTGGCTTCAAATTCACAAGGAAAAAAGGCCATATGAAGATTTCAGTGGAGGAACATAATCTTGTTCCGGGACTCTATAATATTGACGTTCAAATCAGAACGATAAGGCATGATAACGCTTATGTAGCATATAGAGAACCGAGGCTGATTGTAGAATATCCTGAAGATAAATATATTTTGAAGAATCTTGCAGGAGTCTTTCAGCCAAATAAGATTGTTTGGAAGATAAAAGGGTAGCAAGTTGCGGGACAGGGAGTAACAGAAAATGTTTCTAATCACATTTACAAGAACCCAAGTTAAAGATAGGTTTCTTTCGTTCTCTGTTGAAGAGGTTAAGATTAATTCATTAATGGTAACTATTGTTACCGACAATTTTTTGTCCAAATACATTCCTGGATCAAATGGGTTTTCGATTATTGAGTCTCCGCTCGTATTCTCTCCTGACTTTGGGAATATTATCTTTTCACAAACTAATTATGATAAAGATAAAAATGTTCTTAGCATTTTTAAGTCTACTTTATCAGGTAGTACAATTTACTATCATTTAAATTCAAAAGGTGAATTTTTCTGTTCCACACATATATCTATGCTCAGAAAAGCCGGCGTGCCGATTGAAGAAAACGCTGAAGTTTTGCCCGAGTTTTTTGTTTATCGTAAACTTATGCCTACTAAAACAATGTATAAAAACATATATAGACTTGTCATAGGAGGAAAGCTGCAAATTAGGATATTGAATGGGGAGTGTGTAATTGAATCAGTAGAACATTACAATCTGCCTAAGAAAGATCAAAATATAGCTTCTATTTATAGTTCCTCGAAAATTGCATATGACTATCTATATAAATCTATTGAAAAGTTAAATTCCTGTAAAAATGAGATAGCGTTATTGCTTAGTGGAGGTATAGACTCCTCAATTCTGTGCACAATATGTAAAGACAATTTTGGAACAGATACATCCTATTCTACTGGATACCCCTTTGGGGATCCAAAGTTAAATACCGAAAAGAGGTACGCTATATCAGCAGCCCAAGCATTTGGGATGAACCATCATTATTATGAATCTACCAACAAGGATTACCTTATCGATTTTTTGGAATCAATATCAAAAGCTGAAGAACCCCTCAATCACTTGCAAACAGTATGCGTACATTCACTTTTTAAAAAGGGAATCCCAGAGAATAAAAAAATAGTAATACTAGGAAGTGGAGCTGGTCCATCTTTCGGAAACTTTCGTAATTATCTTTATCTAAAGGATAAGATATTATACAGGTTGTTATCAACAAAAGAATCAAGAGCAATTTTAGGAATAGCATCCAAAATAACTGGAAAAGGAAGAAAATTTGTAGAAACCTTAAATAAGTGTGCTTCAAAGCATCTAGTATGTGATCCAAAGAATCTCATCTGGTCTTGGAGTGACTATGGAAGCAAGAAATGGGTTTGTGACTACTTCAATGTAACAGAAGAAGATATTATTCGAAAAGCCTGTAATTTTATTAAAAAATTTGAAGATAGACCGATATATGATATCTGCTCATTATATTCTCTCTTCAACGATGAAGATATAACTGAATCAGTATGGGCTAAGATTGGTGAAGAAAATGGGAGAATCCTTTATTCTCCTTTTTATGATTTAGATGTTCTGAATTATGTTTTTTCTATACCTTGGAAATTAAAAATGAAACGTCCTGAGAATATACTTCGAAAGGAAATAGCACGTCGAGGTAATGTTCCAGAGTTTATTATTGCTCGTCCCAAGAGTGGATTTGGAATTCGGAATGAATTCTGGTCGGAGAAAGGAGGAGTTTTTGAACCTTTGGTGCCATTAGCTTCGAAAGTATTTGATGAGAAACAAATTCGTGATATGCAATCTCTTGACCCTAAAAAGGCAATGACATTTTGGAATATTTTGAATTATGCAATTTGGAAAAGGTTATGCATAAACAACGAACCTTTAGAACTATTAGTAGATGAACTTAAAGAATGTATTTCCAGTAGAGGGCTCTATAGACAAAAGGTGTGATAAAGAAATTGATTGACACGATCCTCATGAGCAATATTTGGAAAGTAGAAAAGTGTAATTAGAGCCTGAAATAGCAAATAAGGACCAAATCTAAAAAGCTTAGCACATGAAAATTCTTACTCATCGAAAAAGAACGCAGTTGTATGGATGTCAATAAACCGGAATCTATAATAGCGGCAGTTTTGGCAATGCAGGGAAACCGGGTCAGCATTCTAAAATCAGGGACAACCTTGCACATAGAAAACTTCAAGGCTCTTCGGGAAATTGTTTGACCTACAATAAACCATCCTCTGAGATTAAGGAATAGATAATGCCGAAAATAGGCTTTCCCATTCCAATGAAAGAAAATGAATCTCGCCGCGCATTGTTGCCAGGTGACCTTTATTTGGTGACACATGTAAAGGATCTAGTATTTGAATCAGGATATGGGCAGGTCGTGGGATACGATGATGAGGCATACCGCCGCATTGGCGCCACGGTGACGGACCGGCGCACGGTTTGCGAATGCCCGATTATTTGTAACTGCAAGCTTATGCTAACGGACGAATACTTCCGGCCCGGCAGACTGCTCTTTGGCTGGATACACGCTGTGCAAGGGAGACAGATAACCGACTTATTGGTTAAGAACAAAATGACTGCAATTGCGTGGGAAGAAATGTTCGAGAATGGACGTCATTGTTTTTGGCACAATAATGAGATTGCAGGCGAAGCCGCTGTTCTACATGCTTTTATAAAATGGGGCCGACTGGCGTATAAGAGTGTGGTTGCAGTTATCGGGTGTGGAAATGTTGCCCGCGGTGCTATCCGAACCTTAGAGCGTCTTGGTTGCAATGTTACGGTATATGACCGGAAAACCGTTCACTTAATTAGTAAAGAAATAGGTCGCTATGATGTCGTTGTGAACGCAGTGTTGTGGAATGTCTTCAATGAGTACCACCTGATTTACGAAGAAGATCTGGCGAAAATGAAACCTGGCGCGATGATCGTTGATATTAGCTGCGATGATGGGTTGTGTATTGAAAGCAGCCGTCCCACTACGATAGACGAGCCTGTCTATTTGCATCTCGGCATATTTCACTATGCCGTAGATCACACCCCGTCGCTGTTCTACAAATCAGCGTCCGAATCTATCAGTAAAGTTGTGGCTCGTTTCATAGATGACTTGATAAAGGAAAAGTCAAATCATGTCCTTGATCAAGCCACAATTATTCGCGATGGTATAATTCTTGACCAAAGGATTAATCGTTTCCAGAACCGAACATAGGATGCGTCATTTGTTCAGGTCTAAAACTTCATTGCGTGTGTAATGAAGTAAAGGTATTTTGCAGAAAAGCTCTTTCTGAAAAATTCTGTTAAGAAAATTGTGAAATATCGTAAGAACTATGAGTTTTACCATCGCCATTCAGCCCGATGAGATTATCTTTCCGAACGGTTCGAGGCAATCGTTCTCGGACCGGTGGATTGCCAAGGCACAGGAACTGGGCCATGAGGTCCGGATTGTGGATGTCTATCGGAATGACATCATTGAACACTTGCGCGAGTGTGATGGATTCATGTGGCGATTCCCCCACACTCCTTTCCCTCGGCTCTTTGCCAAGCGTCTCTTAGCCGTTGTCGAGCAGGGATTAGGCTTGGTCGTTTTTCCCGACTGGAACACTTCTTGGCACTATGATGACAAGGTTGCGCAACGTTATCTTCTGGAGGCGGCTGGGATTCCGACTGCGAAGACCTGGATTTTCTGGAAGCGGGAAGATGCTCTGAATTTTTGCCGAAGTGCCAATTATTCTCTGGTGATCAAACTTGCCGGGGGCGCCAGCAGCCAGAATGTAAGGTTACTGAAGGATTTCGGCGAGGCGGAATACTGGCTTAATCAACTATTTTACAGCGGTGTGTTTTCGTTGGAGCGACCAACGAGCACTAACCTCCGGGTGATTTTGAAGCGTCTGCGGCCGTCTGCTCGCTTGCTCCTTAAAGGCTTGCACCCAAATCCAGGGTTCCTTTTCGAGTTACAAAAAAACTATCTGATGGTTCAGGAGTTTCTGCCAAATAATCCACATGACACTCGTGTGACAGTCATAGGTAATCGTGCTTTTGCCTTTCGGCGGTTCAACCGTCCGGATGACTTCCGCGCAAGTGGCAGCGGTAATTTCGACACGGACTATGGAGCCATCGACCTGGGATTTATTCGATTGGGATTTAAAACGGCGCGTGCTCTTGGTACTCAAAGCGTCGCGATCGATGGGCTCTACCGCGACAATGAGTGCGTGACGACTGAAATCAGCTATACCTACGCGAGCTGGGTCGTACACGAGTGTCCAGGCCACTGGGAACTTGAAGGCGATGCGGAATCCGGAAGACTCATTTGGAAAACCGGTCAGATGTGGCCGGAGGACGCAATTATGGAGGATTTCTTGGCGCGGCTGAAGTCAAGGAAGAAGGCCTCGATTTCTTAATAGATATCTATAGCTCTAAGAATGAGGGAGAATGTGTTCATGACATTTACTATTGCCATTCAGCCGGATCATGTTGGATGCGATGATCCGGAGTCCGAAAACACGTGCTGGGTATGGTGGAAGGAACTGGCCGAGTAGGCAGGATGCCAACCCAACATATACCATTCAGGATACTAAAAAAATGGCCAAAGCAATCTACATCTGTACTCGATACACCCAATCACTCAATTTGAGAGAAACAGAAGTGAGCTTGTTAGCGCGTCATCTTACTCCAGATCATATTGCCCCAAAAGTTCGTAACATCACAACTCCTGATGGTATTAGTGCAGTAATAATCGGTGACAACGATTCGATTATGGTACATGGGGTCAGCCTACTATTAGGGGCGGCCGAAGCGGATCAGTCACATTGGTGGCAGCCCGAGACAGATGTTCCAGACGGCACTTACGCTCTTTTTCGGGCAGATTCTAACAGGGTTGAATTGGTAACTGACACGGTCGCATCCCGGTCGATTTGGTACGTCCACACCAATGACCTTTTCATTGCCTCCACTTCGCAACGAGCAATAATAACTGTGCTTCGTTCTTTCAAGCCCAACCAGGCAGTTTATCCTTGGGTGTTATCATCTGGTTCGCTGGGACCAGGCCTCTCATGGGATCGAAGGATCAAAAGCATGCGAGGGGACAGCCGGTTCACTTTGGACCGCAACACCTGGTGTCTTCGGGAGCATGTAAATGAGGTTGTCTTCTCTACAACAGAGGTCAGCGACAGGGAGCATGAAGCATTATTGAACGAAACGCTTGAACGTACATTCCAAAACATTAATCTGGATTGCTCTAAATGGGTTTTGGCCTTGTCGGGAGGCTATGACAGTCGTGCGTCATTAAAGTTTTTACTCAAGAATCAATGTCACCCTAAATGCATCACGTGGGGGCAAAGCGATTCACAGGATGAACCTGGCACAGATGCTCACGTGGCAACACAACTGGCGGCCAATTACGGACTTGAACATGAACTGTTTTCCACTGAATTGACCGATGAACCACTCGAACACATATTTGATCGGGTTCTAATGGCGTTGGAAGGAAGGATTGACCACCTTGACGCCACTTTGGATGGTTTTGATCGATACAAACGCATGTGGGAGAGCAACATCTGTGGGCTAATCCGTAGCGACGAGGGATTTGGGTGGGTGCCTGTAAGCGATGAACTGACTGTCCGACGGAGTGTCGATCTTACCATGCTTTGCGATTACTCGAACGGA
>Ga0315544_1001985_pt1 | contig 15011 bp, 12 predicted proteins | sample SalMarSW160130MG_2_FD_202543 | JGI IMG/M metagenome (GOLD analysis project Ga0315544, IMG submission 202543) | Salt marsh sediment microbial communities from the Plum Island Ecosystem LTER, Massachusetts, United States - Salt Marsh Sediment SW1601-130 ... | reverse complement strand
TCTGAATTTTGGGGAATGTCTCTTTGGCATTTCTCCTCCTTTCTTCTGTATCTTTTAACTTACAGAATCCCTGAGGATATTCAAGTCCCACATTACCCACTGGTACAACTTTTTGGGTCAAGTTCCCTCTGCAATTTCTGACAGTTACGTTGTTAGCCTGAATAGTTAATGTTCCCCTTACATCCAGATTTTGAACGGTTACACCGGATACGGTGATAGTTGTGTCGGTGTTTATTATGGTGAGGTTATTTGGGTTGGTAAGACCTGTATTATCGATATAAGGCCAATCGCCGTAATCCAGAGCGGTAGAATCATTTTCGCAGGAAATTATTATCAAAAAAAGAGTTATTAGAAGGATGTAATATTTTTTCATATTGTAATATTAATCAAAAAGGTCGATTTTGTAAAGGCATCATTAGGTTTTAGGAAAAACAAAAAATCAGTGTATATCCGTGTAATCAGTGGCAATATTTATTTTAGTTGGATCGTGGGTTCGTTGGGTTGAGTTTTTTGACTCATGACTCAAGACTCGTGACTTTTTTGCCGCCTTCGCGGCTATTCTTTAGGATTTTGGATTTGGGGGTTGGGATTTAGTTAAAACAAAAATAAAAAATCTGAGTAAATCTGCGTTTATCTGTGTCCAATTATTTTTGTGTCTTAGTGTCTTTGTGTAAGATATAAGTTTTGTCTTTTTTCACTAATTAACTAATTAATCAATACACAAATTAACTATTTCCGCTGTTGCGGAAATTTATCCTTGACAAGTTATCTTGATTCTTTAAATTGACAACAGGAGGGCAAAATGAATCTTAAACGTATTATATATATAGTTTTAGTTGCAATAATAACGTTTTCCTGGGGATGTGGAGAAACACAGAGTACTGGACCAACTACCAGCACAACCACAACAACCAGTGGAGGCACAATAACTCCGGCAACACCCGGACTTGAAGGATGTGGTGTTAATCTTCAGCCCTCTTATTTTTGCAGCGGAGACATGGATTTAGGCTGGGACTTAATGAATGATTATTCCGATATCCGGACTATAAGGATAGAATTAGACTCGAGTACGAATTCCACCATGGCTGATTTCACGAGATGGATAAGTGAAGCTAACAACAATGGTTATGATGTTATAGCTACTTACCACTATGCGGATTCGCTCGGTTCTAATAACCCGAACCAACTGATTGCTGCTGCCAACTGGTGGGTAGATAATTGGGACAGTCTTTCTTCGGCTGGCTCATTTACCGTGAATCTAATGAATGAATGGGGAGACCATAGCGTAACTTCAGAGGCATATGCCGACGCATATAATGCAGCTATCGACACAGTGCGCCAGGTGTACTTCGGTCCGATTATTTGTGACATTCCCGGATGGGGACAGGAGACACACACGGCTGCTGACGCGTCTCCAAGTATTGTTGACGATGACATCATCTTTTCCGTTCATATATATACCAATGGCTGGAATGGAAAAGCTGGTCATAGCTTGCGTGCATCAGACCTTGATTATTTGGAAGCCGCAGGAAGACCCTGTATGGTAGGCGAATTTGGAAGTGGAGGTGGGGGTAGTGTTGATTGGTCTGCACTGGTTGATCATACCAGATCCAAAGGCTGGTCTGTAATCGGCTGGTGCTGGAACGGCGATGGCGGAGATATGAATATGATAAGTCCTTATTGGGGTGCTGACTGCGGTGTTACTTCATACACAAAAAGTTCCTATTTCGACACCATATACAATAAATTAGGAGCGTATGATACAACAACTAGCGGCAGTACAACAACCACAAGTGGTAACTAAGGACTAATTTCCGGGGTCAAATCTCACATGGCTTTAAACTCACCGGATTCTACAACATCTGTTTGAATTCCTTCGATTTCCTCAGGAATAATATTTTTTGTTTTAAGCTCTTCCTCCTTTTTTTTCTTTTTTACGTAGCAAACAATGGAAAGTTTATCGGTTTTTTTACCATCGATTTCTTTATATCCGATTGAACAGCCCACAACACCGGTTTTATTCATAAGCTCTTTTTCGTATTTGTTTTTTACTTTTCTTACCTCTTCAATTGTAGGCATGGAATAATCTCAGCCGGTAATAAGCTCCGCATCCAGTAAATCAAGATAGTTCTGTATATTATTGGCAATCGTAGTATTATCGCTTCCCGCGAAGAGCTTGCCGACAGCATAACCTTCCATATCGAGGATCAAGCTTCCGGAGTCACCTCCGGCGCTAAATCCTTCTTTACTTATTACTATTTGATCTCTGAAATACGCGAATTTTCCTGTACCGTAAGAGATGGGGCCGATAGTCGCATCTACGCCGGTAATGAGTCCGTCAACTGTGTGGGAAGTCGTTCTTCCCGATTTTTGAACAAGCATATCAAGCTCGGCTTCTCTGATTCCCTTAGGTATCCCTATTTCCAGGATTTTTGCTAAAACGTCATCACTGTTGACTTCAACCATGGCTGCATCGACCAGGTTTTGTTCAGGATATGCTAAAACCGGTCTAAGTCTGGTCTTTCTTCCAAGCAATTTGGCAGGTATATTGTAGAGATTGCTCCAGAATCGGGCTAACGAACATGAACTCGGAGCGTCGATAAATTCTATGGGAATGAATCTAAAGAGCTGTCCTATTATATCCTCGGGAATCTTTCCTCCGTCATAAGGTCCTGGCTGCAGATATGCATCTCCGCGTTCAGCCTCGTTTGAATTTGCAGCTACATGGTTATTCGTTCCGATACATATCTTACCGGTACTCCTATCTTTGAGTAGCTCTCCGTTTGTGCCTGCGGTTATTAGATAATGCCCTCCGGATGTCCCCATCGGGCAGGGTCTAAGTCTGTCTTTATTATCTTGTAGAGCTCTTATTTTTCCGACTTCTATCACATCGGTTGGAATATCTTTTATTGTTTCCGGGACAAAATCCCTCTTACTCAGTTTTTCCTTAGGGAGTTTTTTCTCAACCATACATATTACGCTTAGTTCATCGGTTTTCTCCTCTCCCTTTATCTTATATCCCGTCATTACACCTAAAACATTAACTTTGCTTAATAATTTTTTTTCGTACTTCTTCTTTATTTCTTCTATTTTCATTTTTTCCTCCGTTTGTTAATATCTTTTTTACAAAAACAACATTTGCTTTTCGGGTATGCAATAGGGGATCCAATAAAAAAATTAGGGGTTTTATTTTTGAATTTCAATAAACCTTCTTCACATAGATAATTTAATATTTCCATAATTATAGTATACTGAAAATTTAAAAAGATTAATTGATAAGTCAAGGGGCGCGATGTTGGACATCGCGAGGCATGAGTCGTGCGTCAATGTTAGGATTTGGGATTTAGTTGTTTTTCCTATTCAACAATTCAACTTAGTCGTAGCTCCCGTGCTGCCTCTACCATATTCCTGAGTGATGGGATAACCTCGTCCCAATTTCTGGTTTTTAGTCCGCAGTCCGGGTTTACCCAGAGGTTTTCTAATGGTATTACTTCTATTGCTTTTTTGATTAAGCTTTTCATTTCTTCTTTTGACGGTATTCGAGGACTGTGAATGTCGTAAACACCGGGACCGATTTCGTTGGGATAATGAAAATCCTCGAAAGCCTTTAGTAATTCCATTTTCGAACGGCTCGCTTCTATGCTTATTACGTCAGCATCCATTTTTGCTATCCATTCGATAATATCGTTGAATTCACTGTAACACATATGAGTATGTATTTGTGTTTCGTCTTTGACGCCGGAGGTTGTAATACGGAAACAATCGATTGCCCATTGGAGATATGTTTCCCAGTCTTTTCTCCTTAATGGTAAACCTTCTCTAATGGCAGGTTCGTCAACTTGGATGATTTTGATTCCGGCTTCTTCGAGTTCTCTGACTTCTTCACGTAACGCGAGCGCAATCTGCTTACAGGTTTCGCTGCGCGGCTGGTCGTCACGAACAAAACTCCAGCAGAGGATTGTGACAGGTCCGGTTAACATTCCTTTCATCGGTTTTTTTGTTAGGGATTGGGCATATTTAATCCAGTTAACTGTCATAGGCTGTGGACGTAATACGTCTCCGTAAAGAACAGGCGGTTTCACGCACCTGGTTCCGTAGCTCTGCACCCATCCGTTCTTTGAAAAACAGTAACCTTTAAGCTGTTCTCCGAAATATTCGACCATGTCGTTTCTTTCCGGTTCACCGTGAACAAGAACGTCTAGCCCTAATTCTTCCTGTTTGATAGTCATTTCCCTGATAAAATCTTTCATGCTTTTTTTGTAATCTTCTTCGGATATCTCTCTTTTTTTGAATTTTGAACGGATTTGACGAATTTCTTTCGTTTGAGGGTAGGAACCGATAGTTGTCGTAGGAAGCAGCGGTAAATCCAGATTTTCATTTTGTTTCTTTATACGCGCGGCAAATGGTGATTTCCTGGAAAGCATTTCTTTTGATATCTTTTGCAGTTTTTCCTGTACGGATTTATTTGTAGCTAAAGGACTTTCTTTTCTTGATTGGAGAGCTTCTCGATTTGCATTTAATTCTTCTCCGACGTCTTTTCCGAGAGCCGCGCCGCGTATTATATGCAATTCGTTACATTTTTGCTTTGCGAAAGCCATCCAATTCTTTATTTCGGGTAATAATGCGGTTTCTTCGTCAAGATCCATCGGTACGTGCAGAAGAGAGCAGGAAGGGGCGAGCATTATACGTTCTTTGCCGATGGTTTCGACGGCTTTTTTTACCATGTTTATTGCAGTATCGAAATTCGTTTTCCAGATATTTCGACCGTTTACTAACCCCAAAGAGAGAATTTTCTCTGAATCAATATTTTTTAAGACCGAATCTAATTGATTCGGAGCTCTTACGAGATCAAGGTGTAAACCTGATACAGGTAGGGAAAGCGTGAGGTCTTCATTAGAGCCCAATGCTCCGAAATAAGTCGCAAGTAATATTTTCATCGAACCGGCTGCTTTTGTTAATCTTTCATACGTTTCTTTGAAATGGTTTTTTGTTTCTGTGTCAAGGTCAAGGACGAGAATAGGTTCATCAAGCTGAACCCACTGGCAAGTTTCTAAAAGACGGGTTAAGATTTCTTCGTAAACTTTTAATATTGAGTCCAGGTAATTAAAACGGTCGGAGACCGCTTCGGTTTCTTTTCCGAGAAAGATGTATGTAAGAGGTCCGGGCAGGACGGGTTTTACGTTATGACCCTGTGCGGTAGCTTCTTTTACTTCTTCGAAAATCTTTTCGCTTGAAAGTTTAAAAGTTTGATTGGGTTCGAATTCGGGAACCATATAGTGATAATTTGTATCGAACCATTTTGTCATTTCCATTGCGGCGGCATCACCTTGCTTTGCTTTTCCTCTTGCCATATCGAAGTAAGTTTTGATATCGACAGTTTCGCCCTCGAAGTTAAAACGCCGGGGTACTGCTCCCAGGGTTACCGTCATATCCAGTATCTGGTCGTAAAGCGAAAAATCTCCAGCCGGAACAAGGTCAATACCGTTTTCTTTCTGCAGCTGCCAGTGTTTTTTTCTTAAGGTTTTTGCCGCAAGAAAAAGTTCTTCTTCGGAAAGGTTGCCTTTCCAGTAACTTTCGATTGTCTTTTTTAATTCTCTTTTAATCCCTATTCGCGGGAATCCTAATGTGTGAGTAATCATTTATTTTTGAACTCCTTTTTTTCTCTAGGATTATTAAGAGATATGAGGGAAAAGTCAACCCTAAGGTTGTCCAAAGTCCAGAGCCGAAGGACTGTTAGGAAGTTAGATCGTCAACTTTAGTATAACATACGAGGATTTGGGTTTTAGGGAAAAACAACATGATTTTGTTTTTTCTCTGTGTGTCTCTGCGTCTCTGCGGTAAAAAAATCCTTGACAAAGTCAGCTAGCCAACTATTATACTTCATGCTAAAAGGAGGCAATTTAAATGTTTAGAGTTGGTTTTGTTGGGTGGAGAGGAATGGTTGGGTCGGTATTAATGCAAAGAATGAAAGAAGAAGATGCTTTTAAAGGTTTCGAACCTTTATTCTTTTCTACTTCTCAGGTAGGACAAGACGGGCCTTCGATAGGTATGGATATACCGAAGCTTCAGGATGCTTTTGATTTGAGCATTCTTTCGGAATTGGATATTATTGTGAGCTGTCAGGGAAGTGATTATACCGGGAAAGTTTATCCTGAATTGAGGAAAAATAGCTGGCAGGGATACTGGATAGACGCGTCCTCGAAACTCCGGATGGAAGATGATTCCGTTATCATTCTTGACCCAGTAAACAGAGACGTTATTAATGAATCTCTTGCTTCGGGAATACGTTCTTATATCGGCGGTAATTGTACAGTAACTCTTATGCTTATGGCTCTTTCCGGGTTGTTTAAAAATGATTGTATAGAGTGGGTTTCTACCATGACCTATCAGGCTGCTTCGGGCGGCGGAGCTAAAAACATGGTAGAGCTCGTAAAACAAATGTCCGTGCTTAGCGATTCCGTAAAAGATTTATTGAATAAACCTTCTGTTGCTGCCCTTGAACTGGATTGGGTTATAACCAAGGAATTACGTAAAGGGTCTCTACCTGTTGAAATATTTAAGGTGCCGCTTGCTGCGAGTCTTATACCGTGGATCGATTCTGCCAAAAATAACGGACAGACCAGAGAGGAATGGAAAGGAATGGCGGAGGCTAATAAAATCTTGCAGACTGAGAAAAAAATTCCCGTGGATGGGATATGCGTTCGTATAGGTGCTATGAGATGTCATAGCCAGGGATTTACTATTAAATTAAATAAAGATATTCCTCTTGATGAGGTGGAGAGTATGATTGCGGAAGCTCACCAGTGGGTAAAGGTCATACCCAATACTTATGAAGAGACGATTTCAGGGCTTACCCCGGCTGTGGTTTCGGGCAACTTAACCGTTCCGATCGGGCGTATAAGGAAAATGAACCTTGGCGGGGAATTCCTTGCTGCTTTCAGCGTAGGAGATCAGCTTCTCTGGGGAGCCGCTGAACCTATATGGCGAATGCTGAAAATAGTTCTTGAATATCTGGGATAATTGGTAATAACGATCCGAAGAATCGTTATTGGTTATTAGTAAATTGGTTGATTAGTTAATTAGTTGTTTTTGGTTCTGACTTTGGACTTTGGACGTAGGACATTGGACTTTCCGCATATTCCTCGATTGCTTCTTTAGCTTTTTTTGCTGCCTTGAGGGGTCGGCAGCCCAGAATCAATTGTCCGAGAAGATAAGACGAATAAAAACATCCGGAACCGTGGAACGAGAAATCTATTTTTGAACCTTTTATCAACTCTATTTTCTTTCCGTCGTAAAAAAGGTCATCTTTGCTTTCTATTCCCGTTAATATAACGTATTTTACGCCCGTTGCGTGCAGGCTTTTTACTATCTTTTCAGGAACTTTTTCACCCGTTAGCAATTTACCTTCCGCAAGATTTGGTGTTATGAAAGTGGATATCGGGATTAAGGACTTTTTCATTTCTTCAATGCCGCTCGCTGATGTTAAAGGATAACCGGAAGAGGAATTGATTATCGGGTCAAGGACTACATATTCCGGTTTTCTTTCTTTTAAGAAATAAGAAACTACTTTGACTACTTTTTCGTTATGAAGCATACCGATTTTGACTCCGTGGATTTTCTTTAATGATTCCAGTGATTCTTTTATATTTTTAATTGGTATAGGTGATGTGCTGAAAACTTTTTCTGAAGTCTGGACTGTTAGAGCCGTTGGGATGGCTTCGGAGGGTATTCCTAAAGACTTGAATACAGAGATGTCTCTGCAAATACCGGCTCCGCCGCTTGGGTCAAATCCGGCAATGATCAATACACTCATCTTTTTTCCGGTTTCTTCAAGAAAAGGAAAACAATACCGCCCGCGCAGCTTGCTATAACGGAGGTGAGAAAGAAAACGAGAGATATTGAAAACGCTTCACTTTCTGCGATGTTAAGAGAAGAAAAAAAGAAGACGTAAGCTGCTTCTCTGATCCCTAATCCGTTGATAGTTATCGGAATCAGAGATATTACGGTGATGATTGGTATATACGCAAGTAGTGCAAAGAAAGGAATAGAAAGCGATAGACCTTTAGCTATAAAATAATTGATCAGGATTACAACCAACTGAATTAAAATCGAATAGCCAATCCCCGCGACTATTGTTTTTCTTTTACTTTTATATATTTTAAAAGCCCTATAAAACTCTCTTATGGAATCACCTAAATTTAAGAATTTAATGGAGAGCAGTTTTTCTTTTAGCCATGTGAGTTTTAAGGAAGTTAAAAGATAATATACGAATAAAATGAGTAGAATTAGCCCGAAGTAGATATAAAGTTTTGCGAATTCCCGTTTCCATAAGAAGATGGCTATAATACCTATTAGCAACATCCCCGTCATTCCGAGAATTCTTTCCATTATGGATGCTCCTAAGGCTTTTTCAAAGTTTTCTTTTCCCCCGGCGTATGCGGAACGTACCAAATCCATTCCCAATCCGCTTGGCAGGAAATTGTTGAAGAAAAAAGAAACAAGTATATATAGATTGCTCCTCAAAAGTGAAATATCGATTTTTTGAGCTTTAAGGAGGAACCTCCAGCGTAGTGAAAAAATGAAATAGTAAAGTAAGAGGAAAATAATGATTGTCATGAAATACAGAAGATTTATATTTTTTATGTTTTGTATTACTTCGCCTAACGGGACTTTATTTTTAAACAGATAATAAAAAAGTATAACTGTTATTACGATTTTTAGAATTTCTTTGCCTATTTTTTTCATTTGTTTAAAATATTATTATAGATAAAAATGTCAAGAAGGGTAGTGAGAATGAATAGACATCCAGGTCTTGAGTCACAAGTCGTGAGTCATGAGTCAAAAAATAAAAAAACTCAAAAAATTCGTGATATTTGTGCAATTTGTTGTTAAAAAACTATTTAAATGGGTGGGATGTGGTTGTTTCTCAGTGTTCTCTGTGTGTTTCTTTTCTCTCTGTGTGCTCTGTGGTAAAAATTTCTTTAGTTTTTTGGGTTTTTTTATCTGGTGGCAGGTAGTGTGAAACAATATTAAACTCTTGACAATTAAGGTGTTTATTGATAATTTAATAGCACAAAAGCATATGGAAGCAAATGATACTGTTAAAGAATACATAGATAGATTAGAAGATTTATCCAAAGAGACTTCTTCTTTATGGAGTCGACTATCAACCAAACAAATGGAGTCATCAGAAGGGCTCGCGGAAATAAGGAAAAAGTTGAAGAATCTATATGCTTCTATGTATGTTATTTATGAAGGTTCGGACTCTTTTAGGATGACTGTAAGGAAAAGTGAAGAGTTATTATCTTTTGGACTTAGTCTTATTAGCGAAGTGATGAATAAAATTCGCTTTTTTAATGACAGTACCATTACTTTGAGTCGAAAATTGGAGGAATTAATAAGTAAAAGGGAAGAAATAAACACAATTGTATCAAATCTACAGGAACTTAACGAAGCATCGGGTAATACAGCCAGGAACGCTGAAATCAAAGCCTACCAGGCTGGGGTTTTGGGAAAGGGGTTTGAGGTAGTAGCCGAAGAATTAGGAAGATTGACAGGAAAATCATTGGAATTTGTACGAGAGATGGTGGGTAGGCTGGAATCTTTAAAGGAGAGATCTAAAGAAGCCACAGAGAAATTTGGGGCAATAAGAGAAAGCCTTACTAATTTTGTTGGAAATGCGGATGAGTTAAAGCAAAGTTCCGATGAAGTGAGGGATAAAATTTCTCTTATTATGGATACATCCGATAGATTGTTGAGTTTGCTTGAAAGTATAGATATAAAAAGACGAGATATTGAGGAAACAGCCAACTTTTTACTTTCTTTGTCCAGAGATTGCCTGATGAAGTTGGTGGAAATAGATCTTTTACTTTCACAAAAGGAAACGATGAGAGAAATCCTTAAAAATCATATAGATGTTTTCAGATATTTAGCCGAAAAAAAGTCGGACTTTCTTTCTTCAAGTATTTCACAGATAGATTTAGCTTTAAAGAAAGTTTCTAATCTCGATCGTTATAGTCAACTTAGCGTTGCAGCCCTGAGTTCGACTCCAACACGTAGTAATATTAATTTATCTGAGCTTGAAGACATGAAAAAAATGCTGAGTATGATTGGGCGTGAAATCGAAGGAGTCAAAGAAATTATTAAAGAAACACAGTATCAGGCAGAAATGTGCTTAAGCAATATAGAGAATGTTCAATCATTTATAGAAAAGGAGTCAAAAGGTATAGCTGAGGTGGCGAGCATTCAGATAAACTTATCCAGGATTTCCTCAAGTCTTGGGAGATTGGTTGAAAACATAGGAGATTTTACTGAACAGTTAAGGGTCATTTCTCTTTACGGTAAAATAGAAGCATCAAGAATTCCCGGAGATATTGCTGGTCTTCCGGCAATTGTCGATGAGATGCGAAAACTTTCCAGTGATTACTCAAAATTAGGGGATAAATTGTGGCGATTCTTTAACCCGGTAAATGAGAAAATCGAAGACTTAAAAAGGACAACTCTGACACTTGAGAATACGATAAGTAGACTTAAAGATATTGTTAATGAAAGTGAAGTGGCATTCCAGGAAAATAAAGATCAGATTGAAACTTTGACGGAAGTTTCTTCCGGTATCCGACCTTTTATAGATAAACAGGAGGATGTGGTGGGAGAGATAGGTTCTTCTTTTGGTTCCGTGGCCGAAGCATTAGAAGAATACACGGAAATGGTTGAAGCACTTGAAGGAAGCCTGGATAAAGAAAAGAGCCTTACCGATAACCTGGCTCAGGACCAGCATTGGAAAAACTTAAGTCTTTTAGATGTTACAGCAGAAGGGAAAGCCTCCACTTTAACAGTTTACCTTCAAAGAGAACCGGATACTTTGGACCCATATCAAGTTGAGGATCCGATAGCCGGTGAAATCATTTATCTTATTCATCGGGGATTGTTTGATTATGGTTTTTCAGGTAAGGTTTACCCAATGCTTATAGAAAGATGGGAGTTATCGGAGGATGTTAGGAGATGGGATTTTGTGATAAGGGAGGATATCAGAGCTCATAAAGGTAGAAATATCGAATCGGAAGACGTAAAATTCGCGCTTGAAAGATTGAAAGAAAAAGATAAAATAAATGCTTTAATCTCGATTGGAGAAATCGATATTAAAGGGAAGCATTCTTTTTCAGTCCAATTAAATGATAATTATAATTCCTTTCTCTCTAATTTAGCTACAATTGGTTCATCTATAATCCCGAGAGATTCCGCAGAAGATGGCATCGTTGGGATAGGACCTTTTAAATTGCAAAGTTGGAAGAAAGAAGAACAAATAATTTTGGAATCACATTCCGGTTATTTCATGGGCAAACCCTATTTGTCAAGATTGATTTTTAAGTTAGGAGGCAATCCCATAGAGGAATTCAGAAGCGGTGCACTGGATATGGCAAAAGTCGACTTGGAAAACATTCCGGGTCTTAAAAACGATAATGATTTAAGCAAGAATCTATTTCCGTGTAAAAATTTAAATGTAAATTACCTTGGATTCAACTTTAACATGAAAGATCTCCCTTTCTCGGATAAGAAAGTTCGTCAAGCGTTAAATTACGCGGTTAATAATAAAGCTATGATAGAGGAGACCTCTTCAGGTTTTGGGGAAATCGTTAGAGGAATATTTCCAGCAGGGCTATGTACATATGATTCTAAAAAGGAAGGGTATGAATATAATTTAAATAAAGCAAAAAAACTTCTTGAAGAAGCAGGGTTTGAGGGTGGTTTGCCCGAGTCGTATACTCTCCTGGTATGTGACACTCCTGTTCAGGTAAAAAGAGCGAAATTTCTAAAGGAGGCTTTTTCTCGTATTGGAGTTAAAATAAAGATTGATCAAAAACCCTGGGCAAAATTCATAAAGAAACTTCGGGAAGGTAAGACAGAATTGTTTTTAACTACCTGGATGCCGCAGAATGTTGACCCTAACGATTTTTTGTTTCGTCTTTTCCACTCTGCATCAGCAGGTAGAGAGAATCTAACTTTTTATTCTAATAAAGTTTTGGATAATAAAATAAGGGAAAGTGCAAAAGAAATAAATCCAATACGAAGGAAAAGATTATATCGGGAGGCGGAAGAAATGATAGTAGAAGATGCTCCCTGGGTTTTTTTGATGCATGAAGTTAATTACTTGCTGGTCAGTGATAGGGTTTTTGGATTTAAGCCGAGTTTACTGGATCGTATTCATTACGAATGGGTTGGGATTGAATGATGGATTTTTTAAGTTTTACATTAGAGGACAAGTTCTTTGGTATACCATTGGAAAATGTGAAAGAAATTGTTGAGGAAAAAGAAATAACACCCGTACCGCTTTCAAGTGAATATATCGAAGGGGTAATGAACCTCCGTGGAGAGCCAATAACGGTAATCGATTTAAGAAAAAAAATAGGATTTACAGGATCATCTACTTCCAGGGAGATTATACTTTGTTTGATTGACGATATAATAATTGGCTTAAGACCGGATAACGTTCTTGATATACATGAAGTTCCGGAATCGCAAGTGAAAAAAGTACCTTCCAGTTTAAAAGGGGAAATAGAATCAAAATATATGAAAGGAATTGTGAAATTGAAAGAAAAGTATATAATTATTGATATAAAAGAATTAATTTGATGTAAGGAGGAAAAATGAGCGTAAGAATTTTAGTAGTGGATGACGCGATTTTTATGCGGAAAATGTTGGCAGATATACTTCAAAAAGGTGGTTATGAGATCTGTGACGAAGCTGGAAACGGCAGTGAAGCCGTCCAGAAATATGAAAAGAATCATCCGGATCTGGTTACAATGGACATAATAATGCCTGATATGAGTGGTATAGATGCGATTAAGAAAATTAAAGAATTGGATTCCGAGGCGAAAATTGTCGTGGTGAGCGCAATGGGACATCAAAGTTTAGTGGTTGAAGCTATCCAGGCTGGAGCAAAGGACTATGTGGTTAAACCTTTTCAACCTTCTCGAGTTATAGAAGCAGTGCAGAGGGTTTTAAAACTGTAAATAAGTATCAAAAGATAAACTTCAATTGAAATAATGGAAGAACAGAGAAAAGAATATATAAAACTATTTAAAGAAGAAAGCAGTGATTATTTAGGTAAACTGAATAGAATAATAATTGAACTTGAGAAAGAACCAAATAACAAAAAAATAACCGCGGAGGTTTACAGGATTTTTCATACACTTAAAGGAATGGCTGCTTCGCTTGGTTACACTGAAATAGAAACAATTTCGCATGATCTTGAAGAAAAGCTTGAAATTTTTAAAGATGAAGAAAAAGAGAAAGTCAATGCTGAGATTATTGACGAAGTATTTAAAGGTATCGATAGAATTGAGCATCTTCTGGCAACACTGGATACTCCGGTTAAGATAGGGGGAACAGAGAGCGGGGCAGAAGGTAGTGGGAGTCTTCCATATGTTGAAATTTTGCTTAAAGAGGATGTAACTCTTCCTGCTGCTCGAGCCGCTGTAATTATACAAAGAATAGAGGAAAAAACTAAAATTGAAGATATTAATCCGTCTTACGAGGAAATAAAATCCGGCAATATGGGAAGAGTATTAAAGGTTCGCTGCGCCGAACCGGAAAAAATTATAGATATAATTGCTTCCATGGATGAAGTTGAGGTAGTTAAATTAGAAGATCAAAAGAGAGATAGGAAAGCTTTGCCCGGCGGTATTGAGGGAATAAGAGTAAACGTAAATATGATGGACCGTATGCAAAATCTTGTAGGTGAGTTAGTTGTTGCCACATCCCAATTATCCGAGATCATCAGAAATTTTGGCGAAGAAAAGTTCGAAGGGGTTTTAGAACTTCATAATAGGAGTGTTAAGGAATTACAGGAGGTTATTACAAACATCAGATTGGTTCCCCTTTCATTAATTTTTAATAAGTTTCCTCGTTATGTTAGAGATCTAGGCAGAAAGTTGGGAAAAGAAGTGAATATTGAAATTTTTGGAGCGGATATTGAAGTTGATCGTTCTCTTCTCGAAGGTATAAGCGACCCCTTGATTCACCTTATTCGAAATTCAATTTCTCATGGAATTGAAACTCCGGAAGAAAGAGAGAAGTTGAACAAGTATAGAGTGGGGAAAATAACTGTTTCAGCCAAAAGTATAAGGGGAGATATCTTAATACAGATAAGTGATGACGGAAAGGGAATAGATAAAAAAGAAGTTCTCCTTGCCGCATTCAAGAGAGGATTGGTCGAAGAAGAAGAAATTGAGTCCCTTTCAAAAGCAGAAATTCTCAGATTCTTATTTATGCCTGGTTTTACGACAAAAGAAAAAGTGGATAAAGTTTCCGGGCGAGGAGTAGGACTGGATGTAGTCAGAAAACTTGTACGTTCTGTAGGAGGCAGTGTTAATATCACTACGGAAAAAGATGGAGGAACTACTATATCAATGAAATTGCCTCTTTCGATGTCAATAATTAAAGTTTATCTATTAGGTTTGAATAATCAATTGTTCGCCTTACCAATGACTTTTGTTGATGAGACGTTAACAGTAACAAAGGATTCTATGTCACAACTTATGGGAAAGGAAGTGATGCTGCTCAGGAGAGAAATTCTTCCGGTTTATCATCTTGTCGACATTCTCAAGCAAAATTCTTCAAGTAATGGAAATCAAGGTGCGCCATGCGTTGTTGTAGAAGTTGAAAATGACCGTTTCGCTATCGTTGGGGGTACTTTTAGAGGGAGTACGGAAGCACTTGTTAAACCTTTGCCTTCCCCAATCGATAAAATTAAAGGATACATAGGAATCACTATGATTGGAAACGGGAAACCTTGTTTAATATTGGACTTACCCGCTCTAAGATATAGGAGGAGTTATGAAAATACAGGATCTTAAAGAGTTGCAATTAGATGGAATAAAAGAGGCTGCCAATATTGGTGGTGGGCATGCTGCAACAGCTTTAAGCCAAATGTTACATAAGGAAGTCGAAGTTAAAGTGCCGGAGATCGAAATCTTTCCGATTGAGAAGACGTCTGAAATATTAAATTTAAA
>Ga0315544_1001976_pt1 | contig 15080 bp, 15 predicted proteins | sample SalMarSW160130MG_2_FD_202543 | JGI IMG/M metagenome (GOLD analysis project Ga0315544, IMG submission 202543) | Salt marsh sediment microbial communities from the Plum Island Ecosystem LTER, Massachusetts, United States - Salt Marsh Sediment SW1601-130 ... | reverse complement strand
CTATGCAGGAGCAGAAGAGCTTATCAAGCAGATTGAAGGCGGCTGGCTTGAATTTGATGTGTCTATTGCTACCCCTGATGTGATGCCCAAGGTGGCCAAGCTCGGTCGTATCTTAGGGCGGCGAGGCCTAATGCCTAATCCTAAGTCTGGCACTGTGGTACAGCCTCAAGACCTGGCTCGGGTTATAGGCGAAGCTCGCAAAGGCCGGGCAGAATTTCGTTTGGACAGGACAGCTATTATCCACTTGCCCATCGGCAAGATCAGTTTTGACAAGGATAAGCTCTTGGAGAACTTAGCAGCAGCGATCGAGACTATTGTCAGGGCAAAGCCCAGTGGGTCTAAAGGGCAATACATCAGAAGTGCGTTTCTGTCCACTGCCATGGGGCCAGGATTCAAACTGGATATGGCATCTGTGCTTGCTGTGTCAAGTCTCTTAAGCCGTTAACCTAACCTCAGGCTGGCAAATTCCATAAGACGCTGTATTCAAAGAAGATGTCATATTCATGCCTGTGCCTCCTAGCACTGGCACACGTGGTGTTCATCATATCGCTTCGAATCCGAATAAGATGCAATAAATGAAGGCTCTGATAATCTATATCTCCGTGCACCACGGCAATACTGAAAAAGTCGCCAGGAACATGGCAAATATCCTCGATCCCGACTTGGTACAGGTGAAGCAATCGGATGTCACTGTGCTTGAGAGGTATGACTTGATTGGTTTTGGCTCAGGGATTTATTTTGGCAAACATCACGAAAGCCTTTTAGATTTTGCTGATAAGCTGCCCGTGCTCAGAAATAGGAAGGCGTTCATCTTTTCCACAAGCGGACTAAGGAAAATACCGCTTGTTCACAATTTCGGTAAACCACTGAACGAAAAACTGCGACGGAAAGGCTTCGATATTATCGCTGAATTCTCTTGCCGGGGACTTGATACGTACAGGGCAACTGGGCTTGTTCGTGGAGTAAACAAGGGGAGGCCCAATGCCGCTGACTTGCAACAAGCAGAAGATTTCGCCAGACGCCTCAAAGATTCTCTGCACTCATACCTCAACTAGACACTGCTGTCCATTTAACGGCTCACCAGCCGTTTTCCGAGTTCTTGAGCTTCCCGCATCAATGCTTTGTTGTTTGCGATCTCACCGGCCTTCATCGCGCTGCCGTACACCATGCCAACGATCTTGGATCTTGTGTAGCCGTAAGCATCCTGAAATGTTCGCAACGCATTCACGCACCCGGATCTGATTGGATCAGCATCCCCGTAACTCATTGCAATGGCGATCCGTTTACCCGCAAAAGGATTATCTGCATAAGCAGTGAGTGCGTAACAGCGATCCATAAATATCTTTGTCTGAGCGGACATGGTAAACCAATAAACCGGGCTGGCAATTACCCAGGCGTCTGCCTTTGTTAACTTCGGGTATATTTCTTGCATGTCGTCTTTGATTGCGCATCCTTTGCTATCCTGTTTCTTGCAGGTATCACAGCCCCGGCAGGGACTAATTTTCAGGCCATGAAGAAACAAAGTCTCAACTTCTGCGCCGGCGGATTTTGCCCCGCGCGAAATCCGGGCTGCTAACGTAGAGCTGTTTCCTTTCCTTCTCGGACTACCCAAAATGACCAGTACATGCTTAGTCTTTGCTTTGTTTGCCAATGTTCTTGCCTCCTAAATGCTATTCAGAAATCTATTCCCAGTTCCTGACTGTGATTTTTGTTCCTGTGGCTACCTTTTTGAATACTGCGGCATCGCCGATGACTTTGGCGAACACAGTAATCGGGCTGGCCGGGCGAATTTCGTCTCTCTGACTTACAGGGGTGGGACCGAAGAAGATACAAAACGCATTGCCGTCAGGCCAGTAACCTAAATCTCCGATGCTTACCACTTCTTGTCCGGTCTCTAACTGAAGGCTGAGGGGAATCGAGAAGTATATTTCGTCTCCCCAAAGATTGACACGGCTTTTGATAGGCAAAACTTCCCAGATTGCCTGAGCCGTCCTGGTTTCATTTAGCTCAGCCTCTGCCTCGATCGCTCCTGCTGTTATCCGAATTTTGTTTCCCATATTTGCCGACCGCTTGCAAGCTTATGGCTGAGCCTGTAGGAGATTGTATCGCCGAAAAAACAAGCTAACAATCTCAGTCTATCTTTTTGAACATCTTGCCCTTGGTCCCACACACGGGGCAACTATCAGGGGGTTCTTTTTCCGAGGTGTACCCGCAGACGGGACATACGTAATAGGCATAGCTCTCTTTACCGGCGCCAGGATTATCAAGAAGCTTCTGGTAAAGCTGTGCGTGAATCTTTTCTACCTCATTGGCATAATGAAATGACCGTTCTGCCTCTTTGTTCCCTTCAGCTTTGGCAGCCTCCAGCATCTTGGGATACATGTCCCTGAATTCATGGGTCTCACCTGTTATAGCTTCCAGCAGGTTCTCTTTGGTACTCTTGATCCCCTTGAGCGCTTTAAGATGATTATGGGCATGAATAGTCTCAGCTTCAGCGGCGGCTCTAAATAGCTTCGCTACCTGTGGATAGCCCTCCTTGTCAGCAGCAGCAGCAAAGGCAAGATACTTGCGGTTTGCCTGTGATTCGCCGGCAAAGGCATCGCTCAAGTTTTGTTCAGTCTTCAACATAGCTACTTTTCCTCCTCTCGATACTAGACCTTATTGGGCCGATGCGCTCATTATACTATCGGCAACGAGCAGCCGCCAGTTTTCAGGTAGGATAGGCCGCAGTAGTAGAATCACTTGTTTGAGGATATCGGTGTATCTGCACGGTTGCACGTCACCCTTGTGCTTTCTATGAAGAGTGAGGTACCATTCCAGTTGAGTACTTTGTGTGGCATACTCAAATATGGACTTCGGGTCAGTTTATGGCAAGGGGGCAAACATGAACGTAGCTAAAGTGGACGAAATGAAAGATCTGGATAGGCGTGCTGGGGCAGAGTTCGGCATCTCGCAAGACCTTCTGATGGAAAACGCCGGTCAGGCAGTGTACTTCGTCATATCACAGGAGTTAGGCATAAAGGACAACAAATTCGTGGTCTTTTGTGGTGGTGGCAACAATGGTGGGGACGGGTTGGTTGTGGCTAGGAAAATTCACTCTAATGGCGGAGAAGTAAAAGTCTTTCTTCTGGACGACGAAACCAAATTTAGAGGCGCAGCAATAAAGAACTTTGAAATACTATCCAGAATGCCCATAGAGATGTCCAGAATCAGTTCGATTGACTCGGTAATACCTGAACTCCTTGATTGTGACGCCATCGTGGATGCTATATTTGGCACAGGTCTTGTCCGAAAGGTCAGCGGGATATACAAAGATGTGATCCGATTGATAAACGAAAGCCAGAGTACAGTATTCAGCGTGGACATTCCTTCGGGCATAAATGGCGATACCGGCCAGATGATGGGCGTAGCGGTAGAGGCAGATTACACTGTGACATTCGGGCTTCCCAAGCTGGGGAACATGCTTTATCCCGGGTATGAGCACTGTGGAGAGTTGTATGTTTCGCACATATCTTTCCCACCTGCTCTCTATGATTCAGGGTCCATAAAGGTAGCGATCAATAATCCAGTAGAGCTTCCCGAAAGAGGCAGGGATACTCACAAAGGCAGCTACGGAAAGGCTCTCTTTATTGCTGGCTCCTCAAGCTACCTTGGTGCGCCGTACTTCTCTGCTTTGTCTTTCCTCAGAGCTGGAGGGGGGCTTTCCTACCTGGCAACACCCAAGTCCATTTCACCGTTTATAGCCAGCAAAGGAAGCGAGATTGTCTTTGTTCCCCAAAAGGAGACGCCTTCAGGAAGCATAGCACTGGAAAACAAAGATGAGCTTTTGGAATTCTCCCAAACTGTGGACATGGTGATTTTGGGCCCCGGTCTTTCTTTGGCCAGGGAGACACAGGAGCTGGTGCGGAAGCTAGCCCCCAAAATCGACAAGCCTCTCCTCATAGATGGCGATGGAATTACTGCTATCGCCGACGACCTGGGGAAAATAAAAAGGAGGAAAGTACCGACCATACTTACGCCTCACCTGGGTGAGATGTCCAGTATCACCAAGATGGAGATAAGCGAGATAAATAGGAACAAGGTAGATGTTTTGCAGCGCACGACAAAGGAACTCAATGCTATGATTATCTTGAAGGGAGCCCATTCCCTCATAGGCTATCCCAATGGGAGTGTTTTCATCAACGTAAGCGGCAACTCCGGCATGGCCACAGCCGGGAGCGGCGATGTCCTGACGGGAACGATCGCCGCCATGTGTGGTTTGGGATTAGCTCTTGAGGATGCAGTGAGAATGGGTGTGTTTATCCACGGATTTTCCGGCGATGTGGCCGCCGTAGATAAAGGCGAGGACGGCACAACGGCGCAGGATATACTGGACTCTCTCCCCGAAACGGTGAAGCTTTATAGAAATAACTTTCCCGAGATTTCAGAAAATCTCTACGAAAGTATCTTCCTGGTATGAGAGAAGTATCGGGACTACTTGGCGCGCACTGGAGGTATGACACAAAGGCAGCTTCATGCTTTGCTGCCTAAGGGGAATGAAGGTGGGACAATGAAGGCGATGGTGCTGGAGAAAATCTCCTCGGTCGAGGAAAAACCTCTGAGGCTGGTGGACTTGCCCAAACCTGTTCCCGGGAGAGGTCAAATTCTGGTCAGGGTCTCTGCCTGCGGAGTCTGCCACACCGAACTTGACGAAATTGAAGGCCGGGTTTCTCCTTCCCGATTTCCCATGATCCTGGGTCATGAAATTGTGGGTAGCGTGGAAGGCTTGGGGCCGGGGGCGAGCAGATTCAAGAGAGGCGATAGAGTGGGTATTGCCTGGATTAACTGGGCTTGTGGTAGGTGCTCTTTTTGTCTGAAAGGCGAGGAAAATCTCTGTGACACGGCAACATGGACGGGGAAAGATGCCTACGGAGGCTATGCCCAATATGCCGTAGTGTCAGAGGACTTTGCCTATCCGATTCCCGAAAAGTTTACCGATGTGAAAGCTGCTCCGCTTTTGTGTGCCGGAGTGATTGGCTACCGGGCCTTAAGACTCTGCGGAATGAAGGATGACAAAGTACTGGGGCTCTACGGCTTTGGAGCCTCCGCTCATATTGTCATCCAGGTTACCAAATATAAATATCCGAATGGCAAGGTCTTCGTCTTTACCCGACCTCACCAAAAAGAGCACCAAGACTTAGCCAGGAAATTGGGAGCGGACTGGGTTGGAGCCACGCGCGATACTCCTCCTGAAAAGCTCAGCTGTGCCATTGACTTCACTCCTGTGGGAGAGCCTGTGCGTGAAGGATTGAGGAATCTACAAAAAGGAGGAAGGGTGGTCGTAAATGCCATTCGCAAGGCGACGCCTATTCCGGAATTAGACTATACCGAGCATCTCTGGTATGAGAAGGAATTGAAAAGCGTGGCTAACGTGACCAGAAGGGACGCTCAAGAATTTCTGCCCCTGGCTGCCGAAATTCCCATCGTGCCTGAAACCCAGGAATTTGAATTAGAAGAGGCCAACGAAGCCTTAGTTCTGCTAAAGGAAGGCAAAATTCGCGGGGCCGGAGTCTTGAAAATAGCCGAATGACAAATGGCAAAGTCCTCGCAGTGATGAGAAGGAGAGCTCAGGATGATACGGGATTTGATACTAAAGAACAGAAGCTATCGGCGGTTCTACGAGGAAATTGACATAAAACTTGAGACTTTGAGAGAACTTGTTGACCTTGCGCGGCACTCGGCATCGGCGATGAATGCCCAACCGCTTAAATATATCCTCTCTTGTGACCGCCAGAGAAATTCGCTGATATTTCCACACCTGGTCTGGGCTACTTTTCTCAAGACCTGGCCTGGCCCTGCTGAAGGGGAGAGACCGTCGGCCTACATCGTTATTCTCGGGGACACAGAGGTAAGCCGATTTTGGGACTACGACGCCGGGATAGCGGCACAGAGTATCCTGCTGGGGGCGACTGAGAGAGGTCTGGGTGGCTGTATGATTGCCAATATACGAAAGGAAGGACTTCGCAAAGCTCTGGAGATACCATCACGATATGAGATACTACTGGTCCTGGCTCTGGGCAAACCCAAAGAAAAGATAGTGATAGAAACCGTGGGACCCAGCGGAGATACCAAGTACTGGCGTGACAGTGAAGGGGTGCATCATGTGCCCAAGCGCCCGCTCGATGAAATAATCATCGGTTAGCTGATGCCAGGCAACACTATCTTATGCACAGATACGAGAACTAGAATATCGGTGAACCGAGAGCTGAGCCACCGGGCCGCGAGCAGGTGTATAATACACTATCCGCAAGAAATCTTCGGGCTAGTCTACCCCGAGAATTCCTGGGATGTTACTTAAGAACAGGAGAAGGGAGGCGATGCGTCGGCAAATATTGAAACGAGGACGTCTTGTTCCAATCTGAACCGCCGTTTTTGAAGTGAAAAAAGCTCTATCAGGAAGGAGATAGTCTATGGAGGTTAGGCTTAGTACGCATGGGCGGGACTCATTGGCAACAAAGGTCTTCTTCAGCGACGAAAGTGGTTTCGAAGTTGCCTCCGTAATCGTGACAGGTGAAACTGATGCTGTTCTCATCGATGCACAGTGGACGTTGTCAAATGCCCACCGGGTAATCGCAGAAATATTGGAAACAGGCAAATATCTCAAGACGATTTACATTACCCATGCACATCCCGACCATTACTTTGGATTGGGCACTATTGCAGAAGCCTTCCCGGAAGCCCGGGTTGTAGCGCTCCCTTCAGTAGCTCGTGTCATCAACAAACAGTTTTTTGGCAAAATAGAGCACTGGGAAAAAGTGATAGGAGTTATGAACGTACCCAGAAAAACCGCCAAAATTGAGTCTCTCACCGAGAACTACTTCGAACTGGAAGGGGAACGTATCGAGATTATCCCCGAAGTGATGGGGGACATGAAATACAACACAGTAGTCTGGATTCCTTCAACACGGACTTTGGTCGGCAGCGATGTTCTTTTCAACCAAGCACATCCTTTTACGTGCGAGCTTGCTGCCGAAGAACGACAGCAGTGGATACGGGATATTGAGCGCTTGGAAAAACTGGATGCCGAGGTAATAATTCCTGGCCATCAGAAACCGGGAATGCCCTTCGACTCCAGTTCATTCGATTTCACCAGGGACTATCTTGTCGCTACTGAAGAGGAACTGGCAAGGACAAAAGACGTAGCCAGTTTCTATTACGCCATGGTTAAACGCTTCCCGGAAGCCAATCTCTTCATCAGCAATGAAATGAACGCAAATGTGTTCAAAGGGGGAATGAACTGGAATTGGCGGGAATATTAGGTATGGTTATTGAGCATTGAAAACAACTGAGGAGGATGAAACTTATGAAACTGAAAGGTAATGTAGCTATCGTTACCGGTGGGGGGACTGGCATAGGGAAGGCGATCAGCCTGGCTTTGGCTAGCGAAGGAGCGACCGTGGTCCTAGTCGCCCGTAACCTCTCCAGATTGGAGCAGGCAGCCGAAGACATCAAATCCAGAGGCGGTAAGGGAAAAGCAATACAAGCCGATATTTCTGACCATGAGCAGGTAAAGCAGATGATAGCTCAGACCATTAGAGACTTTGGACACATTGATATATTGGTAAATAATGCTGCCAGGGGTACCTTTAATAACGCTGATGTAGTCGATATGAATCTAAAGGAGTGGCATGATAGTCTGGCGATAAATCTAACCGGGATGATGTTTTGCTCTCGAGAGGCACTTAAATACATGATTCCCCGCAAGAGCGGCAATATCATCAATATCAGCAGCGTGGCTGGAATATCTGGAGTCCCCAAAGAAAGTCCCTATGCCGCCAGTAAATGGGGCGTGATTGGCCTTACGGAAACACTAGCTATCGAAGCCGGTAGGTTCGATATTCGTGTTAATTGCATCAGCCCTGGCGCTACTCGGACTCAAGAATTTGAGGACTGGGTGAGGGTTTCGGCTGCCGATGCCGGTATCTCCTACGAAGAAATGATGAGCAAGATCACGGACAATAATGCCCTGAAGAGAGTAGCCGAACCATCTGAAATAGCGGCTTGCGTTGTGTTTCTGGCTTCAGATGATTCCAGCGCTATGACCGGACACAACCTCGTTGCCAGTTGTGGCTTTCACTTAATTCACCCAAATATGATCCGCTGAGCACGTGTCGAATCGACCTCTGGATGATATAATCATAAACTAAATCTAAGCTGAGGCAAAGCAAGAGTATCATGTCACGCTATTTTATTTGGACCATCGGCTGCCAGATGAATAAGGCAGAATCCCAGCAAATAGCTGGATATCTGGATTCTGCTGGCTATCAGGCAGCGACTTCTTTTTCAGACGCCGATTTGGTGGTTCTCAATACATGCGTGGTAAGACAAAGCGCTGAGAATAGAGTCTTGGGCACCCTGAGTCTATTGCAAGGTGTAAAAAATGAACATCCCGATCTCCAGATACTTGTTACCGGATGTCTGGTTAACTCGCATACTGAGGAATTACAAAGGCGATTTCCTCACGTTGATTTATTATTTAAGCCTGGGGATTACCCTGAGCTAATTGCCTGGGGACAAAAGCAGGCCATGCCCATTGAGCAGAGATTGCTTCGCTACCCTCGCAATGACAGTCGGTTGGCTTCCTCGCCATGCGCTCTTGTCTCCATCATCCAGGGCTGTGATAATTTCTGCTCATACTGCATTGTCCCCTACAGGAGAGGAAGGGAAGTGAGCCGGCCTCTGGAGGAGATAGTCTGTGAAGTAACAGAGCTGGCAAAACGAGGCATAAAAGAAGTAACTTTGCTGGGGCAGAATGTTGATTCTTACGGACACGATTTGCCGGGGCATGCCGACCTTGCCGATTTGCTGAACGAATTGAGCAGCATAGATGACCTTGCTAGGATTCGCTTTCTGACCAATCATCCCAAGGACATGAGCCCGAAGCTCATTGAGGCTATGGCTTCCCTGAGCAAGGTCTGTGAGCATCTGGAGTTGCCGGTTCAATCGGGGGGTAATGATATATTGAAGGCTATGAGGCGTGGGTATACCGTGGAACGATATAGAGAGCTTGTTCACATCATTCGCCGTAAGATTCCTCACATATCCCTGAGCACAGATATGATCGTGGGCTTTCCTGGAGAAACAGAGGAGCAGTTTGAGCACAGCTCATCTCTGGTTCAGGAAATGAAGTTTGATGTTGTTCATGTGGCGGCTTATTCTCCTCGCCCGGGCACTATCTCCTGGCGGGAATATCAAGATAACATTCCGGTGGAAGTTAAGAAAGAAAGACTTAATAAGATTGAGGAACTTCAAACAGGTATAGCCAGCGAAATCAATTCGCAACTTCAGGGCCAGGAAATGGAGGTGCTGGTAGAAGGCAGGAAGAAAGGGAAATGGTTTGGGCGTACCCGGAGCAATAAGCTGGTATTCTTTGAAGATGCTGGCGACTGGCTGGGCCAATTAGCCAGAGTCCAGATTGAAAAAACAAGTCCCTGGTCGCTGGGAGGCGAGGTTAAAAAATAATTAATTAAAGGAGGGTATATGGAAAGTCTAGGCACATGGGGAATGGTTATCTTCTTGGTAGCAATCTTTGCCATTATGTATTTCTTGATGATCAGGCCGAGGCAAAAGCAACAAAAACAACACGAGGAAATGATGCAGGAACTGAGGGTGGGAGAAAGGGTGATTATAGCCGGCGGGATTTACGGACAAATTGAGAGTCTCAGTGAAGATACTGCAATCCTGAGGATAGAGTCGGGAGCAACAATGAAGGTTGCCAGAAACAGTATACTCGGCAAACAAGAAGTTGAGGAGAGTGGTAAGGGAATATTCTGACGTTTATGCCTGAGGAGTCTTCTCTAGGCCGCCTTTTTTCTCCCAGCAGTGTTGCTATCGTGGGGGCTTCTTTAAACCATTTTTCCGGGGGATACCAATTCACGCGTTTCCTTATAGACCATGGCTTCCAGGGCAGACTTTATCTGGTGAACCCAACATCAAGTGAGATTCTGGGGCTTAAAGTCTATCCCAGGCTAACAGAAATCCCTGAGTCAAGCGTGGACTATGTGATCTCCTGCATACCCGCCGAAGGTGTGTTGTCTTTGCTCGAGGACTGCGGCAAAAAAAATGTCAAGCTTGTCCACCTATTTACAGCCAGGCTGAAGGAGACAGGAAGAGATAAAGAGACAAAGCTTCAAGGTGAAATTCTGGAAAAAGCCAGAAGGCTGGGCATTAGAATTCTCGGCCCAAATTGTATGGGAGTCTATTCCCCCAGGTTAGGATTGTCTTTTAACCACGAGTTGCCTCGGGAAAGTGGACCGGTAGGGGGATTCTTTCAGAGTGGCGGGGGAGCCGCGGAATTTGTCCGCTACGCTGCTTTAAGAGGAATCCGTTTCAGTAAAATCATAAACTATGGTAATGCCTCAGATATTGACGAGATTGAGTTATTGGACTATTTCGCCTCTGATGATGAAACAAAGGTGATTACCTCCTATATTGAGGGAGTCGAAGATGGCAGGAAGTTTATTGAGACGTTAGCACTGGCTGCGAAGAAGAAGCCGATCATAATTCTGAAGGGGGGAAGGGGTGAAACGGGGGCAAAATTGGCACTCTCCCATACCGCATCACTGGCTGGCTCTATCAATGTTTGGCAAGCGGCGCTAAAGCAATATGGAGCTGTTATGGTCAGTAATTTTCAAGAGCTAATAGACCAGGTTGTCGCATTCACTTTTCTGCCGCCCATTACAGGCAGGAGGGTAATCGTTGCTGGAGGTGGGGGTGGCAAGAGTATGGTCTCGGCCGATGTCTGGGAAGAGGAGGGGTTCGAGCTACCGGACTTATCTGTGGAGTTCAGAAAGAAGCTCAAAGAAACAATCCCCGAGCTCTGGGATTGGGTCAGAAATCCGATAGATGCCTCTCTTTTTCAGGGCACACCTATGGTGGATGTAAACGTGCTGGAGTGGCTTAGTAACGAAGACGGATTTGATATTTTTGTTGCTAATTTGACTCAGGACGACCCTTTGCCCAATGATGTATGGGAAAAGGTGCTGGCACCCAATTTCTTGAACAGCGTAATGGCAATTAAGAAAAATGGTAAGCCGGTAGTCTGCGTTATTGAAACAGGAGAAATTGGTTTAGATGAGATGGAAAGCTGGAAGTGGAGAGCCATCGCTGAGACGAGAAGGCAAATTATCGACCAGGGTCTAGCTGTCTTCACTTCTCCGCAGAGCGCGGCGAAAGCGATAAGGAAATTAGTAGACTACTGGACATGGCGGGAAAGTGAAAACGAATTATTATGACTATATCATAGTGGGCAGTGGTATTGCCGGGCTTTATATTGCCTTGCTGGCTATAGAACGGGGCAGCGTCCTTGTCCTGACCAAGGGCAGCATAGATGACTGCAACACGAAGTATGCTCAGGGGGGCATCGCTGTGGCCATGGGTAAGGATGATTCTCCCGAGCTCCACTTCAAAGACACCATAGCTGCCGGAGATGGCTTATGTGATGCCGAGGGGGTACGCATTTTGACAGAGGAAGCGGCTGATTGCACCGCTGATTTAATCAAATTTGGAGTGCCTTTCGACACTTTGGACGGTGAAATTACCTTGACCAGAGAGGCAGCCCATAGCGTGCCGCGCATTATGCATGCCGGCGGAGATGCCACCGGGGAGCATATCGAGGTTACCTTAAGTCGCCAGGTGCGCTCTACTCCTATCAAGGTCTTGGAAAACTGCCTGGCCAGCGAAATTTTAGTCCAGAAGGGCAGGGTAGTTGGCGCGACAGCTCTCGATTGCAATACTGGCTCTGTAGAAGAGTATAGTTGCAAATTTCTTATCTTAGCTACCGGGGGTGCTGGGAGGTTGTTTAAATATACCACTAACTCCGATGTAGTCACCGGCGACGGGATAGCATTGGCTTTTAGAGCCGGTGCCGAAATAAGCGATATGGAGTTTTTCCAGTTTCATCCCACTGTTCTTCGCCTGCCCGGTGTGGCTTCTTTCCTCATTTCGGAAGCGGTCAGAGGAGAGGGTGGCATACTTAGAAATGTGGAAGGCCATCGTTTCATGCCGGATTATGCTGCTGAGGCCGAACTGGCGACCAGAGATGTAGTAGCTCGCAGCATCGTTTACGAGATGAAGAAGACCCACAGCGATAGAGTCTTTCTGGACGTTACGCATTTGCCCTCCCGGTTAGTTACCACCCGCTTTCCCCACATATACCGCTTTTGTCGGGACCACGGACTGGATATCACCAAGGGGCTTATCCCTGTTGCCCCAGCCGCTCACTACCTTATGGGAGGGGTGAAGGTTAATAGTTGGGGAGAGGCAAATATTCCAGGGTTATTTGCTGCTGGCGAGACCGCCTGTACCGGAGTACATGGTGCTAACAGGCTGGCATCAAATTCTCTGCTTGAGTCAGTTGTTTTCAGCAAGAGGGTGGTGCAAAGAACCGGGGTGGCTTCCCCTCCTCGTCATAGCGAGGAGCGGAGCGACGAAGCAATATCCTGTTCACTCCCCGGGCGTGAGGTGCTACCCAAGGTTCCACCGCTTAATCTGCCCAACCTGCAGTCCCTTATGTGGGACAAGGTAGGAATCATTCGTTCTGGCAAGAGCCTCAAAGAGGCGGCAAGCATTTTGGCCACCTGGGAAAGCCTCCTGCCTCAGTCCGGTGACCGCCCATCCTACGAAATAAGTAATCTGGTATTATGTGCCAGGCTTGTGACCGAGGCAGCTTTGCTCCGCGAAGAGAGTCGTGGCGCTCACTTCCGCACAGATTTCCCACGGACTTTGCGGAAATGGCAACGGCATATTAGTTTTAGGAAAGATGCCATCAAGTAAGCTCCAGATTGAAGAAATTATCGACCGCGCTTTAGCCGAGGACCTTGGTAAAGGCGATGTCACTACTGAGGCCTTAGTACCTGGCGACCGGCAGGGAACTGGCTTTATCGTGGCTAAGAAGGAAGGCATCCTGGCTGGTATAAACGTAGCTAAACAGGTTTTCCATCGGGTTGATTCAGAGTTGAAGGTGGAGGTTCTTCTAGAAGACGGGACTAGAGTTAAGCCGGGCAGTAAAGTGGCTAAAGTGTCGGGCAGCATCGCCAGCGTTCTCAAGGCTGAGAGGGTCGCCCTGAATTTTCTCCAGCGCTTGAGCGGCATTGCCTCGGAGACCAATCGCTATGTCGAAGCGGTCAAAGGGTTGCCGGTGCGCATTATGGATACCAGAAAAACCACCCCAGGCTTAAGGTCGCTGGAAAAGTATGCCGTCAAGGCAGGTGGTGGTGAGAATCACCGTATGAATTTAGGCGATGGCATACTCATCAAGGATAATCATCTGGCGGCGCTCCGCAGCCAGGGATTGAATATCAAGGAGATTATAGCCAAAGCAAAGCAAAATGCACCATTGTCATTGCGAGGAGCGAAGCGACGAAGCAATCTCCAAGCACATCAGACTCAGATCGAGGTGGAAGTTGGGACTGTATCAGAAGCTTTGGAATCTGTGGAGGCCGGGGCAAATATCGTCATGCTCGACAATATGAGTCTCGAGGATATGCGTAAGGCGGTAAAATCTGTTCGTGGCCGTGCTTTAGTTGAAGCCTCGGGTGGAATCACGCTGGGCAATGTTCGGGCTGTAGCTGAAACCGGCGTTGATTTTATTTCTATTGGCGCCCTTACCCACTCCGCCAGAGCTTTAGACATCAGCCTCGAGCTTGAAGCTCAATGACCGATGGGTCACAACTATTATTTGAACATTAACGAGTGCTCTTCTCAGCAATAACTAGATACCGTTCCGGGCCGTCCTCGAAGTGAGTTATCTTCAATCCCGCCTGCTTAATCATCTCCCTGAGCTGAAATTCATCTGGTAGAAGGTCATTGGCGACTGCGCCACCAATAGATTGATGAAGTCGGTTAAGCATCTCCCGGCTCATGGTGTGGCAGATGACCATACGTCCGTTATTTCTGAGCACGCTGACTGTTTCCTTTAGTGCTTTGGCCTTGTCGTTGAAATGGGGAAAGGCGCTGTTGCATATAGCCAAGTCCACAGAATTACCAGCCAAGGGAATGGCGAGAACATCGGCCTGGGCGAATCCAACTATGGGAGGGAAGTTCTTGGCTTGCGCCTGAACTAGCATCTCCATGGAAAAATCGAGGGCCACAATTTTTCCTTCATTATCCAGCTGTGCGATTAGAAAGGGCAAAAGAACGCCGGTACCGCTACCAATATCAAGCACATAATATCCGGGTTTAATGCCTAATTCCTTGACGATGTTGCCCAGACACCTCAACCTCTCCTGGGTAAGCTCTTTGTCCCAGGTCGGGGCTAGCTGGTCGAAATATTCTTGAAGTTGCATAGCTAACCTGCTAACTGAGTTTGCTGCCATCTCTTCACCTTTCTCTTAGGAGAGAATGCCGTTGCCAGGCCGAAGATAACGGCAGAAGTTATCACTATGGCGGCGCCAGAAGGAATGTCCAGCAGATATGAGGCGGCCAGCCCAGCCCAGCAAGAAATAACGCCAAAAGCAACAGCGATAAGGAGCATCCGCTTCAAACTATAAGTAAGTTGATAGGCAGCGGCTGCGGGGTTGAGAATAAGGCAGTAGATCAGCAGACCGCCGATGCTTTGCAGCGAGGCAGTTATAGTCACGCCGGTGGAAAACAACAGGCCGTAGAAAATGACTGTGGCCGGTATGCCCACGGCGAGCGCTACTTCCCGATGGCAAATCACTGCCTGAATTTCCTTATAGAAAACGGCCACCAGGCCGACTATTACGCCTGTGGTGGCGGCTAAAAAGATGATGTCCTGCTGCCCAACGGTCAATATGCTTCCCCAGAACAGGTTCAGGGCTTCGGTCCTGGCCCCCTGCATCAGTCCCATGAACAGAAAAGCTAGTCCCAGCATCAGGGAGAAAACAATACCTATGGAGGTATCGGGATTTAACTCCCCACGGTCAGCCACTGGTCCGATAATGGCTGCTGAAGCCAGGCTGAAGAGCAGAGCACCAATCAAGGGGTTAAACCCCAGCCAGAGGCCAAGGAGCGCTCCGGCAAAAGCAGCGTGGGCAATGCATACCCCGATAAAGGAGAGATGCATGGTAACGACGAAGACG
>Ga0315544_1001966_pt1 | contig 15122 bp, 11 predicted proteins | sample SalMarSW160130MG_2_FD_202543 | JGI IMG/M metagenome (GOLD analysis project Ga0315544, IMG submission 202543) | Salt marsh sediment microbial communities from the Plum Island Ecosystem LTER, Massachusetts, United States - Salt Marsh Sediment SW1601-130 ... | reverse complement strand
TTGACCAGGATATCGAGGAGCACGAGGGTGCTCTCCCGGTAGCCGATGACATCGTAATCGAAAGAACCGTACCCCTGGGTGATGGATTTCAGGCGGTCATAGAAATCGTATATGACCTCGGCGAGGGGCATCTCGATCGCGAGCTCGATGCGCCCCGTGCTGGGATAGCTGAGATTCGAGTTCTCCCCCCTCTTTTCCTTGCACAGTTTCATGACCGCCCCCGTGTACTGTTCCGGGAAGATCAGGGATGCCCGTATATACGGCTCCTCGCTCTTGGCGATCGATGAGGCGTCGGGGTAGTGAGCCGGGTTGTCTATGTATGCGACGGTGCCGTCGCTCAGCGTGAAGCGATACCGGACGCTGGGAACGGAGAGGATAATGGACAGGTCGTACTCCCGCTCCAGCCGCTCCTGGACGATCTCCAGGTGCAAAAGGCCCAGAAACCCGCACCGGAACCCCTGGCCGAGGGCGACGGAGGAATCCTTTTGGTAGATAAATGAGGCATCGTTCAGCGTGTATTTTTCCAGTCCCACTGCCAGATCCTCATAGTCGTCCGAGGCGATGGGGTAGATCGAGGCGAAGACGACGGGCTTCGACTCCTTGAAGCCGGGGAGGGGCTTTGCGCGTGGACGTCTGTCTGTGGTGATCGTATCCCCGATCCGGACGTCCGAGATGGTCTTGATCCCGGCGATGATGTATCCCACGTCGCCCGCGGAAAGGCTGTCGTCCCTTTGGCGCGAGAGGAGGAAGTGTCCCACCTCTTCGACCTTGTGGATGGTGCCGTTGTGCATGAGGCGTATGACGTCGCCGGTTCGCACGGCGCCGTCGAAGATTCGGCAATGTATGATAGTCCCTTGGAAGGGGTCGTACTGCGCATCGAAGATGATGGCGGCCAGTTCCGCCTGCGGGTCCCCCTTGGGCGAGGGGATTCTCCGGACGATCGCCTCCATGATCTCCTTAACCCCTGTTCCCTCCTTCGCAGAACAGGGAAGGCTCGAGTAGGGATCGAGTCCGAGCTCGGCATCGATCTGTTCCATGACCCGCTCCACGTCGGCCGAAGGGAGATCGATCTTGTTGATTACGGGGATGATTTCCAGGTCGTGTTCCATGGCCATGTACAGGTTCGCCACGGTCTGCGCCTGGACCCCCTGAACGGCGTCTATCAGGAGGAGAACACCTTCGCAGGAGGCAAGCGCCCGCGACACCTCGTAGGAGAAATCCACGTGCCCGGGGGTGTCGATCAGGTTGAGCAAGTACTCCCTGCCGTCTGCGCCCCGGTAGGGGAGGGTGATGGCCTGGCTCTTGATGGTGATCCCCCGTTCGCGCTCGATGTCCATGTTGTCCAGGATCTGATCCTTGAAGTTGCGGGCGTCTACCACGCCGCTGTATTGGATCATCCTGTCGGCCAGGGTGGATTTGCCGTGGTCGATATGGGCTATGATACTGAAATTTCGTATACTCTTCATAATACGTAAAAGGCCTTTATGTCGGATACAGGAAGGCTTTTATACAATCTTCTCCTGATTTTTGCTATCCCAATTTTTTGAGGAGCTGCAAAGGCTTCTCCTAACTTATTAATATTACTATTATTTTTGACAATGCAGAAAAAAATGCCTTTCTCCAAGATGGATGAAAATTCCATCTTGACATCATAAAAGATAAAATATAAATACATTCTGAATGTGTGACAATAATATGTACCTGGAGTTACGTTGAACATCGATAAGGCACTATTCACCCCGGTGGAAAATAAAAGGACTTTTGAGGAGGTATCTTCAAAGATTAAGGCCCTCGTTTTTGAAGGTGTCCTAAAACCCGGAGACAAACTTCCTTCCGAAGCAGAACTCACCAAAGACTCCGTGAAACGCTTCGCATTGAGGTTTGCCCAACGTGATAAGCGTATGTTGAGCAGTATGGCATCCAATTTTTAGACGAAAGGGGGTGATAAACCCAGGGAGAAAAGCGGCTATCGTAAAACCAATAATTATTCCACAACAAAATACTATTCAATAGGAGGTTTTTCAATGAAAAATAAAGTATTTTTTATTAGCGGCCTTTGCTTCCTGTTTCTATTGTGTATACTATTAAACCCAGCGCTATCCTTCATCAAATCTGCAGGAGCTGCAGATAAGATTGAAATACAAATATACTCTAATCCCTTTGGACATACAACCTATGTGATCTCCTTTGCCTTAGCGGAGATCATCAACAAAAACTCTCCACGGCTCCATGCCACATGCCTGGAATCCAAAGGTTCCTCAGCAAATATCCTCTATGTCCAAAAGAATCCATCAGCCCGGAAATACACGGTACTTATATCAAATCCCTTTGCGGTGCATCAGGCGGCAAAAGCAGATCCTCCGTTTTCGCAACCATTTACCGGATTAAAAGCTATTTCAATACTAGCCAACAATTGTGGTTTTCTCGTGACAACAAACCCTAATATTAAAACCATTCAAGATCTAAAAGGCAAATCGGTTGGTCTGGGGCCTAAGGGCATCACGCTGGAATATATACCACGATTTCTTTTGGACTATGGCTACGGCATATATGATGATCTCGGGAGAGTGAGTCATTCATCTTTTGATGGCGTAAAAAACGCTTTGATCGATGGAAGCTTAGATGTCGGCATCCAGTCATCCACAATGTGGGGCGATGAGGAAGAAAAGGACTGGGTCCCCATACCGGCAACGGAAGAGCTGTTGTCTACAAAAAAGTGTTACCTTGTAGACATAAGTGATGAAGCCTACAAGAAGGCAAGGGAAAAGAGTGGCTACCCATTGTATCCTCTAAGAGCCAAACCGAAAGCTTTTGGCAAGTCGGAAGCCTTCGGCGGGAATCGGATGTGGTGGAGCAACTCCTGGTGGGTTCATGAAAGCATGGACGATGATGTTGTCCGGGAAATCTGTTCAATTATCTATGATCACGCTGAAGAATTCGTCACCTATCATGCCAGTGGAAAAGGTATTACTAAGAGGGCATTAGCAGACGTTGCAGTTCCAGAAAGAGATTTTCACCCTGCAGCCGCTCAGTTCTATAAGGAAAAGGGGCTCAAGGTGGGACAATAACAGGGTAGTAAAAGTGCATCATGAGGGCTAACCATCAAGAGAGTCGAAGAATAAGCATTCTTAAAAAGATCTTAAACATTGCCACAGCAGTCGTTGGAGTGGCAATGGTGATCTATCATCTCGTTTATGCTCAAACCTACCTGCAGGGAGTCACAGAGCATCAGATTTTTCACATCGGTTTCGCGCTCCTTCTCATTTTCATGATGTCCTTGCAAAAGGACTCAAGGTACTGGGGCTTAAAGTTATTGGCAGTCTTATTGAGTGCAGGTGTTTTCATTTATTTAAGGTTATCCTATCAGAGACTTGAGTTATACGGGATGTACCAGGCTTCAATCCCCGACTTATTCGTTGGCGTAACCCTCATCCTGCTTTCTCTTGAAGCCACAAGACAAAGATTCGGACCGGTTCTTCCGTCTCTTGCGATTATCTCCATCATGTATATGTTCATCGGCCCGTACCTTCCTGGGATGCTTCGTACCTCTCCCATGAATTGGGATATCATTCTTGAAAAGCTATCCATCGGCTTTGCCGGGGCCGGCATATTTGGCTCTATTTTGCAGGTATCAGCAGTATTCATGTTTCTTTTCATGTTATTTGCCGCTCTCGTGGAAGTATGCGGCGCTACTGAGTTCTTCAATCAATTGGGAAAATTGATCGCCCTTCGCTTCAAGTCAGGGCCTGCCCTTGCCGCAGTGTTGACGAGCGGTCTTATTGGTTCTGTCACCGGCCAGGCAGGGGCCAATGTGACTATTACGGGCTCCTATACTATACCCGCTATGAAGAGAGTGGGATATATGCCTTATCAGGCCGGCGCTATTGAGGCTGCAGCATCAACAGGGGGGCCTATTATCCCGCCTATCATGGGGGTTGCTGCCTTCCTGATCACGGCTATCACGGGGGTATCCTATGCAAAGGTAATCACCATTGCTACGTTGCCGGCCTTATTTTACATCTTGTCCTGTGCCTTGTATGTGCAATTCCAAGCTGCCAAAATGAATATAGTTCCCCAATACGAGGAAGTTAATTACCGCGAATTGATTCTCAGGTCTCCCCTGTTTCTTGGATCCCTTCTGATTATCATTATCCTTTTCGTAGTAGGAAGAACCGCTCTAAACGTCAGTTTTTGGGCCTGTGCAGCGATTGTTTTGATCAGCCTTCCAAGAAAGGCCACCCGGCCTTCATGGAAAAAACTCATCGATGGCTTTATCCGGGGCGCCTCTCTTGGTAGCAGTATTGCGGTCACCTGCGCGACCTTGGGTATCATTGTCACCACGATTACCGGCACAGGCCTAGGGATAAAACTGCCATCAGCTGTCGGGCATTTTTGTGGTAATAATACGCTTCTTCTGTTGATGATGACCGCCCTCGTCTCAATTATTCTGGGCATCGGGCTACCAGCCTCAGCTTCATACCTAATTGTAGCCATAGTGATTGCGCCTCTTTTAATTACCCAGGGCGTCGCTTTGCTGCCAGCGCACTTCTTTGCCTTTTACTTTGCCAACTTTTCTTATTTGACGCCACCAGTCGCCATCGCTGCACTTTTCGGTGCCCAGCTTGCTGGTGCGCCCTATATGAGAACCGGCCTTGAAGCTGCAAAGGTAGGTATCGCCGGATTCGCACTACCTTTTATGTTCATATGGTCTCCTGTGTTTCTGTGGGATTTCTCGAATCCCATTGTCTCTATCATGGAACTATTGATTTGTGTACTCATTATCATCATCCTTCAGGCAGGTTTGGTCGGTCATTTTTTGACGCTTCTGAGTCTGAGCGAAAGGATCATCGCATTTGCAGGCCCTGTGATACTCATGGGTTACCTATACACGAAAAACAGCCTTTATCTCTCTGCCGGGACACTACTGATTGGTCTCAGCCTCTTCTGGCAGATCATTAAGAGAAAGAGAATCACCGCAAATCAGAAGCCGCACATAGAGCAAGGTAAATAGCACTCGTTATGTATCTATAACTATATAACTATACGTATCAACCTAAATCTATAGAGGAGGAAACCCCATGATCATTGATGCCTACAATCACATCTATCCCAAGAAATACCAGGACGCCGTGGACAAAAAGGTAACCGGCCGCAACTCAGCCCTGCCTTCTGCCAACTGGGCCAAGACCGTTCCCACCTTGGTGGACCTGGAGGCCCGATTCAAAATCATGGATGCCTTTGACGGCTATATCCAGGTGATCTCCATTGCATCGCCGCCCACCTACGCCATGGCCCCGCCTCCCCTGTCCGTGGAACTTGCCAAAATCGCCAATGACGAACTGGCTGAACTGGTGCACCGCTACCCGGAGCGCTTTGCAGCAGGGATCGCCACCATGCCCATGAACGACCCGGATGCAGCCGTAGCAGAGGCAGAGCGGGCCGTCAAGGAGCTCCGTCTCAGGGGCGTGGAGATCGGCTCCGATGTAAATGGCAAGCCCCTGGATTCACCGGAGTTCATGCCCCTCTACGAGACGATGCAGGAGCTGGGCCGTCCCATCTTTATCCACCCACTGGGGGAGATGTCCACGCCTGATTACGAGGGGGAGACCCATTCCCTGTTCCGGCTCTGGACCAAGCTGGGCTGGCCCTATGCCACGGCCAAGGCCCTGTGCCGCCTGGTCTATGGTAAGGTGCTGGAGCGGTATCCGGACCTGAAGATCGTCACCCACCACGCCGGTGGATTCATCCCCTATCTGGCGGGACGGCTGGATTGGGGTGATGATGTCAACGAGATGCGCATGGGTCAGCGGGATGTCGATCTCAAAGAGCATGCCCTCGTCTACTTCCGCCGCATCTTCTACGATACGGCGGTCAACGGGAATGCTGCCGCCCTCACGTGCGCCAGGGAAGTCGTGGGCCTCGATCAGATGCTCTTCGGCACGGATGCCCCCTTCGACAACCAGCTGGGACGGCGCCTCATCCGGCAGACGATCGAGTCGGTGGAACGGATGGGTCTGAATGATGAAGAGAAAAAGAAGATCTATCAGGACAATGCCGTGAAACTGCTGCGTCTGCCCCTGGGGATCATATGATGAGCTTAAAAGGAGAAAAAGGGGAGAACAAGTCTTACAGACGCGACTTCTAAAATCGGCCGGTTTACATTAATCATTATGTCATACCGAACTGAGCCGACATTCAGAATCAGTACATATCCGAATCCCATGATTCCTGTTTAAAGAGCGGGATATCAAGCTGCCCACAAGTCTCTGACTCTGAGGAGCTGAATCGGAGGAAATTGTCCTATGTCGTCACCTGTTGTTGCCCCCGTGTTCAGCAAGGTTCGCGATCTCCAGCGGTGATTTCTACGCTCAGTACTGCCTGTTTATATCTCTATTAGCATTCGCGCCATTGCTTCTCGTCGAGGTATAGCGCTAGGCAGATTGCCTTATCCCTTAGAAGACTTAACACTATAGACTTGCTTACTATTGTATGCCGGTTTGAATATGAGCTTTAGGGACGGGCACATTTTTTCGACTTTATGAGTCTGGAGCAATAGATTTCATTTGCACGTAGGGGATCCGATTAATTGACTTGAAATTATTATCTTTTTTAGTGGAGAGAACAAAGCTTCCTTTCTCTAAGTTTGATGAAATTTTAGCTTGACATCAAAAAAGAGAAAATATTAATAAACTCTAATTGTCTGACAATAATATCGAACCGGAGCCACCTTGAATGTCGATAAAACACTTTTCACCCCAGTGGAGAACAAAAGGACTTTTGAGGAGGTATCTTCAAAAATTAAGGCACTCGTCTTTGAAGGTGTCCTAAAACCTGGAGACAAACTTCCTTCCGAGGCAGAACTCGCCAAACAGTTTCACGTAGGCCGCCAAACAATCCGGGAAGCGCTTCGCATCTTAGAGCTGTCTGGTTTCATTGCCATACAAAAGGGATTCAATGGCGGACCAATCATCAAGGATACCATCCTAGCAAATATTACCAACTTGCTCTTAGATGCATTCCAGATGGAAAAGATCTCAATCGACGACTTTACAGCAGCGCGTCTGATGGTTGAGAAAGGAATATTGAATGATGTCATTGATAATGCAGAAGAACAGGATGTTGCAGCTCTTCAAGGCAATTTAGAAAAGGCTAAGGCGTTGATTGCGAAGAACGAGTTGGCCACTGATCTGAATTTCGAGTTCCACGCATTATTGGCAAGGGCTTCAAGAAACGCAGTATTCATGATACTTGAGAGGGCTATTAATGCGATACATCGCAATTTGCGCAGCCGTAGAACTCCTGATTTCGAAATATCGGCAAATGCAGTCCTGGCACATGAAAAGATACTGGATGCATTTATCAAGCGAGATAGGCAGACGGCTGTTCATCTCCTTGAGGAACATATACTGGCAGTACGAAAATCCTATTAGCCAAAGCCGATCAGCTCTTAACCTGTAATCGCTTTAAGCTGAGCACCGTTGTCGCTTTTCTTCTTTAACTCAGAGCTCATGGTAACGTATTTTTTGGATTTGATGGTACAGAAAGTCCGTCGAGTCGATCCCTGGGAAGGTCCACGCCTCGGAAAGGGGGGATGCAAAGGCTGCTGAGGCTAAGCACAGGAAAGCCTCGGAAGAGGATCGGAGTAGAATGAATGGAACATCTGAATAGTCCTGTAACTTTTAACAAGGCATTGAACTCTATAGGAGGTTTCTTATGAGAAAGCTTCACTCTGTTCACATTTTCGCCGCAGTTGTTGTTTTTTCTTTTTCTCTCTTCGTCATGTCAGCGGGGGCTCAGGAGGATCTTCCGAAGCAAGTCAGCATCGGAACCCACTCAATTGGCAGTCTTATGAACGCTTTCGGAGTGGCTGCAGCAAACACAATCAATAACCACACATCGATTCAGGCTCTTGTCAAGCCCATGACAGGCCCGGTTGCCTGGTTCCCCTATATGGAGCGAGGTGATGTGAATCTCGGTGTCCTCAATATGTGGGATGCTGAAAAGGGGTATCTGGGGGAATCAACGTACGAAAAGCTTTCAAACAAAAAAGGATTCTCAATACGTCTCGTCTTTTCTATGATGCCGTCCACTATCGGCGTCCTAGTGGCAAAAGATTCCCCTATAAAGACCATGTATGATTTAAAAGGCAAGAGGATGTCAGGCAACTTTCCCACCCCTTCTTTTCAGCTCCAGAATGAAGCCCTCTTGGCAAATGTTGATCTGACATGGAAAGACATGGTGCCGGTCCCTGCACATAATCCTCCGGACGGTGTGAAAAAGATTACAGATGGACGCGCTGACGCTTCATCCGTGGCCCTCGGCGCCGCTACAATCGAGGAGCTTAACGCAAAAAAAGGCGCTCGCTTCCTCACGCTTGTTGATACTTCGAAAGAAGCAGAAGCAAAGATGAGAAAATTCTTCTCCGGCTACATATCAAAAGTACAGCCCGCTCCCGGAAAGACGGGTATTGAAAAAGAGACCTACATGTGGAGTTATGATTTTTATTTCATTGCCGGCGAAAAACTGCCTGAGGAAGCGGTTTATGTTATCACAAAGGCCCTTTGCGAAAATCATAAAGAGTTCCCGGCTGTCCACAAGCTTTTCGAAAACTGCGTACCGGATAATTTTGTATCTGAGAAAGCCACGATTCCGTATCATCCGGGGGCAGTTAGGTTTTATAAGGAAAAAGGCATGTGGAATGCCGACATGGATAAGCTGCAGAAAGAGCTTCTGGCAAAGAAGAAATAGAAATAAAATATCGATGGGGGCGATTGTATCATATCGTCTTCATTATTGCGTATTCGAGACGCACGGCGTCATCGGACTGATTCCAGACATCGAAACGATGAAAAACGGCGCCGGCGGCATGCTCTGCCATTGAAAGCTTCTGACAATGGTTCGTGGTTCTCGTATCAGTTCCCGCACTCTTTCGATAGTGTTCAAGTGTGGGGCGGATAATCGAGGCAGACGATATCTTGATCTTCTGTCAGCCAAGGCATTGATACTTGAGCAGGGCGTAGCCCGGCAGTATCCGCAATAATGATTATGTTGCGATCAAGTTTTCTGGAGAGCATTAGCTTATTCAGAAAGAAAAGGAATGTCATCTTGGTATATGTTTTTCTAGTCAATAATAATGAACTCGTAAAAAGTCTGAAATCTGCCTCTTTTGTCATTCCGGCGAACCCCGGATCGGGGTCCGGGGCAGGCGCCGGAATCCAGTAAATTCAATAAGTTCTGGATGCCCCCGGCTTACTCCAGGGCAGGCTTATCAAAGCCTGCCCTGGGCTTGATCCAGGGTCCGGCATGACGCGGGGGAGACTTTTTACGAAACCATCAATAATGAAACAACCATCCGACATTCTTTTTGCGCCGAAGCCATCGACACTTTTGCGCGCAGGTTCTCTTTAAAAAAGGTATGAAAGAGCGGTTATTATGAAGGAGAAAAGTGAGATCCGTTTTCGGCAATTGAAAGGTATAACCAAGATCTATGTTGATACTATCCTGACGCTGATCCCTATCGTAGGGATTATAGGTATATTAGATATACCTTCGTATTTTCGCATTACAATTCATTTATCGCAATACGTTGCCCTCATATTCGGATTCGTGCTTGCTTCTGCTTTTCTCCTTACGCCAGCCCGGGAGACGCATGTCAGTGATGGGTTGCCGTGGTACGATTTTGTCTTTTCAGTAATCTCAATTATAGCGGGATCTTATGTAGCGATCCATTTTCAAACGATTATGGTAGATATAGGCATTATCATGATCCACAGGGTTATTCTCGGCGCCTGCACTGTACTTCTTATCATAGAAGCATCAAGACGTGTGATAGGGCTGCCTTTTATCAGTATTGTTATTGTGTTCCTTTTCTATGCCCTCTTTTCTTCCTACTTTCCGGGCGACATCCGGACAAAGAGCATTAGCTATGACAACCTTGCAACGTATCTCTATCTGGATCCTCAGGGAATTCTCGGCCTTCCTGTGGAAATTACTGCCACTTTAGTTCTTGTTTTCCTGTTCTTCGGGCAGACTATCAAGAGCGTCGGCGTAAACCGGCTTTTCAATGATGCTGCCTATGCCCTTCTGGGAAAATATCGAGGTGGTCCGGCGAAAGTCGCCGTTCTTTCATCGACCCTTTTCGGTATGATTTCAGGAAGTGCCGTGGCCAATGTAGCCACTACCGGAGTATTCACCATTCCCCTTATGAAGAAAACGGGATATAAAGCATATTTTGCCGGTGCAGTTGAAGCTGTCGCAAGCACAGGCGGACAGATCATGCCACCTCTTATGGGAGCTGCCGCCTTCATCATGGCAACCTTCATCGGCGTACCATACGCAAGCATTGCATTGTCGGCATTGGTCCCAGCCCTTTTATACTATTTCGCTGTATTTATACAGGTAGACCTGAGAGCAGCAAAGACCGGCCTTACCGGCCTTCCCAAGAACGAGTTGCCGATCTTGCGAAAGGTTCTTAAAGAGAACTGGCCTTTTATCATTCCTTTTCTCGTGCTGGTTTATACCCTTTTCTTCATGTGGATGGAGGCTGAGACTGCCGGACTTGTCAGCGCCTTAGCAACAGTGATTATCGGATTTGCATGGGTAAGGCGCACCGGCTTCACATTAGGAAAAATTGTTAAAATATTCAGCGACTCGGGCCGCGCCCTTCTCGAAGTCGGGATAGCGGCTGCAGGCGCAGGCATCATCATAGGCGTTCTCAGTGTAACAGGACTTTCATTTACCTTCTCTTCCATCCTCGTCCATCTTGCCGGCGGCAACATGCTTTTTCTTTTTCTCCTGGCAGCCCTTGGGGCTACCATTCTTGGAATGGGAATGACCGTGACTGCTTCCTATCTGCTCATGGTTATCCTTGCTGCCCCTGCCTTAGTCTCGATGGGGGTACCCCCTCTCCTGGCGCATTTTTTTGTTTTCTATTACGGAGTTCTCTCCTTTCTTACGCCCCCGGTGTGTGTCGCAGCCTTCGCTGCCGCCTCAATAGCTGGAGCCAATATGTTGAGGACAGCCGTTCAAGCTATGAAGCTGGGCATAGCTGCGTACCTCGTTCCGTTCTTCTTTATCTATAGACCCAGCCTTCTTCTTATAGGGACACCGATAAGAATAATAGAAGCCATTATAGTTGCAGCTATTGGTGTAACTTTCTTTTCCATAGGACTCGAGGGCTTTTTCTTTAGAAATCTTCAGGCATGGAAAAGGATTCTGATTATCGTGGGAGGGCTTTTTCTGTTTTCTCCCGGGCTCATAACTGATCTTATCGGTTTGTGCTTGTCGCTTCCGATTCTTTTCTTCGAATGGCGCTTCAGGAAATCTGTTTCATGAGAACAGAATGTTGAGAACAGGTGATTGAAACTAGATAAATGATTGCTAACCAAAAGGAGGGTTTTATGAAACTCGACATCTTCAACCACATCTTCCCCAAAACCTACTTCGATAAGATGATGGAGCTTGCACCGAACTATAAGGATATGGGCAAGCGAGTCCGAGGAGTGCCTGTGCTCTACGACCTTGAGGCACGCTTTCGGGTCATGGACCAGTTTGACGATTATGCCCAGGTGATCTGCCTGGCAGCTCCGCCGATTGAGACCCTGGCAGGCCCGGAAGCCACCCCTGAGCTGGCTAAGCTTGCAAATGACGGCATGGCAGAGTATGTGGCCAAATACCCTGACCGCTTTCCCGGTTTTGTGGCCTCTATGCCCATGAATAATCCCGATGCGGCCCTCGACGAGATGGACCGTGCCGTAAGAGAGCTCAATGCAGTGGGGGTTCAGTTCTTCACCAATGTGAATGGAGCGCCTCTGGATCTCCCTGAACTGAAGCCCCTGTTTGAAAAGATGGCCGGCTATGACCTGCCCATCTGGATCCACCCGGCCAGGGGGGCCGACTTCCCTGACTACCTCACCGAAAAGAAATCCAAGTACGAGATCTGGTTCGTGTTCGGCTGGCCCTATGAGACCAGCGTTGCCATGGCCCGGCTGGTATTCGGCTATTATTTTGACGAATTCCCTAACCTCAAGATCATTACCCACCACATGGGCGCCATGGTTCCCTACTTCGAGGGCCGGGTGGGCACGAGCTGGGACCAGCTGGGAACTCGTACCTCGGATGAGGATTATACCGGCATCCTCAAACGTCTCAAGAAACCACACCTGGAGTACTTCAAGAGCTTTTATGCAGACACCGCCCTGTTCGGTGCATTCTCTGGGACCAAATGCGGTCTGGAATTCTTCGGCGTGGACCACGTTTTGTTTGCCTCAGACTGCCCCTTTGACCCGGAGAAAGGTCCCGGCTATATACGGGAGACCATTAAGATCATCGATGCCCTGCCTCTTACAGATGAAGAGCGGAAGAAGATCTATGAGGGGAATGCCAGGAGATTGCTCAAGCTATAGCATCAATTCACTCCTGTATCGTTACAGACCCATCACCGGGAGAATGAGGAGGATACAAAAACAGAGAAGGTGGCGATTGTGTAACGTAATGTGCAGTCAAATTCTTTGATGAAGACTCTTCAAGGCAAATAAATATAATACCAAGAGGATCAAAACCGGGCAAAGAGGTTATGGCAAAAAAGGTCGAGATAACAACCGTCGTGGATAATTATATCGATATTTTTATCCCCTCAACAGCAGTGGCCTCCTATCCTGTGCCTGGAAGAGCCTCTCAGCTCTGGGCGGAACAGGGTCTATCCTTATGGATCGAGGCGTCTGACAACGATCGAACCAGGAGGATACTCTATGATTTTGGGAGAAGCGAGCACGTGCTCTTGCGGAACGTGGAACTCCTGGGGTTGGATCTTCGGAAACTTGATTATCTCGTGTTGAGCCATGGTCACCTTGACCATTACGGGTGCTTGCTGCGGGTCCTCGAAAACACTAATGATGGGTGCAAGCTCATTGTCCATCCCGACGCATATGGGAGAAAACGATTCTTTCTACAGAAGGATGGAACCTATGTGGGCCCATGGGAAATCGACAGCAGGGTATTTGATCAATTCGGTTCGCGGTTAGAGCCCACGTCTACCCCATCCGATCTGGGTTTGGGCGTTCATGTATCCGGAGAAATCGAGAAGAAAACCGAATTCGAGCCGGGTATGCCCAATGCCTTCGTAGAAGTTGATGGTAAACTGGTTCATGACCAGATACCTGATGATCAGAGCATCTTCATCGAGCTGGAAGGGAGAGGTATCGTGGTTTTGTCAGGATGCTGTCATGCAGGGGTCGTCAACACCTTAGCCTATGCCCGGAAGCTGTTCCCTGGACAACCCATATATGCCTTAATCGGCGGCCTTCACCTCAATAGTGCCAGCAACGAGCAAATGCAGAAAACTGTTGAATATCTTTCACAATCGGAAATCAGGTATATCTCGGGACTGCATTGCACCGGCTATTACGCCCAGAGAATCCTCATGGAACAATTCAGAGATTGCTGGCTCCCGAATACGGTAGGTGCAACATTAACCTTTACCGGTAGCTGACCCAGAGGAAAACCTGCTGCCGGATCTCTTCTCATTATGGGTCAAGACCAGATTGATGGCATTGGCAGCGCTGTCAAAAGAGTAATAAACGGGCAGACTGGAAGAGGCACATTTTTGCACAAAGGGATAGACCTTTTCCACCTGTTCCGGTGATATATCGAGTTGGACGACAATAGCTATGGGCTTCGAAGCAGCTCCTCTTTCTGCCAGCATCCCATCAACGATTTTGTATACCAGGTCCATCACACTGAGTGGGACCCATGCCAGGTCCAGAAACAAGATCAAGAAATCGATCCCTTCCCATTGGAAAATAATGTGAATGGTTTTCAGCAGTTTCTCGGGTTCCGTCATGTTTTGTGAATAGTCGATAGGATTCCGCAGAATATTTCCTGCAATGGGCGTAAATGCACGTATCCGATCCCTCATCTCCTGAGGGAGCGGCGGAACCCGCAGCCCTTTCCTTTCAAATTCATCGGCTATGAGAACACTGGAACCGCCCCCGCCGCCTACCAATGCAACCCTCCTTCCCCTCAAAGCGCGCATGAATCTCAGTGTAACCAAGACATCGGAAAATTCCTCCAGAGAATAAACTTGGATTATCCCCAAGTGCTTGCAGAGAGAATCCCAGATCACGTCACTTCCGGCGAGAGATCCCGTGTGACTGGCCGCCGCCCTGGCGCCCCCCTCAGTGATTCCTCCTTTGAGCAGTACTACTATCTTTTCTTCTGCTGCCTTTTCGAGCGCTCGCCGGAACCTTTTGCCGTCCTTGACCCCCTCGATGTACAAACCAATGATTGTGGTTTCAGGATCATCGGCAAGATACTCAAGAAAGTCGCTCTCATTGAGATCACAGGCATTGCCATAGCTTATGGCCTTGCTGAATCGAACGCCCCTCGACATGACCCGATGGATCAGGCCGCCCGTATTGCCGCCGCTCTGGCTGATAAATCCCACCGGGCCGCTTTCCTTGGGAAAATCTCTATTAAAAGAGATGCGTGATCCGGGGCAGTAAATGCCCATGCAGTTGGGGCCTATAATCCGAATCCCGGTTCTTCGAGAAAGATCGGCCAATTGAGCTTCCAACCTCACTCCTTCATCTTCACCGGTCTCACGAAAGCCTGCGGTACAAAAATGGACTGCCTTGACTCCCTTGTGAGAACATTCCTCAATAAGTCCTGGAGCCGCTTTGGCCGGCACGGTGCTGATTACATAATCAACATTCTGGGGGATATCGTCAAACCTTTGATAGACCTTGATTCCCTTTATCTCTCCGCCCCTTGGATTTACTAAGTAGAGCGGGCCTTCAAATTGAAATTCGAGGAGCGAGTCTAAAAAAGTCCTCGTCCAATGCTGAGGATTATCTACCGTAATCCCGGCAAGCGCAATGGAAGAAGGGTGGAAAAGCGGCTCTAAACTCTCCTTGTTCGCAGTAGACATAGTTGTAAAAGAGGTCCTTTCTCCAAAAAAAACCTGATGATGAAATGTGATGCACTAATGATCTGTTGCTACCTGTTTTTGTCCGTCTATACTTAGTTGATGGTTCAAGGCTTTTCAAGACAAAATTTCATTCTTAAAGCTTAGCCTTCTGATACATCTCTCTATACCGTTTACCGTATCCGCATCGGCAGAAGAC
>Ga0315544_1001953_pt1 | contig 15191 bp, 17 predicted proteins | sample SalMarSW160130MG_2_FD_202543 | JGI IMG/M metagenome (GOLD analysis project Ga0315544, IMG submission 202543) | Salt marsh sediment microbial communities from the Plum Island Ecosystem LTER, Massachusetts, United States - Salt Marsh Sediment SW1601-130 ... | reverse complement strand
AGAAGTTCGTTGGCCTCGAAGTCGTTTCGTTTCTTGGCCCGGATGATATGAAAGAATTGCCGGAAGACCATCGAGTCGTCTTTTTCAGAGACATCGTCGCCGGCCTTGGAAAAGACAAGGAAGAAGCGATTGAGCTGCTTGAACGGGACGGTTGGGGCCCGGCTGACGCGGTGGATCTTGCTCCGGAGCAATTTGTACTTGTCAAATAGTGACATCAGTATAATTACAACAAATGATGGGCCGTTCTGCTATATGCGGAGCGGCTTGTTTTATTTTCAAGTTGCAAGTTGCATCTGTTCATTCAACAAATAGGTTCTGACGTCGTTCAGCATGCGGAGCCATGTTGGATAGTGTAAACTTTTTGTTTTAAGAAAGCCGTTGGCTTTCTTTTTGTTTGATGCAGACTAAGAAATATTGACTAAGCGATCAATTTCTTTATAATAAGAATAGTTCATTTTGGCAGAAACGAGTTCAAGAGTCCTTACCTGGCTGGGAGCCAGACTGGCAGATGATTAGGGGAATCTTCCTCTCTGAAGTGGACTCCTGAGTCCTCCAATCTGGTTGAGGTATCGCGAACTCGATAGACGCTTGACTTTCTCCCCTAACGGGGGGAAGCAACAAATAATCGGCACGTCTTTGAGTTTGGGCGTGCCGTTTTTAATTACGATTAGTTACCGCATCCCAAAACAGGTTTTAACGTTGTTCGGCCCGCGGAGCCCTATGAGGAATCGCACAACCGCACGGTTTATTTTTGACCGAGGGCAGGACATTTTTGGGTTTTCGAACCTTTGACAAAATTGAATCAAAGTGGTATTTTTACATCAGTTATTTAACATGATGAACACCATTTTTAGTGTGAACATTATATCTATTTTAATAAGGAGGATTCGAAATGATTAAAAGTACTAATGGGGCTTTGGGGATAGAGGTTGTCCGAGAATATGATACGATTCGATTCATCGGACATTTTAAGGAAGGCCTAACATCAGAAATAAAAGTAAAGGTATCCGACGCGAAAAATATGTTTGATAGTACCGGAACAATTGAGGTATTGGGTCATGACAATAAGTCAGTCGGTCTTATCGGGTATGAACCTCAGGGCACGAACTTTTTCTTTCCGCCGAATCAAAATCATGATTTGATTTGTGTTGATAGTGTCGAAATTAATGATGCCGTGAGAGCAGCCATCGGCGCCTAATTGTATCAAACTGTTTTCAGTAACTTGAAGCTCAAAGAGGGGACATCGCGTTCTCCTCTTTTCTATTTAGCAAATAGGTTCTGACGTCGTTCAGCATGCGGAGCTCGCATCTAGAAACGGCTTAACCAAGCCGTTTTTGGTTTTATTGAAAATATATAATTATCACGGTAGAATGAAAATATGGAGAAGATTGTAATTTTAAACAGAAAGAATCAAAAATTATCTGCATTTATTCACAAACCAACTAAGCAGACAAATAAAATAATCATATTCGCCCATTCATTTAAAGGGGATAAGGATAGTGATTATATTGCGGTTGATTTTGCTAAACATATATCTAATAAAGGTTATGCCTTAATTCGTTTTGATTGCTTTGGTACAGGCGAAAGCGAAGGTAATTTTGAAGATTCTAGCATAATCACGCAGATAGAAGATTTACAAGATGTTATCAAATATGCAAAGTCATTAGGGTATCTTGACATTTGTCTGATTGGTTTGAGCATGGGAACAAGTGTTTCAATTATGGCTTATGATAATTCTATAAAATGTGTAATTTTATGGAGTCCTGTTTTCAGTCACCTGAGTCTATTTGAAAGATATAGAGAAGAAGTTTATACAAAAGGTCGCGCTATTGATGGAAGTTATATCACAAAGAAAAAATTTATAATTGGGAAAAAGATGTTGGATTCATTTAAGGACATTGAAATCAGCTCGAATCTTGCTAAAATTAGATGTCCATTATTGGCAATAATTGGAAGTGAAGATAGAAACATTTCTGAAAAAAGAGCACAAGAATTTATGAAAATGATTCCTTCTGGTAATAAACTTGAAGTAATTCAAGGTGGCGACCATGATTTTTTAATTAAAAAAGCAAAAAAGAAAGTTATTGAACTTTCTGCCGATTTTATTAAAGCACATCTGTAGGTAATGTCTGTCCAAATTTGAACTTACTCTATTCCTAACAAAAAATTCGAAAATCGTCCCAGTGGGGGAGCCTAATTAAAACCATTAGCTAATTGCAGTAGATTGTTGATTGAACTTAAATTTTCCCTAATTCTATCCCAGTCTAAGGTTCTAAACGTGTCTCGTAGGGGGAGCCCCGTAAAAAAATCGCCAAGAGGGCGATTTTTTGGTAGAATGGAAGAAGATAATTAATTAACAAATTACATGTCCAAAACAATAATTGCAATCATTGTTATAATAATCGTTATGGGGTTAGGTTATTGGGTTTATCAATCAACATTGGCACCCGAAGAGGAAGTAATATCAGAGGGAAGTAAGGACTGTGTTAATAATGACGACTGTGTTGTTTTTGGTAAAACCGGAGATTGTAACTGCGGTTGTTATAACAAAGACAATCTTCCATCAGAAACTGGTGGAGAGTGTTTTTGTGCCGCTCCGACTTCTTGTAAATGCGTAAACGGTAAATGTGAAGGAGTTTTTGAAAAAGATCAAGCGGTTTTGTCCGAAGAAGAGGAGGAAGAAGAGGCGGTTCCAGAAAAAGAAGTGCCTAAGGAAGAAGAGAAAGAACCCGCTCCGACCATTACCCAGATTACTTTTTTAGAAAAGCTTGCTGCCGATCCTTCTTGGAGTCCCGATGGAAGCAAAATAGTTTTTTTGGGTTTGGAGAAAGACCAAATGAAAGGCGGTCTCTATATGATTAGTAATGACGGAACCGGACTTACTTCAATTGGTCCCTGGGAGCGAGACCATCTCTTTAATCCCTCTTGGAGTCCGGTTGGTAATAAAGTAGTAGCTTATGGAGAAAGAGAAAATACTGGACTGTTTTTAGTTGATTTGGATGAGGATTGGGCAAAAAGAGTTCAGCTGACTACACAGAAAGTGGAACATGCCAGTTGGAGTCCTGACGGAAATAAGATTGCCTATAATGTTTACAATGAAGATAAGTCTTTTTCATCAATTTGGGTAATGAATGCTGATGGGAACGGTAAAACTCAGTTAACCACTGATGAAAATGATTTTTGCACTGGCCCATCATTTAGTTATGATGGCTCAAAAATTGTTTACCTCAAAGGATTTACTACTACTATGCCCGGAGAAAAACCTAAGGAAGCAATAAATGAGATTTGGGTTATGAATAGTGATGGTTCAAACAAACATATGATATATGTGCCAGGGGATGGCATGCAATTAATACGGGAACGCGCTTGGAATAAAAATAATAAAATTATATTTACCAAACATCAATATCAACGAGCTCCTCAAATTTGGGTTATAAATTCTGACGGCACCAACCCTCAATGTATACTTGATCCCGAAGAAGGCGGTATTCCTACTGCTATTTATGATGACGCTGTTTGGGATAATTCTGGCACCAAAATAGCAGTTACCAAAGTAATATTAAGCGATGAAAGCTGGCAGGTAGCTACTTTTTCATGGGAAGAATAATGAATACAAAAATTCTAATCATTTTAATAGTTTTGATTGCTTTGGGTGTAGGTGGATTTTTTGCTTATAAAAATATTTTTGTCCCCAAAACAGAGGAAAAAGCTTCTGCGGTTGAAGAAAAAACAGGAGAAGGGACTCCGGAAGAGCGAGAAGAGGAAGAGGTGGCTTTAGAAGAAGAGGAAGGGGAGATTTCAGAAAAAGAGGTGCCCGAAGAAGAAAAGAAAAAATCTACTTCGATTCCTATTCAGATTACTTTTTTAAACAATACTATCGACCCAGATTGGAGTCCTGACGGAACTCAAATTGTTTTTTGCGTTATGGAAGGAGAGGCAAAAACATTGCACTTGGTTAATGCTGATGGAAGCGGACTCAAGCAAATCGGTCCAGGCTTTGATCCATCCTGGAGTCCTGTAGAAAATAAAATAGCCTACGAGCTGAACGGACAGGTTTACACCATGAACTCAAATGGAGGGGATATCACTCAATTGACAACCGGATATAGCAGCGCTCAGCCTGCCTGGAATCCAGATGGAACCAAAATTGCGTACACTTATTACGGAGCTGGAAAACCGTCAATTTGGATAATGAATGCTGATGGCAGCGGGAAAATTCAGCTTACTACTTCTGCAGATGGAGAGTGTGCTTTGCCGTCTTTTAGTTACGATGGCTCAAAAATTGTTTATGCTAAAGGACCTGTATGGAATACCTCCTTAGAAAGACTGCCGACAGCAATAAATGAAATCTGGATTATGAATTTAAATGGTTCAAACAAACATAAGATATATGCGTCAAACGACAGTTACCAGTGGATATTCCAGCGAGCATGGAACAAGAACAATGAGATTTTATTCATGAAAAATCCGCTTCAGGACAGGGAGATTCCAGAAGTGTTTGTTATAAATTCTGAGGGAACTAATCCTAGATGCATGGTTGATCCTCCAAAGGATTCTTTCGGTATTCCTATATCATTTTATCTTGATCCGGTTTGGGATAATAGTGGTACTAAAATAGTAGCTGTTAGAAAAATGATAGATGGACCACAAAACATCGTTACTATTTCAGTAGAAGAATAGTATTTATTTTGGATTGGGCAAAGAATAGTGAGTAACGGGTGGACTACGGACTAGCCAAAACCGGCACCTCAAACCACTCATTTGTGGTCATCCAGTAGGTTCGAACGTCGTCTGTCCCTCGGAGCCTAATAGGGTATAGTAAAACATAGAAGAACGAACATTGACAGGATAACTGGATGTGTTATCCTGTTTTTGGTTCACGAACAATAAAATAACAAATAATAAGAGGGGAGGGATTTGCATGGTAAAGCAAGCAGTTGATGGCTTTGAGGTTCACGCCCGCAAACGTGGTAAGAAAACTGTTTTTCGGATTTGGGATGGTTCGAAGAACGTTTACGCCACTAATGTGCTTACCTCTGATAAGGTCACTATAGAGCGTCTCGTCGAGCTCGAATTAGCTGCATTTAGGCAGAGGATTGAAGCCAAGGCTCCAGAGCGAGTAGCTAATGCAAAGGAAGATGGCTTTGAGTCTCCTTTTGCTACTTCGGGCGAACTCAATGATCTATGGAAAAAGGAAGGAAAGCCTATTGTTAGGGGTCTCCTATAGAGAATAAACTCCCTTAGGCGAACAAAGGGTTACACCACGGTGTGCCCTTTTCTTTTTAGAATTAAATAGATGCAAGCTGGTCTGTTTTTATAACGAGGTCAGCTTGTTTTATTTTTAAGATATCTACCTGTCTCAATTAACAAATAGGTTCTGACTTTCCTCCAAAGGCGGGCAGGCGTTCAGCATGCGGAGCCCTGATAGAAACCGCTCAACATTGTTATTTTAGTGATTTTGGCTTTGAGATTTTTGTGATTTTTGTTATAATAGAAATAGAGAACTGGCAATTATTAAAATCTTATGAAAAAATCATCTCAAAGCGGATTTTCCGCAATAATATTAGCAGTAATTATTATTTTAGTAGTTGCTGGCGGGGGATTTATAGCCTGGAAACAGGGATGGATGCCGAAATATTTTGTGGCAACGCAAACTCCGACACCTGCCCTGACCTCGGATGAAACCGCTAATTGGAAAACTTATGTAAACGATGATTACGGCTTTGAGTTCAAGTATCCGCAAACATTTTTTCTGGACAGCCAATTCATTGATTTAGGGGATGGTTCATACGGCCTTGACAACCAAACCAAGCAATTAAATTCTGATGTAAGCCCCAGCGCAACCCATCTCTATGTGAATTTTGCGAAATTTTCATCACTTATTGACAATAAAGAAACCTGTACCAATGGCATATGTTCACAGAAAGGGCCCATAGAAGATCAACAGATTATCAATCAAGCTTCTGTTGGTGATGAAATAGAAACACATTCAGGTTTTCCGGGCAAGGTCGTATCCATAGGAAACGCAAAAGGATTTCGTTACTTAGGGTATAATCCTCAAGCTAAGGCTTATAATACTGGTGTTGTGGTATTTAACAGCCAAGTAGACCGAATAGAATTAAGTATGTCAATCGCAGCCCCAAATGAAACTGAAGCCGAAAACGATAAATTTAACAAGGATTTTGATCAAGTCATTTCTACATTCAAATTTACAAAATAAATCAATAAACTAAATCTGACACCGCAGACATAGGCCTGGGATGTAAATCTGCCTATTTATCTTCTGGATTCTGGTTTTAACATCGTCTACGATAATGAGCTATCTCGGGCTCGGTTCGAGCGACCGAGGCGTATATTTTATTGATTTTTTAAACATAGAGTGTAATATGCAATGGTATGTTGAGGGTAAACGACGAACAACTTATCGCTAACTATCTTGTCAGTGATGAGGAATCGCTGGAGATTTTAATTAAACGCTATCTTAAACCGATTTATAGCTTTGTGTATCGGTATGTTGGTAATTCACAAGATGCCGAAGATATCACGCAAGATATTTTTGTAAAAGTTTGGCGGAATCTTAAAAAATTTGACCAAAGCAAAAGTTTCAAGACCTGGATTTTTAGCATTGCCAAAAATACTTCTATTGATTGGCTGAAAAAGAAAAAAGCCATACCTTTTTCTAATTTTGAAAATGGAGAAGGGGAAAACCTGCTTACGGAAACACTGACGGATCCGGCGCCTCTGCCCAATGAAATTCTTGAACGAATCGGTATTGCCGAAATGCTCAATACGGCAATAAATCAATTAACTTCCAAATACCGTATGGTGTTATTTCTTCGCTATAACGACCATTTTACTTTCAGAGAAATCGCCGAGGCCTTAGGGGAACCGCTTGATACTGTAAAGAGCCGGCATAGGCGGGCGCTTATTCAGCTTAAGAAAATATTATCCGAGCCATAAACCAAATAGTAAAATTTGTATTTAAAAAAGGATGCACCAAAACGCATTCTTTTTTCGTATTAATAAATAGAGATATCCTGTAGTGAGCTTGTCGAACTATGCGTAGAGATTACGAAAAACTTTTTGCTTATCTTAAACCGAAAGAACCGCCTGTCGGGCTTTTTGACCGGATAATTCTGGCAATTAAGCGGGAACAGGAATTGCGGCAGACTAAGAGATTGCTGTTTGGATTTTCATCCCTCTTATTAATTTCTTTAGCGGCCATGCCTTTCTCTGGAACAATACTGGTAAGCCAAATAAAGAATTCGGGAATTTCATATTTTGTTTCTACGGCCATCAGCGATTTGGGAACATTCTTTGTTCTTTGGCAGGATTTTAGCTTAGCTATCTTAGAGTCATTGCCGATTATAGGCATGATGACTTTTTTATTAAGTCTGGCTGTTTCTGTTTTCACACTGCGATTATTCCTACATAGAAAAAGATTGTTATTAGGATATTTAATGCAGAGTTTTGCGTAAAAATTTATTAAATTATTAAATATATGAGTAAAGAAAAACAAAACAACAAAAAAATAAACCGCGATACTCTTAAATGGGTTATTATTGTTCTGACTGGCTTGGCAGTTATTGTTTTGATATTCAGCGTCGGTATGGTTGTCGGCGGAATGAAAGCAAAATTTTCTTATCGCTGGGCTGAAAGCTATCATAAGAATTTTGCCGGACCGCGGAGCGGATTTTTTGGCGATTGGCGAAATATGCCCCCTTTGCCTGAAGATTTTATTGAAGGTCATGGCGCCTTCGGAGAAATTATTGAACTTAGCCCTTCGACAAGCTCGGAGCAAGAGAGTTTTGTCATTAAAGGAAGGGGTGATATAGAAAAAATAATCATAGTCACCGAAGATACAATAATTAAAAAAGGAACGGAGACCATAAAAGATGGTTTGAAGGTCGGCGACCACCTGGTCATTATTGGCTCGCCCAATGAAGAAGGACAAATTGAAGCCAAACTTATACGGATTTTTAATGGCGAAGAAGAAATAGGAGGTCCGCCTATGCCGAATAAAGGTTTCCGAATTCCATTCTTTTAATAAAATCTATGTTAACTAAATTATTTAAACAATTGTTTCGCCGAAAGCTGCTCACGGGAATTAGTCTGGCGCTAATTATTATAGGCGGCTATTTTGGCTATCAGGGTTTAGCCAAAGATGATAATACAACACAATATATGACCGCGGCGGTTGAAAAAGGCACCTTAATCGTTTCCCTTTCTGGAAGCGGCCAAGTCTCGGCTTCTGACCAGGTGGATATTAAGCCAAAAGTTTCTGGCGATGTAGTTTATGTCGGGGCGAAAAAAGGACAAGAAGTAAAAACCGGCGTTTTGCTTGTTCAGATAGACAGCCGCGATGCTCAAAAATCAGTCCGCGACGCCCAGACATCTTTGGAAACCGCCCAGCTTGAATTAGAGGAATTATTAGAACCAGTGGATGAATATTCTTTAATGCAAGCAGAAAGCTCTTTGATTCAGGCGCAGGATAGTTTGACAAAATTAAAATTTACCCAAGAGAGCAAAGAGCAAGATGCTTTAGATGAGATAGAAAAAGCAGAGGATAATTTAGAAAAAGGCTATGAAGACGGATTTAATACTGCCGCCGATGCTTTTCTTGATTTACCGGCTGTTATGTCGGGACTTGAAGGCATCCTTTTAGGCAGCGATTTCAGCGATAATCAATGGAATATTGATTATTATGCCAATATGGCTAGTTATAACAATCAGATTCTGCAATACCAAGACAAAGCCCGTTCAGATTATAACATGGCCCGTGATAGTTATGAACAAAACTCCCAGGACTATATTGAAGTTAGCCGAGATTCTGACCCGGCAACTATCGAAACGCTTATCAGTCAAACCTATAAAACGGTTAGAGATATTGCCGAAGCGGTAAAGAGCATTAAAAATTTAATTGATTGTTATGAAGATACAGCCACTCAACAAGATTTAAGAATACCATCTCTTGTCTCAACCCACCAGGATAGTCTTAAGAGCTACACAGGCACAACTAATAAACATTTATCAGGTCTTTTGTCTGCCCAAAGAAACATTGAAGACAATAAAAAATCTAAATTAACTGCCGAACGAGATTTAGTGGAAATGGATCAAAATAACCCGCTTGATTTAGCCGCGGCCGAACGAAGCGTCAGAGAAAAGGAAGAGTCCTTGCTTAAACTAAAAGCAGGTGCTGACGAACTTAATATCAGAGCGAAGAAAATTGCCGTTCGGCAAAAAGAGGACGCTCTGTTAAGCGCTCAACAAAGTTTGGCTGATCATTATATCCGCGCGCCTTTTGATGGGATTGTCGCTAATATAGACGCTAAAAAAGGAGAATCAGTTTCTTCTAATGCAGTGGCTACTCTTATTACCATGCGAAAAATAGCGGAAATTACCCTCAACGAAATTGATATTGTCCGAGTTAAAACAGGACAAAAAGCAAACATTACCTTTGACGCGATTGACAGTTTAAATATTACCGGAGAGGTGGTGGAAGTGGATACTCTGGGGACGGCAACTCAGGGCGTAGTAACTTATGGTATAAAAATTGCTTTTGATACTCAAGACGAGAGAGTCAAGCCGGGAATGACTCTTTCTACCGCTATTATTACTGAAGCTAAACAAGATGCGCTTTTGGTGCAAAGCTCGGCCATAAAACAGCAGGGCGATATTTCGTATGTGGAATTAGTAGAGGGGGCAGCGGCGGAATCTTATGCGGCGGCGGCGAATATCTCAAACGCCATACCTGCTTCTGATTTAAAAACGCAGTCAGTCCAAACAGGTCTTTCCAACGATACCATGACCGAAGTTATTGACGGACTTAAAGAAGGCGATCTTGTGGTGATTCAAACTATAACCTCAAATACTAATCAAAATCAGACGCAATCAAGCAGTGGGTTCGGGGGTAGTGGCCAAATGATGAGAATAATGCGCTAAAATACTTGTAAAGAGCTTGTTGAACTATGATCCAAGTCCAAAATATCAGCAAAATTTATAAAAGCGGAAGCGTAGAAACTAAAGCGCTTAAAGGCGTTTCTTTTAAAATTAAAGACGGAGAATTTGTGGCCATCATGGGCCCTTCTGGTTCCGGCAAATCCACTTTAATGCATATTTTAGGATGTTTGGATACGCCGACTGGCGGAAATTATTTTTTAGACGAACAAGACGTATCCCAGCTCTCTGAAGAGGAATTGGCCGATATTCGAAAGAATAAAATTGGTTTTGTTTTCCAATCGTTTAATTTACTGCCTCGGGCGACAGTGCTTCGTAATGTTGTTTTACCCCTTGTTTACGCGGGTATTCCGCGCGAGAAAAGAGAAGAGCAGGCAAAAATAGTGCTTCAAGAGGCCGGGCTTGAAGAATCCCATTATTACCATCTTTCTAATCAACTCTCTGGCGGACAAATGCAAAGAGTAGCCATTGCCCGGGCCTTAGTCAATAATCCTTCTCTAATTTTAGCTGATGAACCAACCGGCAATCTTGATACAAAAATAGGCAAGGTTGTTTTGGAATCATTCCAAAAACTTAACTCTGAACAAAAACGAACTATTGTGCTTATAACTCACGAGCGTTATGTGGCTGAGCACGCTAATCGGATTATCCATATTATTGATGGCCGGATTGTTGAAGACGGGCAAAATAAACATCAGCGTTTTATTAACCACTCCGAAGGACCCGCCATAGGCGAGCCTACGGGGCAGGCAAGACAATATGATAATATCTGATTTATTACAAGAAACATATTCAGCCATATTTATGAATAAAGTCAGGTCAGGCCTGACGATTTTGGGTATTATTATTGGCATTGGTTCAGTCGTAGCCATGATTTCTATTGGGCAGGGCGCTCAAGGTCAGATTCAGTCAAGTATTGAAAGTATTGGTTCAAATTTGATTATGGTTATGCCTGGTTTTCAGATGGGAGCGGGCTCGCAAGTACGTTCTAGCCGAGGTTCGGCCCAAACCCTTACTCAAAAAGACGCTAATGCTGTTTCTGAGCAAGTTTCTTTTGTGGAAGCCGTGGCCCCGGAAATTTCAGGCAGGTACCAAATTACGGCCAAAGGGACAAATACCAATACTTCGGTAATCGGCACGGTTGCCTCATATAGCCAAGTAAGGAATATTGAAATAGAATCAGGTTCGTTCATCTCTGACCAGCACGTCAGAAGTTTGTCAAAGGTAGCGGTTTTGGGGCCGACGACCCGCGATGACTTGTTTGGAGAAAACTCAAATCCAATAGGTCAAAAAATTAGAATAAACCGGATTGATTTTACGGTTATTGGCGTTACTCAGACAAAAGGCGGCACAGGATTCGGCAGTCAGGATGATATGATTTTTATCCCTCTTTCTACGGCGCAAAGATTTTTAGCCGGCGGTGACTATATTAGCACTATTAGCGTGCAGGCTCAGGATTCAAACTACATGGCTAGTGTTCAGCAACAGGTGACCAATCTTTTATTAACTCGACATAATATCTCTGACCCTCAAATGGCTGATTTTTCTGTAATGAATCAGGCTGACATTGTAGAGACCGCTTCTTCAATTACTAATACCTTTACCGTGCTTTTAGCGGCTATTGCCGGCATTTCCTTGGTGGTGGGCGGCATTGGAATTATGAATATGATGCTAACAACAGTCACGGAAAGGACGCGGGAAATCGGCCTACGCAAAGCCATTGGCGCTAAAAACAGAGATATTAGTTTTCAATTTCTAACAGAAGCAACTATGCTCACTTTTATTGGCGGAATTGTCGGTGTTATTTTCGGCTGGTTAATTTCCTTGCTGATTGCTAAATTTGGCGGCATTACCACAAGCGTTTCGGTATTTTCTATTGTTTTGGCCTTTGGAGTATCTGCTTTAATAGGTGTTGGATTTGGGTATTATCCAGCCAGACGCGCCGCCTCGCTTAAACCAATAGAGGCATTGAGATATGAGTGAAGAAATCGCCCAGTCGAGCGATTTAATAAAGATTAAGAATAACTAAATATATCAATATGAAGCAAATATTACCAATTATTATCGCGCTTGTTATAATCAGCGGAGGAGCATTTTACGGAGGCATGAAATATGCTCAAAGTAAATCTCCACAAGGATTTGCCCAAGGCAATTTTCAAGACCTTCGCAATTTATCGCCGGAAGAACGGCAACAGAAATTTCAGCAAGCCGGCGCTGCTGGAATGATAGGATTGAGCGGCGGGAGATCAGGAAACGGCACTAATTCCGGTTTTGTCGCAGGAGAAATTATTTCAAAAGATGACATAAGCATTACTGTAAAGCTTCAGGATGGCGGCTCAAAAATTATCTTTTATTCAGACAGCGCCGAAATTAGTAAATTTGTAAGCGGAAATGCAACCGATCTTGAAATCGGCAAGTCAGTTGTAATAAATGGGAAGGCAAATGAAGATGGAAGTGTTACGGCTCAATCAATCCAAATAAGGCCGGAAATGAACTCAGTTCAATAAATGACTGAATAAAAAAGTAAAATAACCGTTTTAAATAAGACACCTAAAATCCCTTTTTAAGTGTTTTATTTGTCTCATTTCGACTGGCTCAATACAAGTATTTGTGGTAAGATAATAATGGCCGGGGTGCTTTGGGTAAGCGTAGAAAAAAGATATAAGACTCAAATGATTTTTTAAAGATGCAATACGCCTATTTTATCGGTTGTTTAATTTTGTTTCTATTCTGGCTGTCTTTTTTTGTTTTAAGAAAAGATTTGCGCCGAGAAATAATTTTCGGGAGCTTATTAGCTCTGCCTTTTGGATTTATTGAATATCTGTTTGTTCCGGAATATTGGAATCCGCCGTCTTTCTTTAATTTAATTGGCAAGTTTGGAATTGGTTTAGAAAGCTTTTTCTTTTTCTTTACTGTTGGAGGCATTGCAGCTGTCATCTATGAAGTGATTAATAGAAAAAAAACCGTTAAGTTCAGATTAGGGCATAAATTTTTCTTCGGTCCTTATTTAGTTGCTATTTTAATTTTTGTTTTTCTGGAATTGCTATTTTCCGGCCAAACAATTTATAATCTTATTATTTCTTCATTAATCGGGGCAACGATGATTGCTGTTAAAAGGAAAGATTTAATTGTCCAGATCATCTTGGGCGGACTTTTTTTCGGCTTAATCTATCTTTTGTTTTTCGGCATATTTAATAGATTATTTCCCGATTTTATTGCGACTGCTTATACTTTAGAAAATCTTTGGGGAATTATGATTTGGGGCGTTCCTCTGGAAGAGATTCTTGCCGGCTTTGCCGCCGGCGCCTGCTGGTCTACTCTTTTTGAATATATTAAAGGGTACCGAACAAAAGATTTGGCTTAATTAGAATTTAACCGAGTCCCAGTAGAGGAGCTCGCAAAAAAATCGCCAAGCAGGCGATTTTTTGGTATAATGATATTACAATGAAAAAATCTTTAATACCATTAATATTCTGGGCCTTAATAGGAGTTTTTATCTTTATGATTGGCCAATTTTTTATTCCGCCAATCAGAGATTTATTTAAAGGTTCTGAACTATTTTTAGTCCCCTTTATTGTTTTCTGTTTGTTGGGGATGGTTTTGATATTTTTGACTATCAGAGAAAAAATAAAAGGGCTTTTGAAATTATTCTTATTATTAACCGGCATCTCGGCAGCTGGATTTTTCGTCAGTGTTTTTCTGCACAATGCTTTTTATGCCTTGGGTATAATAGCCAGTCAGATTATTGTATTAAGTTCTTTGATGGAAGCGCTTAATGTATTATTTTTCATTATAGCGATTTTTGCTTGTCCTTTGGGTTTTTTAGCTGGCCTGGTGGGCAGTATAATGCTGTTAGTTAAAAAAAGAGAAGTCATCTAATAAAGTAACATAAATCAAGTGAATAATGAGAAACAAAAAGCCCTCCGCAATACTGCGAAGGGCTTTTTTTTATTCTGAATTAACGTTCGTCTCTTTGATTCCTTCTTTTTATCCAACACTCTTTGCAGTAGATTGGTCTGTCCGGGTCTGGTTCAAAAGGGAGTTCGGTTATTTCTTCTCCGCAATCAGCGCATTTCCAGCTTCCCTTAACCATCTTTCGAGGTGGAAAATCTCCACTCGAATCATCATCATTTTTTTTGAAAGCCATAACGATAAATAAATAAATTTAAAGCGAAAAACGACCTTTACTCATTATAATCCTATAATTATTATAGTTATTATCCTTAACAAGTCAATCCTGTAGAAGAAAATCCATTAATCTGTTTCTAAAAAACCAGTTACTATCAAATTTATCGCTTCTTTCTCGGAAAGTCCTCTGGTTCTTAAGTAATTTAATTGCTCTTCTGAAATTTTTCCTACTGAGGCCTCATGAGTTATTTGAGCTTGGTTATTTTTGCAAACCAGTTCTGGTCTTAAAGAAATCTCTGAATTTTTATCAATGATTAAACCTTGGCAATCAAGATGACCCTTGGCCGGAGCTTTAGCAACAATTGAACTGACTGCCTTTATTTTACTATTTTTCCTTCCAACTAATCTTAATCTGACAATTCCTCGAGCATCCAAGCCCTCAAGAAAAATAGTATCTTTTAAGTTTATTTCTGAATTTAAGCCGTTAATGACAAAATTTAGATTGCAGGAAGAATTCTTATCACCATAAATAGTAGTATTTAATCTAAGATTTTCCGGAGGAAATAAGTTTTTGTAGTTATAAATTAGACGAGAATTTTTACCTAAAATAAATTGATAATTAGGGCTGACAAAATCTTTTTGGCCCCATTGATGAAAGTGATTGTACTCTAAACTCGCCTTATCTTTAAGAATTAGTTTGCCCCGGGCTTTGTGAATGCCGCATAAATTATTGCTGGCGGCGTTACAGACAACATTTGCTTTAGCTTTGATATTTTTTTCAATAACCAGTAAATTGGTCAAATTCTGAGAGACATTTTTAGAAGCGATAGTGATACAGGGGGTTAAGGGAAAATCTACCTGTTCTTTAACCCAGATAAAATAGCCCTCTTTTGGTTTTTCCCCAAAATATTTCCTAGTCCAGCTGAATTTTTTCCAGGCCTCTTGGCTGGGTGAAATTACCAGACCTTTTGCTTTAAAGATGTTTTTTACTTTATGGTCAACTTGCCAGTAACTGGCATTTTTTACATTTTTCATAGCCATATTTTTTAATCACTTTTAAAACTTTTTTGTAATCTTTCTCTTGACAAATAATTTTCCCCTTAAGC
>Ga0315544_1001947_pt1 | contig 15205 bp, 16 predicted proteins | sample SalMarSW160130MG_2_FD_202543 | JGI IMG/M metagenome (GOLD analysis project Ga0315544, IMG submission 202543) | Salt marsh sediment microbial communities from the Plum Island Ecosystem LTER, Massachusetts, United States - Salt Marsh Sediment SW1601-130 ... | reverse complement strand
CTCTCCATCGCCTTTAGCGCCGACCCACGGATAACCGGAATCTCATCACCAGGGAACTCATACTCGGAGAGGAGTTCACGGATTTCCATTTCCACCAAGTCGATCAGATCAGGATCGTCGACCATGTCCACCTTGTTAAGGTAGACCACCATCGCCGGTACATTCACTTGCTTGGCAAGCAGTACGTGCTCCCGCGTCTGCGGCATCGGACCATCAGAAGCAGCGACTACAAGGATTGCTCCGTCCATCTGAGCTGCACCAGTGATCATGTTCTTGATATAGTCAGCATGCCCTGGGCAATCGATGTGAGCGTAGTGTCGAGTGTCAGTCTCGTATTCGACGTGACGGACGTTAATCGTAATTCCCCGCTCTTTCTCCTCGGGGGCGTTGTCGATGTCGTAGAAGTCGAGTGCTTTGGACTTACCCTCCACGGATAACACCTTAGTAATCGCCGAGGTCAGCGTTGTCTTCCCGTGATCGATGTGCCCAATCGTTCCAATGTTCAGGTGGGGTTTGTCCCTCACAAATTGCTCTTTTGCCATCTTTTAAACCTCCTTGGTTACCACAACGTTTCTAAACCAACTTAAAGAATACTCCCCTCGCAAGCGAGAGCCCGCGATCGGAATCGAACCGATGACCTCTCCCTTACCAAGGGAGTGCTCTACCGCCTGAGCTACACGGGCGTTTCGGTAGGTAATAGTGTAACCGAAACCCCCAACCACGCCAAATGGAGGGGGAGGGATTCGAACCCCCGTAGGCAGCTGCCAACGGATTTACAGTCCGCCCCGTTTGGCCACTTCGGTACCCCTCCAAAACACAACACCAGAGCCAGCGGCCAGAGTTGAACTGGCAACCTACTGATTACAAATCAGTTGCTCTGCCAATTGAGCTACGCTGGCATCTGACCCAATCAGTGGTTCATTTTAACGGAGGGGCCAAGCACTGTCAAGATGCGATCGCAAGCCAGATCTTCCTCTTTCGCGGGCCGTCAAACTCGGCAAGGAAGATCCCCTGCCACCAAGACCGTCCAGCTGCCAAAAAGGGGGAGTTATACGGTCATGTCAAAGGTCAGATTCGATGAGATGGTACAGGTGTTCACTCTTTACTGCAAGAGCAAGGGGTTAGCTGATAGAACCCTTCAGACCTACAAAAGCAGCTTGGAGAAACTCACCGACTATCTCCACCGCGATGGCACAGACAGTGAAGCCATTACATCAAATCGCCTCAGGGGATTCGTAGCTGAGCAAATGGAAAAGGGCCTCTCTCGCAGTTCAATTGCTATCCACATGCGCTCGGTTCGCGTTTTCTTCAACTTCCTTGCACGGGAGGGAATTGTCGAAAGGAATCCTATGCGAAACGTTGATACCCCAAAGGTTCCCCAGACGTATCCTCAGGTGCTCTCAGAGGAGCAAATAAAGCGACTTCTCAAGGCCTGCAGCCGTTCTACTTGGGTCGGTACACGAAACTACGCGATGCTACTCACCTTTCTGGACACCGGGATTCGACTAAGCGAGCTGATCGGCCTCAACCTAGAAGATATAAACCTGCAGAACTGGACGATCCGGGTAAGAAATGGAAAGGGCAGCAAAGAGCGCTACGTCTTCATCGGTAGGAGTCTCTTCCGAGCACTCCGCAGGTGGATAGATGCTCGTGGTGTCTCCTGCCCAGATCCGGCTTTCTTCATCACTAGCAACGGTCATCGCCACGACCTCCGAAACGTTGAGCGGATCATCGAGCGCCTAGCAAAGAAGGCGGGGCTTAACGGAGTTCGCGTGACACCTCACATCCTCCGTCACACCTTCGCAACTCACTACATACAGAACGGAGGTGATCCTTTCAGCCTTCAGAGACTCCTTGGACACAGCGATATCAAGACGACCATGATATACGTGAACCTTGCTGGAGTTGGACTGAGGGAAGCACATGCGAAGGCGAGTCCTGTGGATCGGATCTTTGCGAGCGCCGTTGGGTGATAAATGTTCCTCATAGCAACACTATGGCAACACTATGGCAACGCTTGACTCTTGGAGCGTTACGATGTATAATTGTTTAACATCTTAGGAGTAAGGTGGCGGCAGTGGCCGCCCGACCAAGCTCCTCCTTTAACAGGGAGGAGCTTTTTGTTTTGAGGGAGGAAAGATGAGCAACCTAGGTAAGCGAATAAAGGAGAAGCGCTTGGCGCGCGGTTTGACGCAAGCCGAGTTGGCGGCTCTTGTACGTGTCGACCGGATCACCGTATCAAATTGGGAGCGGAATAGGACCGAACCGAAGCGCCTACACCTGTGGATGCTGCAAAAAGTGTTGGGCAGACTTTCGGGGGCCGAAGATGACAGGGCATAGCCTGCCAGGGGTTAGTGGACAGCGGCGCCACGCCGGTTGCTCGAGGGAGGCTGTGCTAGATGCTGCCGGTGAGTTCGAACGATCGCCGGATAGGAGCTTTCCGGTGCATTTAACAGATCAAGGAAACGCCTTGAATTTAGTCAACGTTTGCGGATCGACGCTACGCTACTGTTGGCCGTGGTCAAGATGGTTCATCTGGGATGGTGCTCGGTGGAAGCAAGATGATACCGGCGCGATATACCAGCGCGCGAAAGAAACCGTTCGTCTTATGTTTGTTCAGGCAGCCGGTGTAAGCGGGAAAGCAGCAGACATCAACAAGGATCAGGCGAAGCACGCCATGAAGTCGGAATCCAACCGGGCATTGAAAGACATGGTAGCACTTGCACGATCAGAGCCCGGTATTCCGGTGCTACCAAACGAACTTGACACCGACCCGTGGTTGCTAAACCTGCAGAACGGGACGTTCAACCTAAAGGTGGGGGACTTGACCCCCCACGGCAAGACGGATCTCATAACAAAGGTAATTCCCATCGCCTACAGCCCCAACGCCACAGCACCGGCGTGGGAGGAGTTCCTTGCTCGGATCATGGACGGCAACCAGAACCTTATTGACTTTTTACAGCGGGCAGTCGGTTACTCGCTCACCGGTGACACGTCCGAGCGTGTCCTCTTCTTCCTGTACGGCAAGGGCGCGAACGGAAAAACCACCTTCCTCGAAACTATCCGAGCGCTTGTCGGTGACTACGGATTGAGGACCCCGACTGAGACCTTGCTTGTCAGGTTCAAGAGCAACGGTATACCAAATGACGTAGCGCGGTTACGGGGTGCTAGGCTTGTCACCGCCACGGAAAGCGACGAAGGTAGACGCCTTGCAGAGGCGACGATTAAGGACTTGACTGGTGGTGACACAGTCGCTGCAAGGTTCCTACATGCCGAGTTTTTTGACTTTAAGCCCGAGTGCAAAGTCTGGCTAGGGACAAACCACAAGCCCGTAATCAAGGGTACCGATCAGGCGGTATGGGATCGGATCAAGCTGATTCCTTTCGGGGTGGTAATCCCGGAACCAGAGCAAGATAAGCATCTCGTTGACAAATTGAAGGAAGAACTGCCGGGTATCCTTGTGTGGGCTATCAAGGGTTGTTTGGCATGGCAGCAAGACGGCCTGGGTATCCCTGAGGAAGTGAACGCAGCCACGCTTTCCTACCGTGAAGAAATGGACACGCTAGGCGCTTTCCTCTCTGAAAAGTGCGTGGTATCTAAGATGTTTCAAGCCACAGCCAAGGACTTATACGTATCCTATATGACATGGTGTCAAGACAACGGGGATAAACCCGTCAGCAAAACAGCTTTCGGTTTAGCCCTAGGGGAACGAGGATTCACAAAAATGAAAAGCCACGGGCGTATCGTTTGGGTAGGAATCGGACTTGCTACGGGGGACAGTGGGGATAGTTTGGACAGTAATGCAGGTTTTCCACGCGAGGGGAAAATACAAGGGGAAAAAGGTGAAAATGGGTCCAGACTGTCCCCACTATCCCCCCGCCTGAAAAGTACGGAGGTTGTGCGACCGGGTTCGGGGGACAATGGGGATAGTTTGGCGAGCGCTACTTCAGAGGATGCCCTGTCGATAGCGGCAACGAGAACCGAAGCTCACCGCCATAGCACCAGTACACGGCCGCTTTCGGAGGGCTACGACCTCGTTGGTGCCGCGGGGGAACTGGCATTCGCGAAGGAGTTCGGGATCGAGGTGGACACTATGTCTCGCCCTGAAGGGGATCACGGCATCGACTTCCAGACTCCCGCAGGAACGATCGACGTCAAAACGTACCGTAAGCCCAATCATCTTCTTCGAGAAGTCGACAAACCACACGCAGACATCCTTGTCCTCGCTGGTTTCGACGATGGAACGGGCAAAGCGAAGCTGATCGGCTGGGAATGGGATAGAGAGTTGGTCAAGTGCCCTTCTAGGGACTTCGGTTACGGAATAGCGAATCACTACAAGCTGGCTGACGAACTGAGGCTGATCTCCGAGCTGCATGAACTCATGCGTTGTGAGGAGCCCGTACCGTTCTAGGGACGGTGAGGAAGATGGGGAAGCAACAAGTGAAGAAGAGCGGCCTGGAAGATGGGTTTGCGACGTTGCTGAAGTACAACGGGATCGAGGGGTACGTCCGCAACTACCGACAGGTAGTCCCTAAGCGGCGATACGAACTCGATTTCGCCTGGCTACCGCTCAAAGTTGGCGTAGAGATCCAAGGCGGTGTTTGGTTGCGTTGCAGTGGGCATACACGCGCCGGACAAGTTGCCGACTACCGCAAGCTCAACCTTGCGACCGTATACGGCTGGCGGGTCCTCCAATTCTCGACTGACATGCTTCGACGGGATCCACAAGGATGTATCGAGCAGCTGAAGCTACTCCTCAACGGAGGAAACGGGACAAGATGACGCCGAGGAAGTGTAGCGTGTGTGTGCATCCTAAGCGGGATGCGATCGACAAGGCGATTGTAGCGGGGGAATCATACCGGGACATATCGGGACGCTTCGGGGTGTCAAGATCGGCGATCGAACGCCATGCAAACGGACACCTTCCTGCAACGCTTGTGGAGGCAAAGGAGGTCAAGGAAGCGGTCAGAGCGGGGGACCTGCTAGACGAAGTGAATAGCCTAAAAGACAGGGCGTTGACGATCCTAGACACGGCGGAGAAAGCGGAGGACTGGAGGACCGCCCTTGGTTGCATCAAAGAGGCGCGGGGGTCGATCGAGCTCTTGGCTAAGATGATCGTTGCTATTCAAGCATCAGCGGGGGTCGACGTTTTGAGGGCTCCGGAGTGGCTAGAACTGAGACAGAAGATCATCACTAAGTTACAACCGTATCCGGAGGCGAAGAAAGCACTTGTGGAGGCGTTGGATGAACGGGATTAAGACCGCACTACAAACTGACCTGCTTTACAGCCTATCTCCGGTGAAGTTTGCAGAGCGCGTCGCCGGGTGGGATCTCGACCCCTGGCAAGTGAAGGTGATGGAAAGCGAGGACGGCCGGATCATCCTAAACTGTTGCCGACAGTCAGGGAAAAGCTCGATCGCCGCACTCCTCGCACTGTACACGGCGGTATACCCTGAACGCTTCACCGGGCGCGATCGGGCGCTAGTCCTACTCTTGTCTCCTTCCTTGAGACAATCCTCCGAGCTCTTCCGGAAGGTGCTCGACCTCTACCGCTCGATAGCTCAATACGTTCCCACGACGCAAGAAAGCGCCCTCCGGCTAAGGCTTGACAATGGTAGCCGAATCATCTCACTCCCGGGCAAAGAGCAAACGGTGAGGGGCTACTCCGGCGTTGCCCTCCTCGTAGTCGATGAGGCGGCGAGAACCCCGGACGATCTCTACCGATCGGTGCGGCCGATGTTGGCGGTGAGCAACGGTCGCCTGGTTCTACTCTCGACGGGTTTTGGCAAGCAAGGCTTCTTCTATGAGACGTGGGAGAAAGGCGGAGGCGAGTGGCTAAAGATCAAGCTACCCGCTCCGGAATGTCCGCGTATCTCGAAGGAGTTTCTCGAAGAGGAGCGGCGCGTCCTGGGTCGCGCGTGGTTTTCGCAGGAATATCTTTGTGAATTCGAGGAGTCCGAGACGGCGGTGTTCACGGATGAGGAGATCAAGGCGGTTTTCGCTAAAGGGGTGAAGCTATGGGATCTATAAGGATGGGTGTCGATCTAGCACTAAAGCAAACTGGGGACTACACCGCGATCATGGTGGTAGAGGAAGTGGATGGGGTCGAGGATGAGTTTGATGCTAGGCTCTATGAGCGGTTGCCACGGGGGACATCTCTTTTTGCAATAATCGCTCGGGTCATCGAGATCCGGGATAACATTAAGGCGATACAGGATCAAAGGGATAAGGACGCCGGAAAGGAACCGGATGAGATAGACAACTACGGCCCCGATGAGATCCTAGTCGATCAATCCGGGTTAGGTGATCCGATCGTTGAGGAGATGAGGGCGCGGGGCCTTGAAGTGACAGGCGTCAATCTCACCGGAGGGAACACGATCACAGAGGAGTATGTGAGCGGGGGGCGTCATATCAGCATACCAAAGACGGCCCTTATATCACGGCTGTCAGCTCTAGCGGGAATCATAGTAGAGGAGGACGGATCGAAGCACTCACGCCTCCATCTCGATTCAAGAAGCCCTTACGCCACGGATATGATGGAAGAGCTACGCGGTTTCAGGATGAAGGTGACACCTTCGGCTAACCTTCAATTCGAGCCGTTCAAGACTGGCGGATATGATGACTTGATCGTTGCGGCCGGACTGGCTTGCTGGAGGCGTGTGGGGTCTATGTTTATAGGGGTCGAGAGCGCGATGTGGCTGTGATAGGAGGGGGGCTTGGCAACCGTGGCCCGGGTCGTGACGCCAAAAGAGAAAGGACCCGCATCTTTCCCCTCCTTTGCATGTACGTACACAAAACGGAAGGCTGCATTGGGCCCTTCTCCCCACAAGTCCCGAGTAAACTATTCCACTCGCGACGTTGACACACAAAAAGTATAGTGCTGAATTAATAAAATGTCAAGGGGCGTCATGTCTGGCATATGCGAAACCTTTGTCCGAGTCAAGAGTTACTAGATATAGTATTCACGAAAGGAGGGGATGGGATTCGAACCCATGGACGTGTCAACGTCGCCGAGTTTTAAGCTCGGTGGTTTAGTCCACTCACCCACCCCTCCACTGTGTAATTATGCACCCGCCCCTGGGGTTGGACAACAAAGGTTGCCAATCCCGCCATCAAACCCGGTTGAAAAGCGCATCAGTTCACGGGTAGGCAGTTGCGCTTGAATCTCTGTCTCTAAAGACGCATCGAACAAGTCAGAGCGGCCTTGGAGAGTTCATCAGCCGGTAAATGTAAAACCGTGAGCGGTTCCATAGCGAAGGGAACCTTTAACCTCCTAGGCGGCTAAGCGGCAAGGAAGAGAGAAAACGAGGCGCGGCCGATAACCGCGACGGCCTCAAAAAATAGGCTTTTGGATCTCGACCGGCCATTTTCGCAAGTGTGCTAAAAGACGGCCTAAAATGCGATTCTTGCGTCACTGAGTGCCGGTATGGTGAGATTGATCTTTTACCCCCCAGGGCGGCTCAGAGGCCCAAACGATCGAGCGAGGACCCCCATAGATCGAGTCTGCGAGGTGTCCCGGGGGATTCCCGTATAAGTACGGCGTTTGATTGATTCGATCGACCGCCCTTCGCCTCGAAACTTACGTACCAAGAGGCCTCTTTCGTTGCGGATCGTGGGCACTGTGCGTGGGGGATCGTATACTTGGCCAGCCTTGGTAGTTGTAACTCTGATCCTGTACTATAATGTACGAGCTATCATGATCGTCGAAGCCGCTTTTTGGAAATTACTAGGGTCTCTGGTGAGAGACCACTTCCCACAGAACCATGTTGAAGATACGTTAAGAAGCAACCTAATCCAGGGACTCCATCAGGAGCTCACAGCGCTCGGCGTGGGGGCCCCTTCAGATTGCACCAAGCCGGAATACAAGTATTCCGGCCTTTCCAGGGAGCAGCCAAATTGGCGTGCAGATATCTACGCTAAATTCGAGCTTGGTTTGGATGGTAGATGCGAACGTTACGGGTTCAAGCCTGAGAACTGGATTGAAACCAAATTCTTTACCGGCATCATCAGGGGCCAGCACAACCAAGCCACAACAACGAACGCTGCTGAAATTGCTCGCGACTTAGTACGGCTATGCCTACTAGTTGAGGAGTATCCAGGCAGAATCCGAGATAAGGCGCGTTATCTACTTGTTGTGTTCAACGAGTCACCTAAGAAGTACATTGCTTTCACGAGGAGGAACGGAAGCGAGCGCGAGCGGAAATGGCTGCGCAGTATTCTTCAACCTGGGTATTGTCGGGTGCTCTTTAACCTAAAGAATGAGCCCATCTCCTTCCGTACACAGCTCGGGAACGGCTTCAAAGAGGACGACCATGGCCTTGCGCTTGAGCTTGTTGTCACTGTTCAGGCCTGGGAACCGGTCGCTCCATCTAGCTGTAACACGATCCCTGTATTCTGGGGCTACCTGGTTCGCATCGATAACTTCACGGTTTGCTTAGACGATTACCGGCTGACGTACTTCGATGAGGGTCGGGAAAAACCTGACTATTGGTCTGCACACGACCTTTCTGTTCACCGAAATTTGGTCGCGTGCTTCTGCAAGTATGGCACAAGAGGGCAGACGCGGTGAGGGAAAGGAAGCGCGATGCGCGTCGATCAACTGAGAGCCCCGTTATTCCCCTCCATGGTCTCTTCCTGGGTTAGCATACCCCCTGCAAGGCTCCCTCTGAGGCAATCTGTGGGGGCAAACTTACTAGAGCCTCCCCGGTGAATGGGGCCGCTTCCTCTTGACATCCGTCGAGGGAGGTGCTATACTCCGTTATAGAGGCCGTAGAATATGGTATTGTGCGAACCCACGAAGGGAGGTTGACAATGAATCACCACGCAACGAAGGGAACGAAGATTCCGGAAGTGCTGACAGAACCAGAACAAGCGGCGCTATTGGAGCAACCAAACCCACGCTACCCGACAGGTGAGCGCAACAAGACAATGCTGACAATCATGCTTGACACCGGCTTGAGGCTTGCAGAGGTGACGGCCCTCAAGTGGCGCGACGTTGACCTAACGACGGGCAAGCTGATGGTGCGTCAAGGCAAGGGCCACAAGGACCGTAGCCTTATGGCTAGGCGAACCCGATATTGACCGCCTGAGACACCTCAGAGAACGGCAAGCGGCGGTATGTGGCGACTGCAAACACGTCTTTACCACCCTGCAAGGACGGCCCCTGGGTCATCGGTACGTTCAGAGGATGGTGAAGCGGTACGCAAGGAAGGCCGGGATAGAGAAGCGGATAACTCCCCACACTCTGAGACACACGTTCGCCACGGACCTTTACCGGGAAACAAGCAAGATTGTCCTTGTTCAGAAAGCTCTAGGCCACGCATACCTCGCAACAACGGAGATCTATACGCATATCGTTGATCCTGAGCTTGAGGACGCCCTTAAATCCTTTCGCCAAGCGAAGGCGGTAGCAGGGGTATGAAAAGGAGGTACTCGTCTTCGCTATTGAGCTTGGCATTTGTTGAGGAGGTCCAAGATCTATTCTATGTATCCCGAAAGAGCATCGGCTTTTTCTCAGCGTACCGGCTTACGAGGATTCTTTTGGCTCGTTCCTCAGCCCTCTGCCTCGCACTTTCCTCTGTGAAGACTTCCCGAAACTTAGCGCTAATGGAGTCAGGACTTCGCTCGGAAATGTTCAGAGTGTAACTTAGGTCCTCAAGCTGCCTTATGAGGTTAAGATCCTGTAGTCGGCTGAGTATCGACTGAGCTATAGGCGGTGCCAGAGTATCTGCCGCGTAGTGCATTAGGTTGATTGAGAAGAACTCCTTCACCTCTTCCAGTGTGAATGCCAGACTCCCCGCTGAAGTAACGCTCGGCTCATCCTCACTGCTTTCTTGGAGCTTCTCCCCGAGGTAGATGCCCAACGAAGCAGCTTGCTGCCAAGAAGGACTGTTGAGAAAGCAAGGAGAATTGACTTCTTTGTCGCCGAGTTCCACTCCATCTGTCAGCAAGCTTGAAAGCTGCTCACTACGGTGTCGATTCCAGAATGAATCTGCCCGCTGAATCTGGGCAGCCAGTTGCAGCTGCATGTTCTTGAACTTATTCCATGTCCAGAGCTTCATCCGGTACGCAGCTTCCGCGGTCCTAGCTGTTCCTTCCTCTGCTCTCTCCTTGCGATCGATTGATCCGGCTGCGTGTACCCACTGATGGTTTTCTACACAAAGGACGGTTTCAACGCAATCGATGTTGAAGCCGACTTGCTCGGAGAGGTAATCCCGCCGATTGAGCAGACTGTCCGTCTTGCTCCATACAGCCTCAACATCTCCTTCATAGCAGCCCGGGCTTGTCGTAGCATGAGCTGTTCGGCATTCGATCGCGATTACAGATTTCTTCTCTTCGTTTGCCAGGAGAATGTCAAAACACTTGGGAGGGTTCACTTCTGCCGGGTCTCTCGTAAGCTCTACAAGCGGTTCGGAGGTAAAAAGGACATAGCCTGTTGTTATCGCAGCCTGCTCTCCACGCATGAATACGGTCGCGAGAGCCAGCAGCATCAGATCGTGCGTTCTATCCCTATCCGACTGTTCTCTTATGGCAACAAGTCGTCTCTTGATCTCGCCTTCGAGTTCTTGTTTGTAGGCTTCCGCCGCTTGCGGGTTTTCGCGAAGCAGGACTTGGAATCGAGTCTCGGGGGACAGCTCTGTCATATCTGCAGCGTAGCGTAAGGGTCGATCTCTTCCAGCACGAAATCATAGAAGCGCAGCAGGGTGGAAAGGCGTGTTCTGCTACCTGGAAGTAGTCTGATTTGCCTCTGGTTTGCTCTTATCTCGAAATACGACTTGCTATCCTTGTCCACAAGGCTAGCGTTGAGAAAGAGACTGCCCTCTTCAGCATAGAAAGAAATGACTGGGAACCTGTGTTTCGCTAGCAGTTCAGGTAGATCACGATTCGTCTCGTAGTACGGTAGAGGGCTGGCCAATTGGATTCTCATAGGAAATACAACCGGGATTCTGACGGTCTTTCGCGAGGTCCCTGTTTCCATCAATAGCCTCCGTGCGCGGACAACTGCCGCGCGTTGTCGTCGTGCTTCTGGAAGCAAATACTGATCGAGAATCTGGGAGAGTAGCGTGGGGTTCCCGCGGATCAAGCCAACAGTTCCCTTCTGATGTAGTCTAAACTTCGTGGACGACTCAGGAAGCTCAACCAACGCGCTTGTGATGGCAACGCCATAGAGGCTATTAAGCTCTGGATATGTGGTTTTCCCGTCGTCTCCCCAATACCTGACAGTCCGGCTATATCCACTCCTATGGACAGTACCGGCATCCGTGCTTCGAGTACTATGAGCTGTAAATTCGATCAGATGTCCAGAAGGGAACTCCTTAAATAGGCCGTCCAAGATCCGCTGTATCAACGCGGGGTACATGACAAACAGGTCCATATCCGTTGACGTCCTTGAGATGTACGGAAGCAAGTGCTTATCGATCTCAGCAGTCTTCGGGTAATTTGTGTAGTAGACAGCAATACCTTCTGACCAGTCACACGCGACATACGCTGCGAGTTCGCTCGTATCCCGGTTATCCGGTTCGCGCTGAATCTCCCAAACTGATCCCAGCTCCTCCACAATTGTAAATCTGTTCTTTCGGAGAAGTTCCCGGAGCCGATTTGGATCTTGGAAACCCATAAGAGAGACAACCGCGTAGAGGTTGTTTTGATCAAGAATCTGCTCAAGCAGTCCACTGCGGACTAAACCTGATCGGAATGAGGCTTCATCAGCATAGGGTGTTCGCTCCGGTAGCGGGAAAAGCTCAACTTTGCCTTGGGGCATTTCTCACCTCATGAAGCTGATCTCAGTTTACAGAGGAAGTAGCCCCCTGCCAAGGGGCGCGTCCTCACGGTCTGCAACCACCACGTAGTTGGCTTACCCAATGCCATTGAAAGCTATACGTAGTCAAGCGATCAGTGCAACAACAACGCTCCGTAGTCACATCACACACCTACTCCGGTTAGTCACGCTCCCTCCTTCTCCAGATACTCCAGAATCGCCTCGACCGCTAGGTAGTTGCTCGAGCAGTCCTTCTTGTCCGCCAGCTTCATCAAGCGCTCGACAGGCTTCTGTGCCATCTTGGCTGTGGAACGTAGATGGAAAGCTTATCCAGGATCTCCTTTCTCGCCATTGAACACACCCCCTTGTCTTTTTCAGTATCCTACCCCCGCGTGACTTGTCAGGCAAATCATCCTCGTAGAGCGGACCCCAGGCTTCGGGTTACCGTATACGGAGGAGCTGCCACCACCGCAGACGCGACCGCGAAGGCGTGAAAGCTGAGCATCTGGACAAGTGTCCCCTTAAATGCGGCAAGCGTCCTCTCTGAACGCGGGACATAGCCGCCCTCTCTTTCCTCTTGACTTTCATGCTTTCATGCTTTAAGGTAAGAGTGATGAAAAACAAGATCGAGTTACATCCCATAGTCGTAAGCAAGGCAATCCATGAACGAGTGAGGCGTCTTGCCTTTAAGCGCCGGGTTTCAATGAAAGCGGTCGTTGAAGCTGCGCTCGTTGCTCACTATCACTGGGAACTCGAAGAAGAGAAGGAGGTTCAAGATGCAAGTGAAGACTCTCCAAAGCAACGCCCCTCCCCATGAGGGAGAGGCGCGCCCCCGTGCGCCAACACGGGACAAAACAAACAGCGACGTCAGTGTAGCACAAAAAAACCCCTCCGACAAATTTCCCCTCTATCGGCTTGTTGGCTACGTGAATGGCGACGCGATCTATCTACCTAAGCCGCCAAGCACACGCGGCCTTGCGATCGAGCGGTTACTAGCCACGACTTCCTATCTCGGGAAGGTATCCCCCGAGGAGCTCGAAGCGTGGTTTGTGCAGCGTCTACGCGCAGAAACATTCCTTGAGCATCTAAGATGATGAAAGCGCCGGTTCTGTCAAGAGTGAAACCCGCTCCCTGCGTGTTCCTGACAGGCCGGTGTTATCTCTTTACAAACAGCGGCTCGGCAACCAAGGGGCGGAGTAACACGGGTGCCACTAGACCGACTGAAACTAGCAAGCTGAGCCGCTGTTCTCCTTACAGTCTACTGTGAACAGCGTGCAGAGTATCGGCGGTATCAACTAGGGGCGGCGGTCCGGATCAAGTCAAGTAAAGGGCGGGTATCGGTTGCCACTGGACCAAAACGAAACAAGCACCGGGCCGCCGTCCTCTTTAGTCTACTCCGAAAGCCAGGAGGTGAGAAATGGGAGCGGAATCAACGAAGCTCGAGCGCCCTAAGCCCTCTTTTATCGATCAGTTGACCGCCGCAGTCGAAGCGGGTGAAGAGTACGCGCTTTGCTACAGCCTCGACAATAAGGAACTCGACGCTCTGTGTGTGGTACAACTTCGGCTAGATGCTCTTGCCGAGGGACTCGAAAGAAAACTTGGCTAACGTCATTAAGCGCGGCGGTCCTTGCCAACAACGGGGGAAAAGACAAGCGAAGCCAAAAGCCCACTGGGGAGAGGGCTCCCCCGCTTATAGGACCGCCGCCGCTTTATCTTGAGCGTAACCAGGGGAACCACTTGCGCGGCCGGGGGATCGTAGTCGAGTCCGTTGTGACCGAACACTCCGAGGAGCTTGTGGAGCTTGAGGATCGACGACTCGGGACCATCCTGCTCTATACGGAGCTCCTCAAGAGCCTCTATCCGGGGGAGGGGCTTGGCAAGGTGGTCAGGGAATTCTTCAAGGAGTTTTTCTCGCTAGCGGAGTTGGCGCGGATCGACGCGACCTTGCTTGAACGGAAAAACGACGCGATGGTTAGGATCTCTCCGTACTTGAGAGGATTCTTTGACAAGCTCAAGGAAGAGGGCAAGGAGTGAGATCTGGCGGGGGAGCACGTTGGTGGCCGTATACGGTCAACAGCTTGCGTGCGTACGCCGTCGGTTTAGTGGTGTGGAATGGGCCGTCAAAGATTCATCGATTAGGCTCGCCTTTCTTACTGATCCAGGATCGATCGCCACACGCAAGTTCCCCCAAGTCTCCAGGTGGTCCTGCAGGCCCCTTCTAATTCGTACACCAACCTTAACTGATGAAGGCCACTTGATCCTCTGCGCCTTTCTGGATTCGATTGCGAACCGGATAGTCGTTGTGCGCCCCGGTTCCAAACTCCGCAGTCTCTTCTTGGTCGGATACCAACGAGTGCCGCATTCCTCACCATCGTTGAAGCGAGAGATGGCATATGCCTCTATGATATCCATGGGGACAGCACCATGGTTCCGCAGTTTCAGCGAGATAGCATAACCCGGTAGACTAGCGTCCCGTCGTATCCTCGCCCGTTCGATGAGCGGACGTGGCTGAAACAGAGATCGGAGTTCTTCTACCAGTTCTGACGACTCTTTCCGGCGGCGAGTGGCTCCAAGCAGAGCTCCTGCCAAGAGGACCAAGGTCAGAGCCAAGACTCCACATGCGATTTCCATATCAATCCCCCTTCCTGCTGGGCTCGTAAGATAGCGAAGAGAAGTCGAGGCTGCAATGACCATGCTTTGATGTCAAAGCTGGCTAAGATTCACCAAGCCTTGTCTGCAGATGATTTCGCTGTCAATAGGTGATCTTTGTCCCTATGGGTTAACGTAAGCCTTCATCGGGATTAGGTTTAAGAGGAGCTCCTTAACTTCAAGGCCAGTTAAGGGTGAATGTCACCCGTTTGTGTGAGGCGAGAATAGACGCTATCGTGAAACACAAAACAGGGTAGTTAGACGGTCTTTGACAGGGGAAGGATCGCCCAAAGGAAGATTGGAAGGCTATTCCAGAGTTGAACTGGCAACCTACTGATTACAAATCAGTTGCTCTGCCAATTGAGCTACGCTGGCATCTGACCCAATCAGTGGTTCATTTTAACGGAGGGGCCAAGCACTGTCAAGATGCGATCGCAAGCCAGATCTTCCTCTTTCGCGGGCCGTCAAACTCGGCAAGGAAGATCCCCTGCCACCTTCCCAAAAGGAGTTTCCCTTCTTCGAAGGCGACCTGCACAGACCCTCCGATCAGGGCAGCTTTGACATGAGCAGGGGAATTGCCTTCCGCATGGGTCCAGGGATGGTCCTCCAAGACACACTCCTCCAGGAACGAGCCGATGTCGTGCACAACTGCCGGGTCGGCCCGCTCGTTGATCATCAGACCCGCGGTGGTGTGAGGACAGTAGATGAAACAGATCCCTTCCCTTGCGTCCGATCGAGTAAGTGTGTCCTGAATGAGGCTGGTGATATCGAGAAACTCAGTCCTGCGGTGAGTAGTGA
>Ga0315544_1001946_pt1 | contig 15243 bp, 13 predicted proteins | sample SalMarSW160130MG_2_FD_202543 | JGI IMG/M metagenome (GOLD analysis project Ga0315544, IMG submission 202543) | Salt marsh sediment microbial communities from the Plum Island Ecosystem LTER, Massachusetts, United States - Salt Marsh Sediment SW1601-130 ... | reverse complement strand
TTGTATACGGTAATATCCCCGGCGGCGGAATGAGCCGGTCGGCTTCGCTGAGTCTGAACCTGATATTGTCACTTCTGGATGCGAACAAGATTGAAATTGAAGATAAGATGAAGCTCGTTGACCTTGCGCAGGCGGTAGAGAACGATTATATCGGCTCGCCTTGCGGTAAGCTCGACCAGATTATGATATTGTTCGCCCGGGAAGGGATGGGGACGTATTATAATCCAGCAAAGAGGTCTGTTGATTACGTGCAACTCGGCGCCGGCGCAACCGATTTTCGTATCGTGGTGCTTGATACCGGCACGGTCCGGCCGGGCCTGGAAAAATCCACCTACAAAGTCCGCAGGGCAGAGTGCGAAGAGCTGGTTTCGATACTGCAAAAATCAAATTACAAAATAACTTGCCTTGCGGATATCAAGGAAGAAAAAACCTACGAAAAGATAATGGATGAGTTTGGAAAAAAGCATCCTGATTTGTGTGACCGATTTAAGTATATTTTTGGTGCTCAGAAGAGATTTTATAAAATGCTCGATGCCTGGAAGGCAGGTGACATTGAGACCGTTGGAGCGATATTCAGAGAGGACGGGCTTGGGCTGCGGGATGACTATAAGATATCCGGGCCTGAGCTTGAGGCAATGTGCGATATTGCAAGGATGGTGCCGGGGGTTTTAGGTGAAAGGATGCTGGGCGGCGGTGATAAAGGTGCATCGGGTGCTTTAGTTCGGGCTGAAAGTATTGAAGAGCTTAAAAAGGCAGTCGATGCAAACTATCCTCGCAAATGCTCTGAATTCGCAGACAAATATGCCGTTCACGTCTGCAAGGTAGTGGATGGTGTTAAGGTTTTCGAAGGTTTGCTTTAGACACGCTGAATCCTTGTCGGTAAAAGTTATGTCAGAAAAAAAATCATCACCGGTTAAAGGGCCATTCTGCGCAGCAGTCCGCTCGAATAAACGGATTGGTGAGAGGTTCTACCGGCTTGGTCTGGAATTTACAGGGGCCGGGGCAACGGCTTTTGGGAGATTTCGGCCTGGGCAGTTTGCCGAGTTTGACCTTTCCGCGGTCGCCCTGCCGCCGAGAGAGAAGATACCGGAAGATTTGGCCGATGTCTGTCAGCGAAATATACTATTGAGAAGACCTTTTGCCTTTGTGGATGTTAGTGCTGAGAAAAATAAAACTTTTGCCGAGCTTCTTTATAGTGTTGTCGGCCCGGCCAGTTTGCGAATGACGACTCTGGCTGCGGGTGATTCTGTAAACGTGATGGGGCCTTTGGGTAATGGATTTTGGGTGCCTGATGGAAAAAAGAGGGCTTTTCTGATTTGCGGAGGGATGGGTGCCCCGCCGCTGCAGATTTTAGCGAAGGTCCTTACGAAGGATTTTCCCGATATCGAGGTGATAGCGTTTGCAGGCGCCAAGACGGCAAAGGATTTACCATTTGAGGGTCGGCTGGATGAGATTTCACAGCAATTGGGATTTTCACTGCCGGAGTTTGCAAAATACGGTGTGAACTCGCAGTTGGCGACGGATGACGGCTCAGCCGGCTTCAAGGGGATGGTTACCGATTGCTTTAAGCAGTGGTTCGACAAGGCAAATCCGGCCCGCGAACGTTCAGTTATCTATGCCTGCGGGCCTGAACAGATGCTGGCGAAGGTAGCAGAGATTGCGAAAGAAAAAAATATCGATTGCCAAATAAGTATGGAACGGCGAATGGCCTGTGGAATCGGCATCTGCCAGAGCTGCGCCATACTGTGCAGAGCAAATGGTTCGAACGAAACCGTATATAAACTATGCTGTGAAGACGGCCCGGTGTTTGATAGTAAGGAAGTAGTGTTTAACTAATAAGCATTAGCATTTAGTTATATGGAAGAACAGGTTGATATATCGGTGGATTTTGCGGGATTAAAGCTGGTGAATCCGGTGTTCACGGCGTCGGGGACGTGCGGATATGCGGATGAGTTGGCTGATTTTATGGATATAAACCAGCTCGGCGGATTTATTACAAAAAGTATTACCTTAAAACCGAGAAAAGGAAATCCTACGCCGAGAATTGTTGAGACAGATTCGGGGATGCTTAATGCAATTGGATGGGCAAACGTCGGCCTGGATAAATTCATTGAGGAAAAACTGCCCGTTATTGAAAAGCTCACCGTGCCGGTCTTTGTTAATGTCGCAGGGGAAACGATAGAAGAATATGTGGCTGTGGTCGAACGATTGGCAACAGAGAAAGCGATAGCGGGATTCGAATTGAATATAAGCTGTCCCAACGTCGAGAAAGGCGGGATAAGTTTCGGCACCGAGCCGGAACTGGTAAAAGAGGTTACTTCAGCAGTGAAAAAGGCCTGCGGTGAGAAGGCGCTGATTGTTAAGTTAGCCCCGGCTGTTACGAATATAAGCGAGATTGCAGGGGCGGCAATAGATGCGGGTGCTGATGCACTGAGTTTGATAAATACGTTTACAGCGATGGTAATTGACATTGAGACACGCAGGCCGGTTCTTGCCAACAAAACCGGCGGACTGTCCGGGCCGGCCATAAAACCGATAGCAGTTTACTTAGTCAATAAGGTTTACAATGAGGTCACAAGGCAGCGCGGGATACCAATTCTGGGAATGGGGGGAATAAGAAATGCGTCGGACGCTGTCGAATTTATTGTTGCAGGGGCGTCGGCGGCGGCTGTCGGCACGGCGAATTTTATCGAGCCGGGATGCGCGGTGAAAATCGTTGAGGGTATAAAAAAATATTGTGCCGGACATAATATAACTAATATGAAAGAATTAATCGGCTCACTTGAAGCAAAGTAATACAAAAAAGAACGTAAGGATGGGAACAAAAGGTTCACCTATTGGCGCTATATTTGCGTTCCTATTGTGTATATGTTTTACCTTGAGACCAGCCAATGCAATTGAACTGCATAATAAATCCATCCTGAAAGCAGACTCATTCAAACATTATATCGATACATTCAACGAAGACGACGAAGAGCCGTATATTCAACACATTCCCAATGAGGAGGCGTGGGAGTTCTTCAAGGCGAACATTCCGTTATTTGAGTGCCCCGACAAGGATTTCGAGCGGACTTATTACTTTCGCTGGTGGACATTTCGAAAACACATAAAGCTCACGCCGGACGGCTTTGTAGTAACTGAGTTTCTGCCGAACGTGAAGTGGGCGGGTAAACATAACACCATCAACTGCTCCGCAGGGCACCACTTTTACGAAGGAAGGTGGATGCACGGCCCAAAGTATTTGGATGACTATGCTATTTTCTGGTTTCGCAAAGGCGGCAGCGTCCGCAGCTATAGCTTCTGGGCCGCTGATGCGCTTTGGGCCAGGTATCTCGTAACGGGTGATAAGGACTTTATTATCGATCTGCTGCTCGATTTGATTGAAAATTACAAAGAGTGGGAAAAATCCCGTCTCGAGCCGGACGGCCTGTTCTGGCAAATCGATACCCGTGACGGGATGGAAGAATCCATCGGCGGGAGCGGCAAGCGGGCTACAATTAATTCTTATATGTATGGCGATGCTGTGGCTATCTCAAAAATCGCTTCGCTTTGTAATCGCAAGGATATTGCGGATGAATACGAGGCAAAAGCAGAGAGGATTAAAAAGCTCGTCCAGACCAAACTTTGGGATGAAAAGGCAGAATTTTTCAAGACGCTGCCTTGTGACAGTAATGAGTTGGTCGATGTTCGTGAAATACTCAGCTATACGCCGTGGTATTTCAATATGCCGGATGCCGGCTATGAATCGGCCTGGAAGCAATTGATGGACCCGAATGGTTTTTATGCACCGTTTGGCCCGACGACCGCAGAGCAGCGCCACCCGGAATTTATTATCGCCTATAAGGGCGACCAGTGCCAGTGGAACGGGCCGAGCTGGCCCTTCTCTACAACTCAAACGCTCGTGGCGCTGGCTAATTTGCTGAACAACTATTCGCAAAAAGTCGTCGGCAAAAAAGATTACTTCGAGACATTAAAAATCTATACGAAAAGTCATCAGCTCAAAAGAGATGACGGCAGGGTCGTGCCCTGGATAGATGAGAACCTTAATCCATACACAGGCGAGTGGCTGGCACGAGCAAGACTGAAGGTATGGAAAAATGGAACGTGGGACCCGAAAAAAGGGGGCAAGGAACGCGGCAAGGATTACAACCACTCCTGCTACTGTGATTTGATTATATCGGGTCTTGTAGGGTTTCGGCCGAGGGCTGATGATACTGTCGAGGTTAATCCCCTGCTTCCGGAGCAGACGTGGGACTGGTTCTGTCTCGACAATGTTTTATACCACGGGCAGATTATTACAATCCTTTGGGACAGAACCGGCGAAAAATACTCCAGTGGGAACGGGCTGAAGATTTTCGTAAATGGCAGACAAGTTGCAGAATCAGATACTTTGAGACGCATTACAGGACGATTAGATTTAGAACTTCCAATAAGATAAATGTTCATTGCTGCCGTTACAAAGAGTATGTAATACCATACTTTATGAAAAAAACAGAGAGTGTAACTCGTCGTGCATTCTTGCAAAAGGCCGCAGGCGTTACCGGCGGTGTGGCAGTATTTTTCCCATATTTAGTCCGGTCATCAGCTTTGGGTAAGGCCGGCAGTATCGCTGCAAGTGAGCGAATTACAGTGGGCCTAATCGGGACAGGCGACCACGGCATAAAAGTCAACCTGAAAAACTTTCTGGGCAATTCAGATGCACAGGTTGTTGCTGTTTGTGATGTTGATACAAGCCGGCGCGATGCAGCCCGCTATATAGTAAACGAAAAATACGGCAACAAAGATTGTACTGCCTACAACGATTTTCGTGAGATAATCGAGCGTAAAGATGTCGACGCCGTTATGATTTCCACGCCCGACCACTGGCACGTTCCGATTGCGATAGCCGCAGCAAAAGCGGGTAAAGATATAGAATGCGAAAAGCCGACACTAACTGTTCGTGAAGGCCGCATTCTCTGTGAGACGATGGAACGATACAGCAGAGTCTTCCAGTGGTCAACGGAAGACAGGTCGGTTGATGTGTATCACCGAATGTGCGAACTGGTCCGCAACGGGCGAATCGGGAAGGTTCATACAATACGTGTGAAACTGCCCGGCGGCCCACACATGCGCGGTGACCCGACACCAATGCCGGTGCCTGACGGATTTGATTATGATATGTGGCTCGGCCCTGCGCCGTGGGAGCCATATACAACGGACCGCTGTCATTACAACTTTCGCTGGATTTTCGATTATTCCGGCGGACAACTGACCGACTGGGGAGCCCACCTTTTAGACGTTGCGCAATGGGGAAGCAACACTGAACATACCGGGCCGATAGAGGTCGAGGGAAAAGGCAAATTCGGTATTGATGGACTCTATAACACCGCGACAGAATTCGGGATTGAATACGAATATGCCAATGGCGTGAGGTTGATAGTAACATCAGGAGCACCGAGCATACGATTTGAAGGGTCCGAAGGATGGGTCGGTAATCGCGGCTGGAGAGGGAAGCTACAAGCAAAGCCCGCATCAATTCTGGATTCGATAATTGGGCCGAACGAGATTCACCTCTATACGTGCCCTGCCGGTGAGCAGCGTAATTTTATTGATTGTGTGAAATCGCGCAGGCAATGCTACTTTCCTCCGGAAACAGGCCAAAGGTGTTTCACGATAGCCCATATTGGTAATATCTCAATGCTGTTGGGCAGAAAGCTTAGATGGAACCCGGAGAAAGAAAAGTTTATTAATAATGAAGAAGCCGATAGAATGCTGTCTCGCTCGATGCGTAGTCCGTGGCACTTGTGAAATTTAGTATTTATTATTTATTATTGAATATTTATCAGGAAGCATTTGTGAAAAGGAATAAAATTGTGAGATATCTAGGTAGAATAAATGGTGCGATTATACTACTTGCTGGGATTTTCAGTCTGCTTTCCGTGGATAGTATTTGTGCTGAGGAAACCAGCAGCAGCCGGATGGAGACGGTCTATTTGACGGGTGATGATTTTTCCGGCTGGCGGGGAAAAACCGGAGAATGGGAAATTGTCGGGGATGTCTTTATAAATTCTGAAAATGAGAAATTACTGAGCGTTAGATCTGGCACGGGAGTGATTGTGAACGGGCCTGTCGGAAAGACATCGCATCTTTTTAGTAAGGTGGAATTCGGTGATGTCAAGGCACATATCGAATTTATGGTTCCAAGAGGTTCCAACTCCGGTGTTTATTTTATGGGGCGGTATGAGATTCAGGTGTTTGACAGCTGGGGCATAAAAGAGCCGAAGCACTCCGACTGCGGCGGAATATACCAGCGATGGGATGATAACAGAAGACCGCAGGGCTATGAAGGTTATGCTCCGCGAGTAAATGCCTCTTTGCAGCCGGGGCAATGGCAAACGTTCGATGTTATATTTCGGGCCCCGCGTTTTGATAATAACGGGCGGAAGATTTCCAAAGCCAGATTCGAGAGAGTGGTTCATAATGGTATAGAGATTCACGCGGATGTAGAGCTTACCGGCCCGACCCGCGCAAGTTCATACCAAGATGAAAAGCCGGTTGGGCCGTTGATACTTCAAGGTGACCATGGTCCGGTTGCATATCGTAATATCCGGATAGAACCGGCAGGGGCAAATCCTTTCTTTGCGATGGATACCGGCACTAAAGACGCCAAGCACAAAAAAACAAAAAAACAGGTCGAGATGCTAAAAGAGCTGGGATATGACGGTATTGGCTGCACGGGATGCAAAGGACTGGCTGAGATGCTCGAAGAGCTGGATAAAAATGGGCTGAGAATTTTTACGTTGTATCTGGAAGTTAATATTGATGCCGGACGGAAAAAATATGACCCAAAATTGAAAGAGACAATCGAGCTATTAAAGGGGCGAAATACGATACTCTGGCTCAGTATAAAAAGCAGGAAACACAAGCCGTCTTCGCCCGATGGTGATGAAAAGACGGTGGGAATCATCCGGGAGATTGCAGATATGGCAGCTAAATCCGGATTACGGGTGGCGTTATATCCCCATTATGGATTCTGGCTCGAGCGAGTGGAAGATGCAGTTCGGCTGGTAAAAAAAATAAACCGTAAGAATGTAGGAGCAACATTTAATTTGTGTCATTACCTGATGACTGATGATGAGAAAGATATGGGGTCACTTATAAAATCGACAGCGCCATACCTGTTCGTGGTTACAATCAATGGGGCTGACACCGAATCAAAGAACTGGGAAGGACTTATTCAGACATTGGACAAAGGAAACTTTGATTTAAAGCAATTTCTGGATATACTGAATGATGCCGGTTACAGCGGGCCAATAGGGTTGCAGGGATACGGCATAAAGGGTGATGTAGATGAGAATCTCAGGCGTTCAATAAATGCCTGGCGTCAAGTAACAGAACAGCAAACTATGCAGTAGCAGGGATGAAAAATGGAAACTCTCAAGTTATTACGTGATTATTTTCCGATGGCGGTTTTTACAGGCAAGTGCCTTGTTTTTATAAGCGAAGATTGGCGTGTTGAGCTTACCGAGCACAAAGACAGCGATTTCAGTAAGGCGCAGGGCCAGCCATCCATTATACGTGTCAGAATCTTCAAAAAGACACTCGACGGTGAGCTTATGAGCGGGCATTACGAGGATTTTCAGCTTGAGTTATTAGGTGAGCTTGCTGAGCAAATCGAAAAGTATGTCCAGTTGGCAGTTGGGGTAAACCTCAAGGAAATCACCGGTTAATAAACCGGTAAGTGGAGGATGTTTGCTATTCGATTGGATTTAACTCTATATGGTAAATCCGTTAGTAAAAAAAACTGATGGGGGAGTTGTCTTTACGGTAAAGGTTGTGCCCGGCAGCAGCAGGACGGCGATTTGCGGCCTGCTTGACGGTGCAATAAAGGTCAAAATTTCGGCGCCGGCGGAGAAAGGCAGGGCAAATAAGTACCTGCTTGGGTTTCTTGCTAAGCATCTTGGCGTGAAAAAAACTTTAGTTCGTATAATATCCGGCACAACCAATCCAGTCAAACAAGTAAAAGTTGAGGGTGTTTCGGTTGAGCAACTGCTGGAAAAACTTGATTTGAATAAATGATAGAGATTCTTCGCTTCCTCTTTCGCTAAAGCTATAAAGGACAAGCCGTTCTGAATGACGACAGCGGCAGCAATCGCAGTGAAAGTTAAAACAGGACTTTTTAATGAGTGATAAACAAGCAGTTGAAATTCGAGATGCAGTGGATGAAACGTCGGTTGGATATATGCTGAAACTGGCAACGCCGATGGTGGTGACGACCATATCGTTTACTATTATGCAGTTTGTGGACAGGTTTATGGTATCACGTCTTGGAACGGAGGCGTTAGCTGCCATATTGCCGGCTGGGATTGTCAGTTTTGTGCCAGGGTCTTTTGCAATGGGGTCGATGACGAGCTTAAACACGTTTGTTAGTCAGAGCTTAGGCAGGGGTGACAAAAGGGGTTGCTCAAATTATTACTGGCAGTTGATATATATGGGGGTCGCGTACTTCGTTTTGGTATTGCTGGTTATGTGGCCGACTGCACCGTGGATTTTCAAAATGATGGGTCAGCCGCCGTCAGTATGTGCTATGGAGGTAATATACCTTCGGATTATGCTTTATGCCCAGATACTGGCGATAATCAACTGGGCAAGCAGCCAATTTTTTATGGGTATCCATCGGCCTATTATAACGATGTATGCGTCGTTGATTGGACAGGTAGTCAATATTGCGTGCAACTATGTGTTGATATTCGGCAGGTTTGGTTTTCCCCGGCTGGAGATAGCAGGCGCGGGCTGGGGGACGTTTATCGGGATAGGTGTAATGGCCGGTATAAATATGACCGTGCTTTTGGGCAGCAGTATAAACTCAACTTTCAAAACAAGGCGGACGTTGAATATCAATTTTGACAAGATGTATGATTTGCTGAAAGTGGGCCTTCCAGCGGGGCTTGGTCTGATGATAAATGTTGCCTTTTGGGGAGTGATTCTGTTCGGGCTGGTCGGCAGATTCGGGAAAGAAGCGTTAGCTGCGACGAGCGCGATATTATCTTATACAAATGTTTCAGTTATGCCAATCGTGGGTATATCAACGGCGCTGACGGCGGCAGTGGGTAAGACAATCGGGCATGGCCAAAAAGACCTGGCTATGAAACAAACGAGCGTTTGTTTGAAAGTAGCGCTTGTTTATATGGGAACAATAGGGGTATGTTTTCTTCTGTTTAGAGAGCCGTTGATGCGATTTTGGACTTCTGATGTTAAGGTAATTGAAGCCGGTGTTAATATTCTTATCTGTGCCGCCATATATCAGGTATTCCATGCGGCTCGGATTATTTACAGCGGCTCATTGCGCGGTGCAGGTGACACAGTGTGGCTGGCGATAATCTCGGCTTCTGCGTCAGCAATAATATTGGGAATTGGCGGAGCTCTAATGGTTTTGTATGTTCCTTCACTTGGAGCTGTGGGTCCCTGGATTGCGGCTTCGGTTAGTATTATTGCGGCCGGGCTGGCAAACAGATGGCGATTTAAAAGCAGGAAATGGATGGAGATAGATTTATTTAAGAGACGCCCCGTAGGTGTGCCGGTCGAGATTTAAACGGTTATGGTTACATTTAACAGGCTAATTTTCTCTGTTATAATTCACAAAAATACACGAATTTCAAGGAACTATATGACGATAAAATTCGTAAGATGCTTACGGCTGATTCTTTAACAACGACTGGATAAAACCAATGAAGAAAACTTTTTTGACAATAGGCTATGTTGTAATTTTCACATCAGTAACCCAGGGTTACCAGTACAGGCCTTTAGCTAACGATGGTAAGCTCGGTTTATACGCAAGGTCGATTGAGCAGGTTCTGCGGCTGAGTGAAGACGAGGTTGACCTGGCCACTGCTGCTTTGATTGTCTCGGAGAACTGGAGTGACCTGGTTCACGGCCGAAGACAGCTATTAACTTTAGATGATATGGCAATGGAGATTCGCGATAGACTTCAGAGGGACGGGCTGGGCTTGAATTACCAGACGATTCCGGTGATAAACAAGTATTTATTTGATGAGTTGGGGTTCGAGTCGATTCCGGAGGCAAACGACCCGAATGATTTGTTTTTGCATACGGTGCTTGATAAAAAAAGAGGGTATTGCTTGAGTCTTTCCATTTTGTACCTGTCGCTTGCAGAGCGGCTCGGCCTGCCTATGTATGGAGTCGTTGTTCCGGGACATTTTTTTGTAAGATACGACGACAAACGTATGAGATTCAATATCGAAACGACAGGCAGAGGAGGAACTGCCAATGACGAGCACTATATAAAAAAGTTCAAGGTTCCGCAAGGCGATGATGATAGTATTTATATGAAGAATCTGAATAAGATTCAGACACTTGGCTGTCTTTTTAATAATCTTGGGAACTGTTACGAGGAAATCGGTAATTCGGCTTCTGCCAAGCTTGCGCTGGAAAGAGCGGTAGAGATAAATCCGACATTGTCCGAATCCAGGTCGAATTTGGGGAACATTTACTTTAAGAACGGCCAGGTACAGGATGCAATATATGAATACCAGGAGGCCCTCAGAATAAATCCAAACGATGCAAAGACAAATAGTAACCTTGGTAATGCGTATGCTCAGCAGGGATTGCTGAACAAAGCTATTTCGCAGTATCAACAGTCTCTGGCCCTGGAGCCGAATTTCATAGATGCTTATAAAAACCTGGCTTTGGCTTATTGCAAACAGGAAAGATTTACTCAGGCATTAATACAATTGAAACAGGCACTTGGTGTAGAGCCAAAAGATGCCTCTTTATATAACCAGATGGGTGATGTTTACAGCCAGATGGACGAGTATGAAAAGGCAATATACCAATATAAAATGGCCCTTAATATAAATCGAGATTTAGTCGAGGCCCATTGCGGTTTGGCTCTTTGCTATAATAAACTCGGGTTGGTTGATGATGAAATTCAGGCATACGAAAAAGCTTTGGCTATTAAACCGGATTTGTTGGCAGCACTGGTAAATGTGGGCAACGCATACTTCGGAAAGCAAAACTACGATGCGGCTATTGAAAAATATACAAAAGCTATCCAGATAAAGCCGGATGAGGGAATGTTTCATTACAATCTTGGCTCTGCGTATGCCAACAAACAGTTATATGAACAAGCGGTAGCGGCTTACCTGAAAGCAGTGGAAATAGAACCGGGTATAGGAGACGCACATTTTGGACTTGCCTTCGGGTATTATCAGTTAGAAGAGTATGAATTGGCCTACAAGCACCTAATAATCGCCCGGGAATTGGGCGTGGCGGTTACTGAAGAGCAGTTCAATGCTGTCAGGAACCATCTGAAATAAGAAAATTAATAAGCGAATATCATTCCTACCTATTTGTTTAGATAACACAATCCGTATAATAAGCACCCCCCCGCTATTGATTTGTGAAATAATCACGTTAAAATCATTAAAAGCAGTATCTAACAAAATGGCCAATTGTCATTCCTGCGAAAGCAGGAATCCAATAAAAGATATAGATTCCGTGTCAAGCACGGAATGACAAAAGTAGAGTGTTTCTTTTTGTTAGAAGCTTCAAGATAACTCTATAACACGATGGCGAAAACCCCGGTGAAACTAGGGGCTAAATATGAGATTGCTGCGTATCGTTTCACCCGGGATGGTGAAGGTATGATTATACAGGCAGGTAATGACATTTTGAATTTGCTTAGAGAAGAAGGTATTGAAGCAGCGAGGAAAACACAGCGTGGCCTGATATTACAGCCGGGGGCGATAGGCGATTGTATATTGACTTTGCCATTAGCTAAATTTATGAAAGATTCACTCGGATTGGGTGGGATTGACATTCTCGGGCACACCGAATATATCGGTATTTTCCCCGGGAGAAGCTGTATTGACAGTATCCGCTCCATAGATTCTATGGATTTGCATCGATTGTTTGCTGAAATAAAAACGTTCGACCTTGCAGACGGAGACCCTTTAATAAATGCTTTTGCTGATTATTCCTGGATTGCAACATTTTTGGGCGAGCCGAACAGTGATTTTGAACAAAACCTGATTTATACCGCCAACTGCAGCCACAGTGCGGAGGTTATGACACTGCTTATGAAGCCGCCTAAAGATTACTGCGGCCATTTAACCGACTTTTATATACAGCAATTTATCGAGCAAAGCGGCTTGCCTCTGCAGGCCCCCAAAGTCAGTCCCGATGACACTCTTATAAGAACAACCGAAATGGATGTAAACAGGGGTAAAGAGATATTGAAGGAGATAAATGTTAATATCAGTAAGAAGCTGATAGTCATTCATCCGGGAAGCGGCGGATTACATAAATGCTGGCATCTGGATAATTTTTTAGCCATATCTAAAAAGCTCATTTCCAATGGTTATGAGGTAATTTTCCTGTTGGGGCCTGCTGAGCTGAATAGGTTCAGTAAAACAAAGGTCGGAAAGGTAAAAAGCATTGGCCGATGTCTGATGGACTTGTCTTTAACCCAGGTATCGGAGCTTTTGAGCTGTGCGGATGTTTTTGTTGGCAATGACAGCGGCATCACGCATCTTGCGGCTTGTTTGGGGGTACAGACAATTGCTGCTTTTGGTCCGACTGAGCCGGCTGTGTATGGTCCTATCGGGCCGGCTGTAACAGTATTTACAAAAAAGACGGCATCTTTTACAAAGAGACCATCACCGAGTTTGCAGAAAAAGCTTCTGGAAGTTTTGTTGTGTTAATACTAAGTCTTTCAATGCTAAGGACTTACATCACTCTAATAATCTCCTAAGCTCACGTTTATCCCTTACGCCACAAAATAAAGATAGGAAAAGTGGATAAAAACCATTGACTTTGGTGCTTATATAGAGTACACTAATGCGTTGAAGGAGTGATAATAAAGCGAGGGACGCTGTCAAATTTCAATGTTTATTACGCCGCAGGTGTATAAAAAAGGAGGAGGTTATGAGCAAGTCAAAATTACTCTACCAGGCGCACGTGCGGTGCTCTCTCTTTGTTTTCTTTTGGAACTCTCGACCAATAACAATTGCAGGAACGAAAAAAACGACCGATAACCGTGTAAACTTAGGGTTAAAAGTTAAATCTGTGGCGGTTCTGGCTATAGGGTTAATATTTTTGCTTGTCCCGACGGTACCTCTTAAAGCAGTGCCAATTTATTTTGTTGGCATCGGCAATCCCACTGCGGGTGACCCGGATATGAAGGCCGTGGACACCTTAGACAAGACGCTTAAGAAAGCCGCAGGGGTATTAGGAAAGAAGTATGAATCGACCATTATCAAAGCCAAAATCAACGGTACAACAGAAGAAGTTGGGGGAGAGAAGATCACCAACGCTTTGAACCAAGTGAAGGCAAAAGCAAAACCAGGTGATCTCGTCGTTTTCTATTACATTGGTCATGGTAACAGAACTGACTCCACGCCCGGAAAAGAAGATAAGACCGACAGTTCAGACAAAGCCGAGACCAAAGGCGACGAATGGATCGGAAAAGCAAGCGATAAATTGACCGACGATCAACTGGCAACGCTCCTTGGCTCGATCACTTCGAGTGTGCACAAAGTCGCCATCGTTGATGCCTGCTACTCCGGGGGAATGATCGGCGGGGCCGATGATATCGACAAGGCGAGCATGCTAAACCTCACTTACCTGCTTTCTGTTCCAGAGACCCAAGCCGATCAAGGTCTATACGAATATGCCGCTTGGCTCGAAGAAGCAACCGAAAAAAACGCTCACTACAAAGGCGACAAGGACAAGGATGGCAGTGTAACGATCGGAGAATGGCTCGACTATGCTCACCAGAAGAGAATCGCTCTGAAGAAAGGAGGCGTCTGTGGATCGACACCCTGGGTGGGAAGTCAGACGACAAAGTATGTGCTCATACCTGAGCCCGCGACGCTGTTTTTGCTTGGCATTGGCGGTCTGGCGTTGCTTCGTCGGAGGAGAAGACTTATTGATTGACGATTTACGATTGGCGATTTGGTATTATTTAGTTGAGATAATTCGTGAAGCCCTTCGACTCCCTCGACTTCGCTCGGGGCAGGCTGTGGTCTCTTTGTCCTGCGTAGCTCCTAAGGAGCGAAGCATGGATGTGGCTTTGAAAAATCCGGGTTAATTCCCAAAAAAGACAAGAAAAATCAAAAAAATACTTGACTTTTTCGGTGACATTCGAGTATAGTAATATGTTGAAGGACCGATAAAAAGCGAGGGACGCGGTTAAATCCTTGTTTTTATAAAAAGGAGGAGGTTATGTGCATACTCAAATTGCCCTAATATGTGTCCATTCCGCGCTTGGTCTGCGCAGTGTGTGCAATCAAATCATAATTTAGAAAAATAAAACATATTTTGTTGCGAAAGAACATCAATACAAAAGGAGGTAAAACGATGAGAAAAATAACACGCACTTTATTTGTCGTGTCAGTGGTACTGCTGGTTGTTACGCAACTGACCTGGGCTAATCTGGTTAATAAAGTAGCATCTATTAATGATGTTACGATCAAATTTAAGCGTCCGTGTGACGCCTCAGTGAAAAATATCAATCTGGGTGATATTTCCATTACCTTGTCAGACTCTGGTGTTAGATCGCATATGAATGCGAGTTTTAGCGTGGATGCCGCGGTGCAGAAACCAAAATCGCCCACTTGGGATTGTATGGAACTGCACTGGCTGCAAACAGTTTGGCACCTAGACCCTCCCAAACCAACACGTTGGGATGGTACGAAATGGGTAGATCCAATCATACCAATAATTGACCCTCCTAATCCCGGGTGGGACTACATGTTTGATGATGGTGATATTACTAAACCTAACGCTGACGGTGCAGGGTTTGTCGATAATAAACCCTGGTACTACAATGCAACTGGTGAAGGGGCAAAAAATGTCGTGGGCAAAAGTTACGTAATCGACGACTATCCAGGCGACCGTACCGATCCCAATTGGGTAGGATGGAGTACATATCTTATGGCCGAGGCAAAACTTACCTGTCCTGACGATCCGACCTGTCTTAAGCCAGGCGAGATGCTTCTACTGGCAGGGTTCGATTGGACCGCTAGTTCAGCAAACATCAATATTACCGACACATTTAAAGCTCCATCACCATTTGATGTTGACGACATTACAAAAGCTTTAGCTAATGCTGGATTTGCCGGCTGGACTGTGTATGATGGTAAAATTATCTGCTGCATCCCTGAGCCAGCTACTCTTTTGCTACTGGGGTTTGGCGGTCTGGTACTGCTTCGTCGGAGGAGAGGGAAAGCTGATTGACGAGGG
>Ga0315544_1001941_pt1 | contig 15254 bp, 14 predicted proteins | sample SalMarSW160130MG_2_FD_202543 | JGI IMG/M metagenome (GOLD analysis project Ga0315544, IMG submission 202543) | Salt marsh sediment microbial communities from the Plum Island Ecosystem LTER, Massachusetts, United States - Salt Marsh Sediment SW1601-130 ... | reverse complement strand
TTTTTAGTGATACGTGCTGCAATTCGTAATTCGGCATTTTCGGGGTGAGGGTTTAACGTCGGCTGAGGCGATGTATCTTTATACGCATCCACCAGGCTGACGGCAAAAATAAAAACGGTCCCACCAGGGCCGAGTACAGAGCTATCCCGAAAAGAGCGGCGTATATTTTTGGTGGTGTCGGCTCACCCTTTAGAAAGTTTAAGAAATAGACCAGCGCCCCGGCCAAAAGGGCTGTGATGAATATCGCAAGGAATTGATAAGTCATTTTTCTGATAGCAATAACCCTGTGAAGGTAGGCCAGGGCCGTGCCGAGAACACCAAAGCTAATCATTTGCGGGCCCATCGTGCGACCAATAAGGTCCGCAGCGAAACCTATTGTGAAGGAAGTTATGATGGCCTCCGAGGTATTGCAGTAGACAGCAAAGAATACCAAAAGTATTAACAGCAAATCAGGCTTGACATTCAAATCTGCAAAAAAGCTGGCCTGCAGTAAGGTAGCAAGAAGGATTAAAACTGCAAACCGGAACCATCGCATTTATATATCCTCGGCCGTTTACATCTTAAAATCTATCGCAGAACAACGCTACAGCGCAACTTAATAACAATTCAACCAAGGTGCCTAAAATGTGGATATCAGCAAATCAGGAGATCAGGGTGCAGGATATCAGGGAATCCGGATACCAGGAAAAAAACAAAGTTAACCTGATATCCTGGTAACCTGATAACCACTACCTGATATCCTGGTAACCTGATAACCACTACCTGATGTCCTGATAACCGAATAACCACGTTGACTTTAGCTCACTTTAGCTCACTTTAGCTCACTTTAGGCACTTTAGAGCACTTTAGGCACTTTAGCGCATCTCTGACGGATTCATCACGATTACGGCTACGTTCTCTGCCTTTTGTATATTACAAACCGGTTCGACCATTATATCCCAAACCAAAGGTTGGGCATTGTGTTCACATCGATACACTTTTCCAATAATAATAGGTGTATCCAGGAATCCAGGTCTTTTACTGGCCATAATCTTAGTGTCGATTTTGACTTTTTGCTTTATCATTTCTACCTTTGCTGAGTTGTCACCATTGCCTTGCATGAGCCAATCTGAGCCGCCAATTCTTACGGCTGTGCTGGATTTTGGGTCGGTAAACAGCCTGACCTTGGCGGTGCGGGCATCCACATCGGATATATTGCCGATGACACTGTTGTCGGCCAGAACGAATTGGCCCTTAGCCAGGCCGTCATCCCGGCCGCGGTTGAGGAAAAGCTCGCTGCGCAGCTCGTTGATAGAGACAGTAATCACATCAGCCGGCACAAAGCCCATTCGTTCCCAGCCGGGGATGTTGCGCATTTTTGATAGCTTTTGTACATTTTGCTGCGCATCATTACGCTGCTGCGTAACGTTGGCAAGATGGTTTAGTAGTCTTTCGTATTCATCTCGACTGACCACATCTCCAAGTTGCTGGCGTGTACCGGCTGAAAGTGAAATGTTTCTGCCAATGCTTAAGGGCCAGTTGAAAATGCGGTGAAAAGCAAACTGGAATTTATTCGTCAGATTTTTCGGGGAGAAAAGGAAAATGAACCCGGCTAACGTGAACCAGGTAAACAACATTCGTCTGGAGACTCTAATTTGCTTCCTTGCCATTATCGTATTGCGTGTTGCGTATTTCGTATTTCGTATTGCGTATTACGCACGACGCATCACACACGACGCACTACGAATTATTCCCATCCGTATTCGTTGTGGTCCATCGTATCCTTCCACAACTCCAGATTTTCAAGATAGACACTGGTACCGCGAGCTACGCAGCTTAGCGGGTCATCCACTATTTCGACCTTCAGGCCGGTTGCATTTGCCAGGACCGTATCCATTCCGCGCAGCAGTGAGCCGCCACCGCAAATGTGCACGCCGTTGTCGATGAGGTCGGCGGCCAATTCCGGCTCGGCCTTTTCCAGCGTTGTGGTAACCGTATCTATAATGGTAGCGATGGGGTCGCGGAGTGACTCTCTGATTTCCTCACTGGTAATAACGATTTTTCTGGGCAGACCGGAGATGGTGTCTCTGCCGGCCACTTCCATCGTCAATTCTTCTTCCAGCGGGGCGGCCGAGCCGATTTGTATCTTGACTTTTTCAGCCCTTGGTTCGCCTATGAGCAGGTTGTAAGTTTTCTTAAGATGGTTGATTACCGCTTCGTCCATATCGTCGCCACCTATACGAATTGACTCTGAGGTGGCGATATCGGCCAGACTCATTATAGCCACTTCCGTTGTTCCTCCGCCGATATCGACAATCAACGAGGCGGTAGGGTCTGTGATTGGTAGTCCTGCTCCGATTCCCGCCGCCATTGGCTCATCGACGAGATAGACTTTGCGTGCACCTGCCCGTTCGGCACTATCTATGACGGCCCGGCGCTCAACAGCAGTTATTCCGCTCGGCACAGCGATTACGACTCGAGGCCTGACAAGACCGCCTCTGCCGTGCACCTTCCTGATAAAATAGCTCAGCATGGCTTCGGTGATTTCGAAGTCGCTGATTACGCCGTCTTTGAGAGGTCTTATTGCGCTAATCGAGCCCGGCGTTTTGCCTAACATTTCACGGGCAACCAGGCCGACAGCTTCGCCGTTATTCAGGACAATGTTGGTTCCTTTGCGGACGGCAACTACGGAGGGCTCATTGAGGACAATACCTTTATCCCTGACACAAACCAGGGTAGTGCAGGTACCAAGGTCGATACCCATATCCATACTGAACCAACCTAAGATTGTGTCCAGCACCACTTTCGACTCCTTTCTTAATTTCCAATTTAGAGACTTACGAAGGAACCCCGCAAGGCGGGAAACCAAACCGCAATTTCTAACTGGCTATCTTTATATACTAAAGAGCGGTATTGTCAATAGTGAAATTTACTACGGTACTTTAAAGATTTCCATAAAAGAATCGCAGTACTGCAAGCGCTTTATAGCGACAAACACTGCAGTAGCCAGAACTGCACAAAACGCCAAAGCAAGAATAATCGTATAGAGGTTATCCGGTACTGTAACCTTTTTGCCGCGAGCCTGCCCATTAGGACTCATATATCAACCTCACATAGTATAAACACATCTTTTGGTTTTTCTACAAATTAGTACTGGCGTTATCGCCGGCTTTCGGCTGTTCCTTTGTAATGTCCATAAGCTCCAAAGTGCCGATTGCCTTTTCAGGCTCAACGTCTAAAATCACAATGTCACAAATAAACTTATCGGCGCGAGTTACGTGGAATGTCATATTTTGCTTGACACCGTTTGCTGCGCCGATGGATATCTCAGCTAAAGAATTTTCCAGGTCCACCGCGGTTATCAATCCATTCAAGCTGATATCTACTGTTGGGGGTGCTACCTGAGCTTTCTCTTTTGTCGGTGTAACCGGTTCGGGAGCGGCAACAGCTTTGCCGGCTTGTTGTAGGAGCTGGTTTAACCTGTTTTGCAAGTCGGTTTTTTCTTCGAGCAGTTGTTTCCATTGTTTTTCCAGGTCGTCAATTATTGCCATTTTCTCGATAAGAGCGGCTGTGGTTTCTTTTATCTCTTTGTCTGACTTGATTTGCTCGGCTTCTATTGTCTTTAGCTTGGCGAGAGTATCTTCTAACAGCTGCCTTTGCTTGTCATTGGTGTCGTAAAAGTCTCTGGTTATGGCCTGCCATTTACCCGCTTCATTAATCCACTTATCTTTTTGTATTTCAGCCTCCTTGAGTTTGGAGTCTAATACCTCGACATTGCTTTTAAGGTCGGCATTCTTGCCTTCCAGCTCTGTTTTCTGCCTCGCCATTTCCTCTTTTATGTCGTTAAAGTTTTTCACGGCTTGTTTCTCATTCTCCACTGCGGCATCATATTCCTTCTTTTGGTCAAGATATTTTTTTCTGTAGTTTTCAGCATTGGCGACATAAGTCACGACAATACCACAGAGAAAAATCGAGGATATCGTCAGCAGAACTATTAAGATCTTTGTAAGCGTGCTCAAAACAGGCTCCTTTCGTTAACTTTGTGTTTTCTTTTCAATACACCCATTACCCCACGAGAGGGCATCATAAACGCGATAAAAGGGTTTGGAGAACCTCTATTTTGCCCGGCACCAATTATTTGTGAGCCTGAGCTCAATTAGTATAGACTGGCAAAATGCGGCCTCCAGTCCCAATATTATATGTATATACTACAATTTTACGTTTAAAGCTCGGAAAGGTCAAGTTATTTTTGGCAAATAGCCTAAATTAAAATGGACGATGAAAAATGGACGGTGCTTAATCCGATAACATAGGATTTTCAGGGGGCAATTGTCATTTTGTACATTGTAAAACGGCTTTTGCAGCAGCGATACGGACAAATTTTGACTCATTTTGCAACAGCTGAGGCAGAAATTTTGTCAAAGTAGGTGTGCAAATTTGCCCTATCGCCAGCGCTGTCAGTACATTGGTACGTTCTCTGGCCTCGGTATCCAGACCGCTGGTAAGGTTTTTTTCGAAAACTTCGAGGACTTTGGCATCGCCGATGGGGTCTTTGAACACACCGAGCTGTTCGGCTGCAGCCAGCCGAATCTCTAAGATATCATCATCCAGCATTCTAATCAGGGCATTTTTGGCCTCCGGGGTGCCGAGCTTGCCCATTGCCCTTACACCCATAAGCCGCACGTCCGAGTAAGCACTTATAAGCATCGTCCAAAGCTTCGGATATATCTTCTCATCTTTGAGCATTGCTATGGCTTCTGCAGACTGATATACGACCCTGTCATCTGAATCCTTGCTTTGCATAGTACGCCGCAAGAGCTCTAACGAGCCTTTATCGCCGCTCTTGCCTAATAGCAAAGCAGCATTGGCCCTGACTGTTTGGTCGCTGCCTGCTATTGCATTTCGAAGAGCTTCGAGATACTGAGCAGAGCCAAGCTTAAACATCGCATAAGCAGCGGCAGTTGTGACATTTGCATCACTATCTTTCAGTAATTGACTTACCGACCTTTTCGAAGGGGAATATTTCAAATCGCCGACAGCCAAAGCGGCGGCAAATCTGACCGGCATAGACTTATCATGTAGTAACTGATGCACCTGGGGCATAAGTCTGATTTGTCCGGTGGCTGCTACCACTTCCAGGGCATGAACCCTGACTAATGGGTCGTTGTCGGCCAAACTCTCCTGGATGGTTCTCAGAGCTTTTGACCAGGGTGCACCTATGTTCGTACCTTTGAAATCACGAGATGTTGTTTGCGATGATTCATCGCATCCAAAGGCAAATACCATCAGATAAGTAAAAAGCAGAACCTCACCAAAGCGGAAATTTTCTTTTAACGTTGTCGATACTCGTATCGATGCTCGTTCGGGAAACTTGCAGCTCGTTTTTTTACGAGCTTCCAGTTTCGATACCAGCTTCCAGACCGGTAAACGAGGTTCTTTAACTTTAACTACGTTTTTTTGTGTTTTAACTTTTTTTAGCTTATGTTCCATTTAGCTTCCCTGCTGAAAGAGTTTTGTTTTTTCTGGCTCTGAAGAATCGTGCCGAAAGCGATACTATTATGAGCAAAATAAGACAAACTTCACAGCAAAAACCTAACCATTCGCCGAATTTGCTAAAAAAAGTTGTTCTTTTATCTATCATTATTTTGTCGAGAAACCATCCCGGCATACCTGTTCTTGCCATAGTGTTAGGAGGTAAATTGCCGGCCAAATATCCGTATCTTATGCCTCCGGAACTGTCAATTAAGCAGCTTATTCCGGTATTAACACTTCGCAGGATGGGAAGCCTATTTTCAACCGCCCTGAAGGTACAAACAACTGCGTGCTGAGCAAGTTCCGCGCTTGGCAGGACTTTTTCATCCTTGAACCGAACGAACCAGCCGTCGTTACTTATATTCACCAGCCAGTCCAGCCTCTTTGTTCCCTGCTTGTCCAGAGCAAATCTTCGGGCAATAGCAGGGACGGTGTCCTCGTAGCAAATCATTACGCCGAATTTATAAACTGACGTTTTTTTTTCGTCATCCTGAGGCGGAGCCGAAGGATCTCGACCCTGTCCCTGGCCTGTCATTTCAAAAACCGTGTATTCGCTGCCTGCGTCGAGCGAATAATCGTAATTGTAGGGTGTAAACTTCATCAAAAAATTGTAAAGCCAACGGCAGCTTTTCCTGAACGGCAGCACTTCCCCGAAAGGGACAAGATGGATTTTGTTGTAGCTCCCGGCGTCCTGTTCACCGTTTCTTTTGTATAAAAAAGCCGAATTATATCTCTTGGCTAAATGGATTTCTAAATTTTCCCGGATTACCGGCATTCCCCCGTATGCGCCCACCAGCACAAAAGCGGTATCTTTCGAATGTTCGCGAAGGGCCTTGTCAAAAACATTCCAGGGATGTGAAGGTTCTAAAAGCCGCAACACTTCAGGGTTTAACGTTGCCTGAACCATCGTTTCGGGCCAAACGATTAGCTCGGCACCGGCTTGTGCACTCGCTTTACTGTGCTCCATCAATCCGTTGAACAATTCTTCACTGGACTTAAATGACCTCTTGACCGACTGAGGGACGTTCGATTGTAAGGATGCAACATAAGGGCCGGGCTCAATGCACTGGGCTTCCTGGCTTATTCTCCATCGTCCGTAGATAATGGTGGCCACCACAGCGGCAGAGACCAGGGCGACCTTTAGTAATTGTTTGATTTTGAAGATGTTTTTTGTGCCGGCGGCAATTATTAACTCGGCCAATAGCCCGTTGACCATCGCTATCAGAAATGATACTCCAGCGGTCCCGAATATGTCCGCTATCTGGATAAGCGGTATATTCTGATATTGGCTGTGTGCCAGAAACCGCCAGAAAAAACCACCCAAAAAAAGACCCTGCATCCGTTCGATGCCGACAACCAATACCGCCGAGGCAAGAAACAGTGGGATTTTCTTTATTCTACAGTAGCGCAGACAAAGCGCCAGTATCGGCCAAAGCGCAGCCGTGTACAGACAAAAAGCAATCCAACCTACGATAGTTACCGGAACTATCCAGTATAGATTACCCAGCCAGTAAAAAACTGAAATGACGTAACTAACAAGAACTAAACGACGGGGCTTAGCATCCGGCGAACAGGCTAAAATAAAAGGCACCAGAGATACCCATGCCAGCAGCGACCAGCTTATGGGCGCCTGAATCACCGTCAGCATTACCGCACTGGCAACAAACGGCAGGGCACAGAGCAAAATATTTTTCATCCATGCTTTTTTCAATCGGCCAAATCCTCTAAGAAATTATCTCAAAACTCAATTTGTCATTCTAAGCGAAGCGAAGAATCTCTTATTTCTGCCAGCCAGACCCTTCGCTTTGCTCAGGGTGACAGTTGCGAGATAGTTTTTAAAGCCGTTGCTATTTCTTCTGGACGGTAGCGCTTTTTGTTGTTCATCCGCACGGCAAATTGATTTGCAAAATGCTTCAAAAGTTTACTGTCGGCGGTAATTTCCTTTATCGGTGTTTTTATATCAGCGGAAAGCCGTTTTAGCTCGTTCAGCTCGGTGGTGTTGAGAAACAGGTTGCTCTGCTGTTGTTTTTTCAACTGGGCCAAACGTTCATTTGCATTTTCAACATATTTTTCAGATATTTCCACGCCGACGTAATTTCTATCTAATTGGACTGCTGCTGCTGCGGTGGTTCCCGAGCCGCTAAAAGGGTCGAGCACGCAATCGCCGGGATTTGAGCTGACGGCGATTATTCTGGACAGTAGGCTTTCAGGCATCTGGCAAGGGTGCCAACCTTGACGTTCTTTGAATGTGCCGCACACACGAGGGAATTCGTCCCAGACATCGTTAGGCATTTTGCCTGTCGGATTGGCCCGTTTGTCGTTATAAATTAACTGTCGGTCTGAGAGGACCCGGATGGCGTGGTCATTAAATGTGAAATTTTTATTGTCATTAACGAAGTAAAAAATATGAGTGTGCGCCCGTGCGAATTTATTTTTCGTTTGTTGGCCGAAAGTGTAATGCCATATTATCCAGTTGCGCATAAAAAGGCCTAATTCATCAGCTTTTATTTTTATATCGGCGGCGTAATCATCGCCTATCGCTATATAGAACGAGCCGTGCGGTTTTAAAACCTTTTTGCAGATGCTCATCCATTCTTTGGTCCAGGCGATGTAGTTTTTCTTTTTGACCTTATCGTAGTATTTATCGTATTTGTAGCCGATATTAAATGGCGGGTCGGCGAAGATAAGGTCGGTGAATGGCTCGGTAACCTTACCCAAAACCTCAATACAGTCGCCGCATATTATCTTGTTGAGTAGTTTCTGCATAGCGATATGTTACAGCCTGACGATGACTTTGCAAGGGGAATTGAAATTTCACTGATTGTTATTCTGGATACTTCGCTTTGCTCAGTGCAGACCCCGCACGGCAAAGTGAAAAATCTCTTGTCTTTATTGCTTTTTGATTAAGGCGATAATTGCATTGACGAATTCATCGGCTCGGCTTATTTTATAACGGATTAAATCCTCTTGCCCCTCAGTCATGCCACCTGAATCCCTTCCTGACGGATAGTTTTGTAAAGAAGCGTAGCCTGTGAAATCGGAGAATTCCACGCATCGTAGCTTCGTACAATAGTGCTTATCACTGAATCTTCCGCCAGGCTGATATCATAAAGCATATCACGGATAATTCGTTTTGTTGCTGCTGTAACATCTTCATTTAGCAAAACAAGCAAATCAATATCTGATTCGGGGCCGGCCTGGACGCGTGCTTGTGAACCGTAGAGCACGATTCCGGCGGTCGGATAGTTTGCACGTATTGCATCGCGGCAAGCGAGAACAATCTGTTTGATACGTGGTTCCAGTAGTTCTTCTTTTTCAGCTAATTTACGCATATGATGCGGTATTAAATATGAGTTACAAGCTACCAGTTACGGGCTTTGTGGCTTTATTACTTTTTGTTCTTTGAATACTTTGCCGCTCAGGTAATCGGTGAAGGCTACCTTTACTGTCAAGGGCTCGTCGAAACTTTTGACCTTGTCGGCTATGTCAAAAGTTAATCTGTAATTGATGGTTACCATCGTGGCAAACCAGAGTTTTTTCAGCTCGCCTGGTTCTAAGTGCCACTGGCCGAGCAGAGCCTGGTCCGCCTCTGACGAATCCAGGTCCCAAAGCTGGACGTCCACGGCGCCTGTGGCCTTTATTATATCACCTTCTTCATCGATGGGCTGTATATAGACAATCAGCTTTTCCTTTGTGCCGTCATCGTCTTTATCGAAGAATCCGGTATATTTGCCAATCTCGATTTTTTCAAGGCGATAGAGGTTTTCACCCTTGACTTCCTCGGGTAAGCCGGAGAGAACGTGCATTTGTTTTGTTAATTGTTTGTTTTCGGCCCTGGTCTGTTCGAGCTGGTTCTCTAACTGCTTGTTTTGCTCCGTCAAGTTTCCGATTTGCTCGACTAACGGTGTTCTTATGCTGTTTGCGTTTTCACAGCCGGCGACAACGCACAGACAGAAGACGGAAGACAGAAGACAAAAAAATCTGACATCTGACATCTGACATCTGACTTCTGATTTCTGACCTCTGGCTTCTGATTTCTGACCTCTGGCTTCTGATAATTCGATATCCGTATCCATTATTACTGCTCCTCTTTCTCCTGGCTCCTGACGATTTCAGGTGCTTTTTGCAATATTCTGTCGGCCAATCCATACTCGATTGCTTCGGCTGCATCCAGCCAGAGGTCTCTGTCGCAATCTTTTTCAACTTTCTCGACCGTTTGGCCTGTATGTTTGGCCAATATATCATAAAGCCGGGCCCGCAGCCTCAATATTTCCTGGGCTTCGATATCCAGGTCCGTAGCCGGTCCAATCAATTGTCCTGTGATTAAGGGCTGATGCAGAAGAATCCTGTTGTTTGCCAGCAGGAAGCGCTTGTCAGCCTTACCGCCGGCCAATAACAACGCTGCCATACTCGCTGCCTGCCCGATACAATACGTCGCAACGTCGCAACGCAGAAACTGCATCGTATCATAGATTGCAAAGCCCGCTGTGATTGAGCCGCCGGGCGAATTGATGTAGAAGTGAATATCGTTCTTGTTGTCTTCGTTGCTCAAAAACAGCATCTGGGCAATGATTAGATTGGCAGATGTATCCTCAACCGGCCCGCCGAGAAACACTATCCTGTCTTTCAGGAGCCTTGAATAAATATCGTATGCGCGTTCGGTTCGACCACTTTTCTCAATTACTATCGGCACCAGGTTCTGATTAACTATCATATTTACCTCTAAGACTAAAAACTTAAACTTAAAAACGAAATACCACAATATGGTTAATTGGTTATCAAAAAAGTGTCTAAAGTGCCTAAAGTGACAGCTTTGCTGTCATTCTGAACGCAGCGCAGCGAAGTGAAGAATCTCTTTTCGTTGTCCAGATCCTTCGGCTTCGCCTCAGGATGACACTTACGTGTAACTTTAGCTCACTTTAGCTCATTTTAGGCACTTTAGTTCACTCATTCTACTCACTGCTCACTATTTATTTTCACTTTTTCTTTTTGTTGTCCTTTTTTTCCTTTTCTTTTTCTTCTTTTTTATCTTTGTCTTTATCTTTGTCTTTATCTTTGTCTTCTTCCTGCAGCACCTCGTCGATAAGGCCGTATTGTTGGGCCTCCTCGGCAGTCATATATCTGTCTCTTTCAGTCTCAGCGGCGATTTTTTCAACCGACTGGCCGGTGTGTTTTGAAAGAATTTCGTTTATCATTGTTTTGGCTTTGAGGATTTCTTCGGCCTGGATTTTGATGTCGGACGCCTGGCCGCTAACACCACCCCAGGGTTGGTGCAGCATAACTTTGGCGTGTGGAAGAGCGTACCTTTTGCCTTTTGAGCCGGCTGACAGTATCACCGCGGCACCGGACTGGGCCCTGCCGATACAGTAGGTTGCTACAGGAGAGCTGACGAAGCGTATCGTATCATAAATGGCCATCGTATCGTCAACGCTGCCGCCCGGGGAATTGATATACAGGCTGATTTCGTTGCTGCGCTTGAGATTGTCCAGATACAGCATCTTCATAATGACCTCAGCGGCCCTTTCATACGATATTGCCCCTATCAGAAAAACAATCCGGTTCTCCAGCAGCATATCGTCCAGACTCATCTGGCGGTAGCGCTGGTACGGGCCGTATTGATTGTACGGCTCTATATTTCTCGCAATGTTTATTGCTCGATGTTCAATAGACATTCATTGCTTCCTTTATCAAGTTCATATTTTTACAACTCGTGTTTCGGCAAGCGGATACGTTTTTATCGGATATTTTTACTCGCTGATTCTCTTTTTGCCCCATTTTTGTAATATATTATTCCCCGTTATGTAGTTTCTAACGGCGTCTAACTGCTTTTTTTGGGTTTTTTGGGTTTTTTCTCAGCCCCGGCCGGATTCTCAGAGGTTTTTTTCGCCGATTTCTTAGCGGGCTTCCGGACTTTTTTGGCTTTCTTTTCGGGCTTTTGTTCCGTTATTTTTGCCGTCTCGAGTAATTTAGCGATACAGTTATTTTGACGTACCTCTAACTTGAACTGAGCTAACGAGCCATCGCGTTCCATTTGCTCTCTCATTCTTTCGGGCCTTTGGCCCCGCTGAAGGGCTATCTGGGCGATATGGCCGTTAATCTCTTCTTCGCTGACATCAATCTCGAGCTTATCTGCAACTTTGTCCATAATAAAGAATGTTTTTAGCTGTTCCCGGGCCTGCTCTTCACTGCCGGCCTGAAGCTGTTCTATATGCTCTTCGAGCTGCTCGCGGGGCAATCCACGCATCATCAAATTCGTATATTGCCTTTGCAGAAGTGTCTTTGCCTGCTCGGCGACTATATCTAACGGAAGCTCGAAATCGGTGTTTTCGAGCAGATACTGGTGGATTTGCTCGGTCATTTGGGTTCGAGCTTGTGTCTCTAATCGGCTTTGCAGAGTGTCCTGCGTTTTTTCCCGCAGCTCGTTTTCATCTTCGACTCCAAGTCTCGTGAGGAAGTTTTCGTCTAACTCGGCGGGCTTGAGCCATTTGATATCTTTGATTTCGATTTGGATATCCACCTTTTTGCCGCGATATTCTTCTCTGAAATATGTCTTTGGGACTTCGACGCTTATCTGTTTGGTTTGGCCGGCCTCGGCACCGGCCAGGTGTTCGTCGAGCTTCTCAACCGGGACTTCCCCGATAAAACCATTTTGCCTTACGTATATCTCGATGTTGTCGAGTTTCTGTTCTTCTTCGATGCCCTCGGCTTTGAGAACCACATCCGCAATTATCTGGTCCTCAGGCTCAACAGCTCCATCCTTACGCGGTGTCCATATACCTGACCATCTTTGTAATCGCTCAATCTCTCTATCGATTTGCTCGTCCGTAACTTCCAGTTTTGTCCTTGTTACCGGGATACCTTCGAGCTGCGGCAGGTCAAAGTCAGGACGTACTTCGACCTCAAAATCAAACTTCATCGGGCCTTTGTCCGGCAGCTCGATTTTTTCAAAATCAATGTCCGGCTCGCCTATTATCTGCAGCTCGTTGCCCTTGACCGCTGAATCGCTCGCGTCAATCAGCAGTTTCAATTTGATTTGCTCGGTTGTCTCTTTGCCGAATCTTTTTTCCAGAAGTCGGCGGGGCGCTCGACCCTTTCTAAAACCCGGCACCAGAGCTTCTTTGCGCAGCTCTTTGTATTTTTTATTAGTGGCGTTATTAATTGTTTCTTCTGGTATCTCTATGGAGACCTTTTTTTTGCAGGGGCCCGCCTCTTCGATTGTTACTATGTTTTTCGACATAGCGGATTCTTCTTCCTCTTTCTCAGGTTGCTCTTCATCCGGGGAAGCGGCTTGTTCCTGCTCTTTTGTTTTTGCTGTTTTTTCTTCTTCTTTCGGTGCCGTTAACTGTTCTTCTTCCGGTGCCGTGGATTGTTCTTCTTCCAGTGCCGTGGGTTCTTCTTCGGCTCGCTCCTGGGCTTTGTCTACTGTCTGTTCTGTCGTTTGCTCTTGAGTTTGCTCTTCTTCGACCATTTCGGTACTCCTGAACGATTTTGCTGCCTGCTCCCCGATTTCGCGGGGACGAGTTTTACCCCTGCAAAGTATGTGTTTAGCCTCAGTTGTTTTATTGGTGGCACGGCCATCTTGGCTGTGTTTTCACGGGCTGGAAGCCCGTGCCACATAAGGAAACTGCTGATTCAGTTGTCTGGTTAAACACATACCCTGCAAAAGCAGGGGCAGGCACGAGTTTACACCCACACAAGCGGGTGCAATTCTGAAATAATAAACAAAAAAGGCATCAACCCGCCGTTTTGCTTCGCTTGCACCTGCGGTAACGACAGTGCAGGCGCCAAAGCGAAGCAGCGGGCTTTAGCCAAGTTTTCACGATTTCCAATCCGGCTCCAATTGACCTTAGGCTCACGCCTAATTGGTGCTGGACTCAAACATATCGGCAACCAACGCCAAACTACCCGTTAGCCGGTATCTCACCGATACTATAAGGTTCCTTAAACGCTAAAGAAACGTTTTCAGGCCCCTATCCCTGGGAAAACTCCTTAAAGCGGGCGATGAGATTTGAACTCACGACATTCACGTTGGCAACGTGACGCTCTACCACTGAGCTACGCCCGCGTAATCGTCTCTCGTAATTTATGGATAGGATACGGTACGATAATTATATCGTCTCTTATCGGCTATGCAAGGGGATTTTTTAAAAAATTGGCTGTCTGTAATATATTGTCAATTCACAAAACGAAAGTCATTTTGGCAGCAAAAGCAATTTTATTCCAACCAGCAAGAGAAATACAGCGACTACTTTTCTAAAATGATTTTGGGGGATTTTATCGACGATACGCTGAGCTATTTTTGCACCCAGGAAAGAAGCGGGAATAAATAAAAGCAGGCCCCACGATAGCAAAGTCGGAAGTCGCGCTCCATTTGCAAAGTAGGTTGTTAGCCGGGTAGTGTCTATTATCAAGGCAATGGCACCTGACGTGGCTATATAAACTGCTTTGGGCAAATCAAAGGATGTTAAAAAAAGTCCACGAACCGCACCGCCCATTCCAAGCAGACCCGCCAGGAAACCTGAGAGCGCACCTCCACAAGCGCCAGCAAACAGGCTTTGTTTGATTTTGAAAGAGCTTTTTGCAAACAGGTAAATTACGTAAATAATCAGAAAAGAACCTAATATCCTTGATAGTATCGCTGTTGAGATATTAAACACTAATGACGCCCCAAGAAATGTGGCAACAATACCCGTGATGCCGAAGCTCAGAATGAGCTTCCATTGGATTCCCTTGCGGAACAAAACTAACTTCCAAATGTTGCCAAACCAATGGATAATGCCGACAAACAGCAGGGTTTGAGGAACAGGATACAACAGTAAAAGAGTCGGGACCATAATGGTGGATGTACCAAAGCCTGTCATTGTACCGAGGCAACTGGCAACAATCACCATACCCAAGATGAGAGGTATCTCCATATTTTCACCTGCAATGTTTAATTTAATGCATTATACCTTACGTGTAATTGTATATTATAGGCGCTGGAAGAAAATCCGTATTCTTATTTTTTTGGCTGCACTTGCTATATATATGATATAATAACAGTTGCTGACTATCGGAAATCGTAAAGTGCAAATTGGAGGGATAGAAAATGGCTGCAAAAGATCCGGTATTGCTCAAGAAGTGGGTGTATGTGGCCCTGTGTCTGCTGATACTGCCGGCGTTATTTACAATTATCTTTACGGTGAACTGTGCAAAGGAGCCGGAGCCCGTTGTAGCTTCGCAGGAGACAGAATCGGATGCCAATAAGGCACCAGCCGAGCCGAACCAGCAGTCAGAGCGGGAGCAAAAAGACCTAAGTGATAAGAAACTGCTGCGTCCAGAACACAAGCATCCCGCTTTTAAAGAGCGCATCGAAGAGCGCGAAAAAATGGTTGCCTGGCAAATCCAGGCCAGAGACATCAAGGACCCCAATGTCCTAAAGGCGATGCGTATCGTACCCCGCCACGCCTTTGTCCGATTCTCCGAGCAGCGCTATGCCTACGCAGACAATCCGCTGCCCATCGGCTTTGACCAGACCATAAGTCAGCCGTATATTGTTGCCTTTATGACCGAGGCCTTACAGTTAAAGCCCGATTCCAAAGTCCTTGAGATAGGCACCGGCTCCGGCTATCAGGCCGCGGTCTGTGCCGAGATTGCACAGCAGGTATATACTATCGAGATTGTCGAAGGGCTTGCAAAAAGGGCCAAAAAGTGCCTGAAGGAGCTCGGCTACCCGAACGTATTCGTCAGGTTCGGTGATGGAT
>Ga0315544_1001939_pt1 | contig 15265 bp, 22 predicted proteins | sample SalMarSW160130MG_2_FD_202543 | JGI IMG/M metagenome (GOLD analysis project Ga0315544, IMG submission 202543) | Salt marsh sediment microbial communities from the Plum Island Ecosystem LTER, Massachusetts, United States - Salt Marsh Sediment SW1601-130 ... | reverse complement strand
ATCCAAAATTTATTGAAAAAGTTAAAGAATTTTTATCTGCCGGAGTTTCAAAATCCCCTAAAGAAATATTTTTAGATTTAGGAATTAACATCTCTGATAAAGAATTTTGGAATAAGGGTCTAAATGAAGTTGAGAGTTTGTTAAATGAAACAGAAAGTTTGGCAAATAAATTGAGGAAGATTTAATCATTTTAAAAGACAACTAAAAAACATTTCCAGAATTATCAACAAGATTCCATTCTTTTAAATTATCAGGATTTCTTCCAACATAAATATTTTTATGTTGATTTATTTTGTAATTCAAAATTTTCTCTCCAATTCCTGCAAGATAAGTTAAAGCTTGGGTTTTATTTTTAACAAGTCCTTTTTCTCTAAGCAAAGGATAATATTTTTCAATCATTTTAATTGAAGATTCACTAAGATTCATAGTTACTTTAACCAAGCCTTCAACCTTTTCTTTTACATTTTCTGCCATATTATATTTTGGAGACCAAAGTATTTAAGCTTTTATATTCTTGAAAAATTATCTTCATCAACTCCAGAAATTCCGTTTTCTTTTTTCAATCTAATAACATTAAAATCTAATCATATCCGAATTTGTTTGTGGAACAGGATTTGGGGCAATAACTGAAACTAAATTTCCATGAATGGATTTGTTTTCAAAATCAAAATCTAATTTTAATATTGGAAATTTTCCCATGCGGAATTGTAAAATATCAAATCTTCCCTGAACTATTTTAGATAATCCAATTTCTTTTCTAAATTTTTCATAAAGTTCAGTTATTTTTACTCTTCCTTGTAAAAAAATATCTCTAAAATTCAGGATATCAAAATCTTCTATTATTTCCTCCCTAATCATATTTTCAACTAATGCATAACTTGCTTGAGAAACACAAATATGTAATCCTCTTGGAGTAAGATAACTAGGAAAAGTTTCTTTTAAAACAAGAGGTTCTCTAAGATTAAAAGTAAAAACCCCTCCTTTTTTATCATAATCTGCCCCTGCTAAAAGCATATATCCTGGAAGATAAACTTCATTTTCTAAAAATTGTTCGGTTGTTTGATATTTTTTAATCATATTAATATTTCAGAATTAAGCATCTGAGGTGCTATCACCTCACAAAATTAAAAGATATAAAGTATTTATAAAATTAATTGTTTTGTTATATTTATTCTTCTGTTCCAGAAACCCCGTTTTCTTTTTTCAACCTTATAACATTATCAACAAAACCCTCGATTTTTTGTTCATGCGAGACAATAATTAACTGAGCAACGTTTAATTGTTCTAAAACGCCACGCATTTTGTCAAGTTGTGTTGATGAAAAACCGTCAGTAGGTTCGTCGAGAATTACTATATCTTTTGTTTTTATTTTACTGAGCAGAGAATTTATTACCTGATTTAAAGCAAGACGATAAGCAAGAGCAATTGCAGTTCTCTCACCTCCTGAAAGATAATTATAATCAATTTCATAATCCTGCTGTTCTATAATTGGTGTGAAATCATCATCAAGACTAACATGAAAATTATCTGAAACAAGCATTAAGAACCATTCAGAAAAAAGTTTTGAAAATTCTGATTTTAATTTTACTAAAACATTTTTTTCAACAAATGAAATAACAGGCATGAATTTTTTTGAAATCCAATCTTCAAGTTCAGAAAGATAATTAAGTTCTTTTTTTATTTGCTCTGTTTTTTCAATTTTCTTTTTTATTTCCTGAATTTGTTCTGAAAAAACTTTTATTTCCCGACGAAGTTCTGCAAATTTTATTTCTGCAATTTTTTCTTCTTTTAGACAATCTTCAAGAATTTTTTTATTTTCAATAAAAAGGTTATCATATTTTGAAATTTCAAATACAGAGCTTCTCAGAGAATCAATATGAGAATTCAGCATTTCCATATCCTGAGAAAGTGAAAGATTTTGTTTTTCAATATTCTCCATTTGTGCTTGCTTTTCGTGCAAACTTTGCAATCTTACTTTTTTCAATTTTAATTCCTGAACTTCTTTTTCTTTTAATGAAATATCAGATTCAATTTTATTTAATTCAGAAGAAAGCTTTTGTTTTTCAATTTCAAGCTCTTTTATTTTATTGACATTTTCAAAAATATCAGAATCTATTTTATTTGAAACATTGCTTTTGTAAACAGAGTCAACATCCTGAAGACAAGTAGGACAAACTTCAAGATGAGAAATCTTTTGTTTGAGATTTTGAAAATCCTGATTTTTCAAATTCAACGACGATATTCTTGAAGAAACATCAAGATTCTTTTCATTAAAGATTATTCTTTTTTCTTTTAGAAAATTTATTTCAGATTCAAGCGAGGGGATTTGAGAATCGTCAAAGTAAATTTTTTTTAATTCCTCTACCTGAAGCAAAATTTGTTCAAGTAGTTTTTTGTTTTCAGTTATTAAACTTTCTTTATTTGAAGCCATAATTTTTGTTTTTTCTATTTCCTGATTAAGACGGTTTTTTTCTTCTATTTTTTTTGAAACCTCATCAAGAGATTTTTGAGCTTCTTCTCTTGAATTTTTTTTATCAATTAAATCCACTTCAAATAAAATAAGTTTTTGGTTTTTTGAAACTAATTCAGATTCTTTTAAAATAAGTTCTCTTTTTTCCTCTTCAATATTTGAAACTAAAGCTTCTTTGAATCTTTTTTCCTCACGAATTTTTGACAAAATAACAGAAGTATTTTCTAAAATTCTTTTGTATTTATCAATTCCAAAAACATGCCTTAATGTATTTATTCTTGTTTCAGAGTCCTGCAAAATAATTTGTTTCATTTCTTCCTGAGGTGTATAAACTGTGAACTTATAGAGAATATTCTGTTTTTTTGAAAATTCTCTTGGATAATTTAATAACTCAAGAACTTTATTTTTTAATTCTGTTACAGCAATTTCTTTTTTTTCGTCGTCAATGGTGATTGCAGAATAATCCTGAGAAATTGATTTTTTTCCCCGTTTAAGATTTCTTTCAACCAAAATTGTTTTTCCATCAATTTCAAATTCAATTGAAACCCCTCCTTCGTCGGCATTGTTTCTTAAAAGAGATGAACCTCTTTGTCCTGGCTGCAAACCAAAAAGCGCGAATTCTATTGCCAAAAGTATTGATGTTTTTCCTGAACCAATATCTCCTGACAAAAGTGTTGAGCCATCAGGAAATTCCATTTCATGCTCTTTGTAACTTCTTATGTTGTTTAATTTTATTTTTTTTAATTTCATCAGAAACTCAAAACCCTCCGAACTTCTCCTATAAGACGATTGTTGAAAACATCTGTTTTTTCATCTTCCTGTTTTTCAATGGAAAGAGCATTCATTAATTCAGGAATTATAGAATTAAAGTCCGAGGGATTTTCTTTTGAATATTTTTCAATTGTTTCTTTTTCAATGCTCTCTGAAGGTTTTTCAGAAATGTCAATTCCCATGTCAATATCAAATTCTTTTGTTTTTAGGTCGTGAGTGTTTTTCAACAAAAAATAAGCATTTTGTGACTGAACATATTCTTCTATTCTTGAAAATTTTATGTCTGAATTTTTTCCTCTTTCAAGTTCTCCTTTAATTCGCAGTAAAACAATCTTGTCATTAAGATTTCTTTTTTTTAGTTCAGAAATTATTTCTTCTGTTGCAGTAAGTCCGTCGGAAATTTGTATTTTTACATGTTCCACTTGTTTTGTGGGAAGTTTTATTCTTTCAATTTTTTGAGATGAGTTTGTATCAAAGATTACAAAATGTCCCTGCTGCAAATCTTCTAATTCACGAAAATTATTTGGGAATAAAGGACCGGGATAAACAAAACCATCTTTGTCATATAAAACATGAATGTGCCCAAGAGCATAATAATCTGCTTTGGGAAGTTCTTCTGGTTCAAGAGAATCTATAGGGAGATTCTGAACAACAGGGCTTAAAGTTGAATGCACCATGAAGATTTTGAATAATCCCGGGGCTTCGTTTAGTTTTATTTTTCTTAATTCAGGAATTTCTAATCCGGATTTTTTTCCAGGATATCCATAAATTGCAATGTTTTCGTGAATTACTGGATTGAGATAAATTGTTTCTTCGTTTTCTCTTTGTTCTGGCAGAAAAACATTTTTGCAAAAACCAGCTTTTTCCAGAACATCTAAAAATGTTTTTCCAGAAACAGAATAGTCATGACTTCCTGCAATAATAAAACAGGGAATTTTTGCTTCTTTTAATTTTTTAAATTCTCCAAAAGTTTCTTTTAATGTTTCAATTGACGGGTACGGGGAGTCAAATAAATCACCAGCAAATAAAATGAAATCAACTTTATTTTCTATACAAATATTTAAGGCATTTTTGAAAGAATCAAAATTCAGTTCATTCATTGGCTCCTGTTTCCAGCCGCCGAGATGAACATCTGCTATGTGTGCGAATTTTACCATTTTCTCTTCTATAAAAAGAATTTAATTTGAGTATTTAAGTTTGATTGTGATAAATCATCCAAACAAAGCATTTCCTGTAATTGTCAAAATTGTTACAAGTGTTGCTGCGATTAAAACTCCCAAAATATTTGCTTTGTGAAATTGTCTTTTTGTTAATCCGAGCATAAATGCTCCTAAACTTCCCATATAAACTCCGCTTCCGGGAATTGGCAAACCAATAAAAACCGCGACTCCAAGAATCCCGTATTTTTGCACATAAGGATGGAGTTTTCTGTGACTTCTGTCCATAAATTTTGAATAATGGTTTTTTACTTTTGAATTTCTTAATCCTTTATCAAACACATGAACTAAATTAAAAATAATTATTCCAATAAGGATGTTTGTAATAGAGACAACCAAAAAAACAAGAGCAGGATTTAATCCCAAACCTGAAACAGTTATTCCCCACGGCAAAGAAATTGTTCCGGATAAAATTCCAACGGGAATCGAAAGCCGAAGTTCTACAAAAGGAAGAAAAGTTATTATTGTAAGTATCAATAAATCTTTTAACATCTTATTTTATAGGGATATTATATTATTAATGTTTGGGTAATATATTTTTTATTGTGATTAAATTTAAATAGTTTTGAGAAGAGATTTTTTTATGAAAAAACATTATACAAAAGAAGAATTAATTAAAGAAGGTTATAATGAATTTCCCTTAGAGGAAAACAGTCCTTTATATAACAATTATAAAATAAGAAATTTAGTTTTATCAACAAAAGATCTCAAAGAAATTCTGGACAAATCTCGGTTGAAAAAAGGAAAAAAAGGAGATTTGATTTATGCTATTGACGAAAAATATTTTTTTGATGGAGAAATTTCTCTCGCAGATGTTGCATTAAGGAAAAAAAATAATAATTACTTTACGCGAGGTTCTCTTTTTCAGAGAGATGGAAAAGCAAAAGGAGAACTTTCAAAGTTATATCATTTTATGCAAGAGGGAATTTTGCAAGATGAAATTCTTGAGATTTCAGAAATCGAAGAATTGCTTGTTAAAAAATTAACTCCCACAAAATAATTTCTTCAAAAAATAATTTTCTTTTATCAATAAGTTTAGATTTATAACCTAATTTTCCAAAATCAATTTTTTCTGACAAAGAAGAAGTTATTAAAAATATTTTTGTGTTTTTATTCATATAATTTTTTGCCTGTTTTAAAAATTTTATAATTATTTCATTTCCTTTTTTTCCGCCTGTTGTTGAAAGTTGAGAATTTTTTGGTTCGCGGAAATCTTTTGGAAGATAAGGAGGATTGAAAATAATAATATCAAATTTTTGTTTTGGAATATTTTTAAATAAATCTGATTGAATGCAATTAAATCCTAAAGTTTTACAATATTCTACTGCTTTTGGATTTATATCACATGAAAAGATATTTTGTTTTTTTATTCCAGAGCTAAAAGCAGTTTCAAGATTTATTCCAGAACCAGCTCCAATTTCAAGAAATTTCGAATCTGAATTTTGTTTAATTAATCTGGGAATTTGTTTTTTCAAATTTTCAGACATTAAAAAAGAATCTTCTTCTGGGAAATAAATAGAATTATGCATTTTAGAATCCGAAATTGTTGAATATTTCGATTAACTGGTTTCTGAAAATGAAAAGTGCGACAAGCGAGCCCAACAGAATTACAAGAAGAACAAATAAAATTATAACAACTGTTTTGCTTGCTTTTTTTGGACGTTGTCCATTGTAATCAGAAACACGCTGAATGATAATTGGAGGTTTGAAATCAGCGTCGGGTTTGACAACCTGGATTGGGGATTTTAAATCTCTCAAGTTTTTTATTGCCTGGTCAATTACTGCTTTGAATTCAGGAGGGGCTTCTTTTCCGTATTTTGAAACCGGCTGACTATGTCTTCCTGGCTGAAAGTGTCTTGGTTTTTTTTCAGGAGAAAGATTTTCAGTTAATTTTATTGTTTTTTGTTTTTCTTCTATTTTCTTTTTTTGAGTTTCTTTTAGAGATTTTTGCTTTTTATCCTGAACAGATTTTTGCATTATTTGCTCAGGTGTCTGGGATTTCAAAAGCATGGCAGATTCCTGAATTTCTTTTTTTGAATAACCTGCATTATACAAAGAAATCATTGCTTTTTGCAAGGATTCTCCTCGTGAAAGTGCTGAAATGAGTCCGCCGAAAATTTCCTGGTTTACCATTTTACAATTTATTCAGGTAAAATTGTTTTACCAAAATTTTTAATTTTGAGTTTACCATTTTAAATTTTAATTATTTTTCCGTTTGAAGACAGATGAATATTTTCATTGAATTTGTATCCTAATTCAACAGATAAATCTACCATTGGAGCTTCTTGTTTTAACGAGCCATGAGCCGGAATTATATGCCGGGGTTTTAACATTTCAATTAAATCTCTTAAATCTTCACGTCCTCCGTGTCCTGAAACATGAATATCTGTTTGCAATCTTACTCCCAAAGAACGCAGTTTTTTATCCATTTTTTCTCTTGCAGAAATATTTTCTTGAGCAGGAATTATACTTGAAGAAAAAATTAAATTGTCTCCATTTTTGAATCTAAATGAAGTTTGGTTTTTTGAAATTCTGTCAAGAATGGATCCTTTTTCTCCCTGATGTCCGGTGCAGACAACAAGATATTTTCCACGGTCTTTGTTTAATTTTTTCAAAAAAGAATCAACCTGCCTTCGGTATTTCATAAGTTTTATTTTTTTTATAAAAGGACACATGCCGACATTGTTTGCTGCATAAACATATTTATTTAAACTTCTTCCAAGAAAAATTATTTCTCTTTTTGTTTTTCTTCCAAATTCAACTATGCTTTTTAATCGTGCAATGTGAGATGAAAAAGTTGTTATAAAAAATGCTTTATCTTTATTTCTGACGCTGGACATTGCATCTTCTAAAAGATTTCTTGCGATTCTTTCACTTGCAGTTCGCCTGTCAGTATCAGAATAAAGTGAGTCAATTATTAAACATTTTACAGAATTATTTTTGCCGAGTTCTTTTATTTTTCCAAAAGGAAATGGTTCTCCCATAACTGGTTTTTGATCAATTTTAAAATCCAAACCATAAAAAATCCCCCCTTCATCTGAACACCATAAAGCAAAAACACATTGAATTGTTGAATGGGTTGTGTGAATGAATTCAATTTTTAATTTTCCTTTTGAACCTTTGATGTGGTAAGTTGAATTTGCTTTGATTCTTGTTAGTTTGTTTTTTACTGAAATTTTTTCGTCATTGAGAATTGACTGGAAAACTTCCATTGTAAAAGGTGTTGCAATTATTTCTGCATTTGGATAACGATGTGCTAAATACGGCAAACCACCGACGTGGTCTAAATGCGCGTGTCCGATTACAATTGCCCTTACTTTATTTGTCCAGCCGAGTTTGTCAAGAACCAAATCATTAGGGATTGCTTTTATTCTTCTGAGCATTTCTTCAGAATATTTTATATTATTCTCCTGTTCCTGAAGTTCAATTAATGGCGGAAGGTAAATTCCTGCGTCAAAAATAATCACATCATCTCCTACTTTTACAGCAGTCATATTTTTTCCAACTTGTTCATAACCTCCAATTGTGCAAATTTCCATATTATTTCCTCTTTTAATTTAATAGAGATTTTGGTTTATATAGTTTTTTGGATGTATAATTAATTATAATAAAGAATATAAAGAAGATTATTTTAAGAAAAATAATGGACAAATTAAAACCTAGAAAATTGGAAAGAAAAATTAGAAAAGAAGGCAATAAAGAGGAAATAGAAACACTAAAACTAGGAAAAAATAGTTTAAAATTGTTAAACAAATTATCTCCTGGTGAGGAATATCGAGGAATGTGGAATTCTTTTGATGCTCTAAAAAATGCATAAGGCCAATGTGCAAAGATACAAAGGGATTTATTCAGGTTATTTTGGAAATATGCTAAAAGAAATAGATGAGCAAGAAAGGCAGGCTTTAGGATATCATCTTCATTAAGATAATCTTCAACAAGTTTTTTATAATCAATCTCTCTTTTTAAACTTAAAAGAATCAATATTTTCTATTTGGAGTAAAATGAACAGGGTCTTTTGAAAAATCAAAGGAAATCCCAATCAATTCATTAGAATAAGTCCCGCAACACACCAAGAGATTTTTATTTTTTAAATCATTAAAATTATTTGCATTTACACCATCTCTTAAAATCAACATGTCATCCGGATGTTGAAGGTGAAGTTCATATTCTATTTTGTCTTTATCAAGAATGGAAATGTATAAACCAAATTTGGAGAAATCAACTGGGTTTTCAGATAGGCAATCTTCAATACCTTTAAATTTGAAATCCTTAATAATTGCTCTTTTCTCTTCGAGCATTGGAAATTTTCCACAGACTTTCTGTTTATACAAATTCATTCCTTCCTGAATTAATTTCTTGGGCTTAAAATATTCCATGAAACTGGACTCATTAAAGAGTATAAAAACATTTATTTAGTAAAAAATATACTTTATTTTATGAAAAGTTTAATTCCATCGCACAAAGAAAATAAAAGGTATTTATTGCTTAGAGGAAAAGATTTGAAGAAAAATGTTGAGAAGGCAATTTTGGAATTTGTCGGAGTTTTGGGTTTAAGTAAATGCGGTTTGAGTTGGATTAAAAATGATATTATTTGTGTTAATCGTGAGGCAGTTGATTCTGTGAGAGCGAGTTTAGTTGTTTTTCCTGAGAAGATAGAAGTTTTGAAAGTTTCAGGGACTTTGAGAGGGTTGGGGAATAAGTAAAGTATATTTTGGAATGAAATAATTTTTATAAAGCTTCTAATCAACAAAAAGACATGTTTATTAACGAAGATAATAATTTTGTGGAGTCTATTAAAGAACTCCAGGGGAAAAAAGAATTTGAAGAATTTGTTAAGTCAAATTTGAATTTGTGGAACAAGACAGCAGAATTTATGGGTTACCATAATCCAACGATGGTTGTTGCTGGAAACTCTTCTCGTGAAGATTATTGTGGTTTTCCGGTTTTCTTCCAGAATTCAATCCCAGAAAAATGTTTCAAAGATGGGGAACTAAATCAATCCCATCCTTTATTTCAGGATTTTATGATAGAAGGAAATGCTATTACAAGTTGGATGCCTAATTTTAATCCTTTTCAAGCATACCAGCTTGAAAGAAAGATCTTGGAAAAAGGCAAGTATAATATAAAAGAAACAGATTATTCAAAATCCAAATTAGGGAGTATGGGATTTGATAAATTTGGATTAAACGAAATTAGAATTAATTATGATGGAAGTCAGTATTATGAGCATTTATTTGCAAAAGGAAAAACAGAACTTGAAGCAATTTGCAATGCAGCAATTCAGTTTTTAGATAAAGATAAATATTTTAGAAAAACAAGAAGTGTTGGAATTACTGATACTACAAAGCATTCTTAAAAATCACCAAAATCTTTAAATAATCCCGCGTTTCTAATATTTAGTTGAGAAGAGAAAAGTAGTTAAATAGGAATTATCAAATTCTAAAATGGATATGAATATGGATATGCAGCACCAAGCAATGGGTTATGACAGAACAGCGACTATGTTTTCGCCTGACGGACATTTACTTCAAGTTGAATATGCTGAGAAGACAGTGCGTTTGGGAGTCTCAAGCATTGGAATGGTTTGTTCTGACGGAGTTTTCATAATTGCAGATAAAAGAATTGATGACAAGTTGATTGTTCAGGAGTCAGCGAACAGGGTTCATGAAATTGATTCAAATGTTTTTGCAAGCACTGCAGGAATTACTTCTGATGCGCGGGTTTTAATTGAAAAGGCGCAGATTTTGGCGCAGCAAAACCGGGTTACTTATGATTCTGAAATTGAACCGGAATTGATAATAAAAGAAATTTCAAATATAAAACAGCAATTCACACATTACGGAGGAGCAAGACCCTTTGCTGTCTCAATGATGCTCGCTGGAATTAATGGAAAAAAACCCCAATTATTTACAAGTGATGTTACAGGAAGTTATTTTGCTTATCATGCAAATGCAATTGGTGAAAACGACGACAAAATAAGAATTTTATTAAGGGAAAGATACAGAAAAGATTTGACAATTCATGAAGGAGTTAAACTTGCTTTGGAAATTTTTCAGCAAGTCAAGGGCGAGAAATTCAATTTAGAAAAATTTGAATTAGGATATATTTCTTTAGAAGAGAAAAAAATAAAAAAGCTTGAAGGTTTAGATATTGAGAGGTTGTAAATGACAAACGAACAAAGATATAAAACTGCAATTAATAATGCAATAAAAGAAGTTGGCGAAGATTACAATATAAAATATTCCATGTATTTTCATTCTGATCCGCTTCATAAAGGCGCGGTTGCAAATGCTTATGGCACAATTAATGTAAGAAGCGGTTACGCGACGAATTTGGAATATTCTTTTGAAATAGAAGATTCTGGTTTTAAGTTTTTTACTGTCGGGAAAATTCTTGGGATTGGGAATGATAACATTCCAAGTTTGAATAAAATTAAAGAATTAAATAAACATATTTCTATGAATCTGGGTTCGATTTTAGTTGAAAGAGAATTGGAAATTGATTTAATTCGAGAAGAAAAATTTAAAGGCAAAAGGAGATTAGCTTGAATATGACAAACGAACAAGATACAATTAATTTTAACGAAGAAAAATACCAAGAAGTTAGGGATTATCTTAATGGAAAAAAATATTTGAAACAAAAATCTTCTAAGGGTGGCGAGTTTTGGTTTTACAAGAAGAGTACAGATTCTGTTGTGTTGAATAGAAGAGGTTCTAATTCTGATTTAATTGGTCAAATGTCCTTTACGAATAATTTTCCAGAAAAAATTAAAAATGATTTAATACATTTAGTTCAGGATCCTATGACAAAAGCATTGAGGTCGCTAGTAACAGAATAAAATGACAAACACAACAGCAAGAATAAAAAAGGCAGGAAAGCATTTTGAAGTTCTTGTTAATCTTGAAGATGCAATGAAATTCCGTCGGGGCGAGAGCAGTTTTATTCAGGCAGAGACAGATGAAATTTTTCGTGATTTGAAAAAAGGCGACAAAGCACCTGAAACTGATTTGCTTGAAGCATTTGGAACTGATAATGTTAATGAAATTGTTAAAAAAATTGTCCGGGATGGTGAAGTTCAAACTACCCAAGATTTTCGTGATGAAGAACATGAGAAAAAAATAAAGCAGGTTGTTGAGTTTTTGTCGAGAAATGCAATTGACCCTCAGACAAAAAATCCAATTACTTCTGAAAGAATCAAGTCAGCATTGGAACAGGCGCATGTTAATATAAAAAATTCTCCAATTGAATCGCAGGTTAAGGACATTATGGATGCATTAACAAAAATTATTCCTATAAAACTTGATACTAAAAAAGTCAAAGTTATAATTCCGGCAATGCACACAGGCAAAGCATATGGGGTTGTTTCGCAACACAAAGTTTCAGAAAATTGGTTGAACGACGGAAGTTTGGAAATTGTTGTTGAAGTTCCTGCTGGAATGATAATGGATTTTTATGATAAATTGAATGGCGTGACACATGGAAGTGCGTTGACTGAGGAAATTAGGGAATAATGGCTCAGGAAAAACATTTAAATACTGGATTTTTGAATTTAATTAAGAAGAAATTGTATTTAGGAAGAATAAACAATAACAATTTTTATATAAAATGACTGACGAAACTAAACGACATGTTGTAATTCCTGGAGAGATTATTGTTTTAGGTGATGATTATTTACCTGGAGATAACACAGAAAAACGTTCTAATGGAGAGATTATTTCTTTAAGATACGGGCTTGCTGAGGAAATGAATCATCTTGTTAAAGTGATTCCGCTCTCGGGACCTTATACTCCGCGACGGGGAAATGTTGTAATTGGAAAAGTTGAAATGGTTCTGGGAAATGGCTGGCTGTTTGATATTGGCGGAGCAGACAATGCATTTTTGTCAGTTTCTGAAGTTCCAAGATATGTTAATTCTAATGCAATGGAAGAAGTTTTCAAAATTGGAGATGTAGGAGTTATAAAAATCTGGGGAATTGGTGGAAGAGGAATTGATTTGAGTATAAAATCAAGAGGTTTGGGAAAAATAGAAGAAGGTATGGTTTTCAAAGTTAATCCAAACAGAGTTCCGAGAGTAATTGGAAAAGAAGGAAGCATGATAAAAATTATAAAAGATTATACAAATTGCAATATAACCGTCGGACAGAATGGTTATATTTGGGTTAGAGGTGATAAAATAGACGACGAATTGCTTGCAAAATCTGCGATTAGTTTTGTTGTTGAAAATTCTTTTATAGAAGGTTTAACCGACGCTGTAGAGAAATGGTTTAAAGATAAGGGAATAAAATCTTCTGGTAAAAAAACAGATGTTCAGGATGAAGTAAATGCTGAAGTTGAGGATATGGAAAATGATAGGGAGGATAGAAAATGAAAAAGAAACTTTCAATAATTATTGGAGGAGAAGATTTTGAAAGAGAAGAAAGAGAAAATTATCTAAAGAATTTTGTGGAAACTGTTTTAAATAATTGTGAAAATAAACTTGAAATTCAGGGATTTGAAGGTGTTGCATATATGAGAGATTTTGAAAAAGAACTAATTCATAAAATATCTGCAAGAGACAAATATTATCTAAGATCTGCTGATGAAATAAACCTTACTTATACAATAATAAAGAAAAAATATAGAAAAAAATGACAAAAGGATATGTTAGAACAGACAAAAGAAAAAATGATGAACTTAGAAGTCCGATTTTGGCTAAAGTTGGTGTTGTGCCAAATGCCGACGGAAGTGCGCAGTTCCAGATTGGAAAAACAATTGCAATTGCTGCAGTTTATGGGCCAAAAAAAATGCATCCACAACATTCGCAGAATCCGGAAAAAGGAACTTTGAGATGCACTTACAACATGAATAGTTTTTCAGTTGAAGACAGAATCAGACCCGGACCTTCGAGGAGAAGCACTGAAATTTCAAAAATTACTGAATGGGCTCTTGAGCCGGTTGTAATGCTAAATAAATGGAAAAATCAGGTTGTTGATGTTCATATAAATATTATTCAGGCAGATGCAGGAACGCGGTGTGCAGGAATTAATGCTGCTGCTATGGCTTTGGCTCACGCAGGAATTCCAATGAAAGATATTGTTTCATCAATCAGCGTCGGTAAAATTGACAAAACACTTGTTTTGGATTTAGACAAATATGAAGATTCAATTTTTGAAGACGGCGAGGGTTCAACAGACATTCCAGTTACAATGACTCCTTCAGGCGAAATTACGCATTTGCAATTGGATGGCAGAATTAATAAAGAACAATTAAAAGAAGTTCTTGAAATGGCGCAGAAATCATGCAAAGAAATTTATGAAATTCAGAAAAAAGCATTGAAAGATGCAATTGATTTGGGGGGGAAGAATTAAGATGGATGAAAAAAGTAATTATATAAAAATAATAAGAAAAGATATTGGTCATAAATTGAATAATTTGGGAATCAGAGATTCTCGTAGTTTGCTTTGCAAACTCTCCTACCCCATTGCAGGAAATTTATCCAGAAATATACAAGAGAAATTAGAAGAAAAATTAGGAAAAGAAAATTATGATGGTGGAAAAGCAACACAAGTTTCTGCAAATATAAACAGTTTTGTAACATATCCTCTGGTAGCATTTAATTTTTTGAATGTGAATGTTCCATCTGGGCACAATAATCTTGTTTCTGCAGGTTTAGGACTTCTTTATGGTCTTCTTGAAGGAGCTCTTAGGGTAACAGGGTATCCAAATGCTTCTGTTGTTGGTAAAGCGGTTTCCTTGCCTTTTGATTTATTTACTTCTGCTAAAAATTATTTGAGCTCTGTTAATCAAAGGGCAAAAGTAGAATATGAAACAATGATTCCAAAAATAAATGACCATTTAGGAGAACAAAAATGAGTGCTGAAGGAATTGAAATGACTGCTGATATAAATGCTGAGAGAATTAAAAAATATTTGAAAGAAGGAAAAAGATTTGATGGACGAGGTTCTGAGCAATTCAGAGATTTAATTATTGAAAAAGATATTTCAAAAAAAGCAGAAGGTTCTGTTCGGGTAAAACTCGGAAAAACAGAAGTTCTCGTCGGTGTTAAGCTTGGAATTGGTGAGCCATATCCGGATTCACGGAACAAAGGAAATCTCATGGTTACTGCTGAACTTTTGCCTTTGAGTTCACCAAGAATTGAATTGGGAAAACCAGGATTTGATTCTGTTGAACTTGGAAGAGTTATTGACAGAGGAATTCGTGAAAGCAAGGTTATTGAGCTGGAAAAACTTTGCATAAAAGAAGGTGAAAAAGTCTGGACAGTTTTCATAGATATTTATACAATTAATGATGACGGAAATCTTCTGGATGCTGCTGGAATCGGGGCTTTGGCTGCTTTGAAAATTGCGAAAATTCCAAAGTATAATGAAAAAGAGGATAAAGTTATTTATGAAGAACACGGCAAAAATATTCCATTGAATAAAGTTAATCCAATTGCAATTACAGTTCATAAAATTGGAAAGAGTTTAATTGTTGATCCAACAAGAGAAGAAGAAGACATTTCAGAAACACGATTGACTATTGGGATTTCTGACGGAATTATTTCTTCAATGCAAAAAGGAAATTCAGTTCCAATAAAAAATGAGGAAATTATGAAAGCCATTGATATTGCAAGTAATGCATGGAAAGATATATTTAAAAAATTAGAAGGACAATTATAAAAATGACAGCAAAACAAATCCCGGATTTTACAAAATATGAACGTGCAAGAATAATTGGTGCGAGGGCTTTGCAGTTGGCAATGAATGCGCCGTTGATGATAAAAATGTCAGAAGAAGATTTGGAAAAAGTGAATTATGATGTTTTGAAAA
>Ga0315544_1001931_pt1 | contig 15306 bp, 9 predicted proteins | sample SalMarSW160130MG_2_FD_202543 | JGI IMG/M metagenome (GOLD analysis project Ga0315544, IMG submission 202543) | Salt marsh sediment microbial communities from the Plum Island Ecosystem LTER, Massachusetts, United States - Salt Marsh Sediment SW1601-130 ... | reverse complement strand
CAGATCCAGGCCATACCGCTGAAGACCTACGCGGTTGCCTAGAAACGAGGCGAGTACGGCTGAGGGAATCTATTGGAAGCCATGCTTCGTGTATGATCAGTTTCATAATTGCACCACAAGTCTATTGATTCCCGTGTTGACAATGGAACGTTTGCCCCAGATTCAGGCGCATTTCGGGGGTGGGATGTTCCTTTGTCCGCACGAATCTCAATAGGACAATGATGGAACAGACAACTCCAAGTCCCATCTGAACACCTGCCTGCCAAATGACACGCTTCAACCTGGCAACTGATACACACCAGCTCCGCGCCAGTCAAGGATGTGCCTCAGTTTGGGGGCCGGTTCGATTGGGGTGCGGGAGTAACGCTTCTTTGGCACTGCGAGGTCTTGAGGGTTGGGCTTCGATGGTGCACTCTGCGGTTTGACTCCCTTCACCTTGCCCCTCCGGCCACCACTTCGCCACGCGGAGTACCCACGCGTGGACGCTCCACGCCGGAAATAGTGTAGTCCAAGTGCGTGGAGATGTCAAGCAATAAAAGGGGGAAGACGATCGTTTTTCGCGCCGTCTTCCCCCGATAGGCGGGAGTGGATGGGAGTCGAACCCACCGCGGCTCGCTCTGCGCGACCCGCCACCGGTTTTGAAGACCGGGGAAGCCACCGGGCCCCAACCACCCCCGCGTTCGGCGTAAGGATAACGCGATTCACCCAAATCGTCAAGTGCTATTGACGCCGTCGGATGGCGGGCCTATAATGACGATAGCTCAAACAGGGGGTGGCATCCAATGGTCGGCATTCTCACAGACACATCGGCCAGCATTCCAGAGCCATTGGCCTGCAAGCTGGGCATTGAGATCGTGCCGTACTATATCCACCGCGGGCTGGAGACGTTGCGCGATATGGTGGACGCCAGGCCGGCCGAGTTCGCCGAGTGGCTGAGGGAGGCAACCAAGCTGCCCACGACGTCCCACCCCAATCCCGGCGACTATCTGATCGGACTACGGAACCTGGCCCAGCGGGCGCGGGAGATCGTCGTGCTCACGATGACTTCGAAGGGGAGCGGCGCCTACCAGTCGTGCCTGGCTGCGGTGGACTTGTTCAAACAGCAATTCGCCGACGTGCGGGTGGAGGTGGTCGATACGCTGCAGGTGGCCATGTCGCACGGATGGGCGGCTATCGAGGCGGCGCGGGCCGTGCTGGACGGCCTCGGGTTCGAGGAGGTCGCCCAGAGAGCGCGCGAGGTAGCGCGGCAAGGGATGATGATCCAGACTGCCGACACGCTGCGCTATCTGTACATGGGCGGTCGCATCGGCAGGGCCAAGCACTTGGTGGGCTCGCTGCTCAACATCAAACCACTGATCGGCATGGAGGATGGGATCATCATCGCGTTAGGCACGGCCCGCAGCCGGCTCAAGGCCTACCGCCGCATGGTCGAACTGATGCAGCAGCGGGTTGGGGAAAGTGCGCGCATCAAGATCGCGTTTACGCACGTGGCGGCACTGGAGCAGTTGGAGACGCTGCGGGCGATGGTCGCGGCCCACTTTGAGTGTGTGGAGACGATTGTGACTGACCTCTCCCCCGTGCTTGCTGTTCACTCCGGACCGGGAACGGTGGGGGTGAGCTTCTTCCCGACGTAGCGGCCAGCCCCTATTTCGAGGAACTCGTCCCAGTCACCGATTTCTCGGATACAGCCTGGTGCGATACCTCGAGTACGCTGCCCTCGCCGGGCTTGCGCTCGAAGATCAACCCCTCCTCCCCTGCCCCTACCACGACCAAGTCCCCGCGTGCGAACTCGCCGCGCAGCAGTTGCACGCTAAGAGGGCTTTCGACGTGACGCTGTAGCGCGCGCCGCAGCGGCCGTGCACCAAACTGCGGATCGAACCCCTGGCGCGCCAGCCATCCACGGGCGGCGTCCGTCAGATCGACCGCCAGCCCTTGCTCCGCCAGACGGTCGGCAATCTCGCCCATCTGCAGGTTCACGATCTGCTCCACGTCCTCAACCGTGAGATCGCCGAAAATGATGATCTCATCGATGCGGTTGAGGAACTCGGGCCGGAAGGTGTTCTTGAGCGCCTTTTCGATCTCCCGATTGGCCTCATCCTCGTCGCGACCGCCCTCGCCGGGCCGAAAGCCCAGCGTGCCACTCTTGTGCGCGAACTCGGTTCCTACGTTCGAGGTCATGATCACCACCGTGTTGCGAAAATCCACCAACCGCCCTTGCCCGTCGGTCAGCCGTCCGTCGTCCAGGATCTGCAGCAGCGCGTTCCACACGTCTGGGTGGGCCTTCTCAATGTCGTCGAACAGAACGATGCGGTAGGGACGCCGCCGCACCGCCTCGGTCAACTGCCCGCCCTGATCGTAGCCCACGTAGCCGGGAGGCGCACCGAACAGGCGGCTGACGGTGTGCTGCTCGCGGTACTCGCTCATATCCACGCGTAGCAGGGCATCCTCGTCGTCGAAGAGGAACCATGCCAGTGCCTTGGCCAGTTCGGTCTTGCCCACGCCGGAGGACCCCACGAGGATAAAGCTGCCGATGGGGCGGCGCGGGTCCTTGAGCCCTGAGCGACCACGGCGGATAGCGTCGGCGACGGCGCTCACGGCCTCCTCCTGGCCGATGATGCGCTGATGCAGCGCTTCCTCCATACGCAGCAGTTTCTCCGCCTCCGTCTCCATCATCTGGGCCAGCGGGATGCCGGTCCAGCTTGCCACGACCTCGGCGATGTCCCCCTCCTCGATCGTCTCGTCGAGTTGATATTCCCGCTGCCACATTTCCCGCTTGAGGTTGAACTCGGCCTGGACGTTGATGCGATCTGTCTTTAGCTCGGCGGCCCGCTTGTAATCCTCGACCGTACTGGCTGCCTCGATCTCGGTCTGGAGACGCTGCAAGTCCGCACGTAGACCCTTCAGCTCGGGCGGGAGGGTGTGGAGCGCTACCCGCCGCTTGGCCGCCGCCTCGTCCATCAGGTCGATGGCCTTGTCGGGCAGGTGCCGGTCGGTGACGTAGCGATGGGAGAGGCGCGCCGCCGCTACGAGGGCTTCGTCGGAGATGTGCACCTTGTGGTGGGCTTCATATCGGTCGCGCAAGCCCTTGAGCATCTCAATGGTTTCCTCGACCGTCGGCTCCTCGACAAAGACGGGCGCAAAACGGCGCTCCAGCGCGTCGTCGCGCTCGATGTACTGGCGGTACTCATCCAACGTCGTCGCGCCGATGCACTGCAACTCTCCCCGCGCCAGCGCCGGCTTCATCATGTTCGAGGCATCCATTGCCCCCATGCCGGCGCCCGCCCCGACGACGTTGTGCAGCTCGTCGATGAAGAGGATGATCTCCCCCTCGGAACGCTGCACCTCCTCGATGGCTCCCTTCAGCCGTTCCTCGAACTCTCCTCGGAAGCGTGAGCCGGCGACCATCGCGGCCAGGTCGAGCCGCACCACCCGCTTGTTCAGCAGGATCTCTGGCACGTCCTCGGTCACGATCTTTTGCGCCAATCCCTCGACGATGGCCGTCTTGCCCACCCCCGCCTCGCCGATGAGGACCGGGTTGTTCTTCGTGCGGCGGCTGAGGATCTGGATCACGCGCAGGATCTCATCGTCGCGCCCGATGACCGGGTCGAGCTTGGCCTCGTGTGCCATTTGCGTTAGATCCCGGCTGAATTTCTCCAGGATGCGGTAGCGTGTCTCGGCCATGCGATCGGTCACACGCTGTCCGCCTCGGACGTCCTTGATAGCGTCGTTGATACGTTCTTTGGTCACCCCCATCTCGCTCAGGAGGCGAGCCACAGGGGTGTTGCGTTCGTTGGCGATGGACAGGAAGAGGTGCTCCGTCGAAATATAGTTGTCCTTGAGCTTGTTCGCCTCGTCGTTGGCCTGGTCGAGCACACGCCGGACGCGCGGCGTGATAAAGACCTGCCCCACGCCGCCGCCGCCGTAGATGCCTGCCTTGGGGCTTGCCCTAAGGAGATTGTCGAGGCGCTGCTGCATTTGCTCGATGTCTACGTTCAGTTTTTCCAGAATGAGTGGAATCACACCCTCCGGCTGCTCCAGCAAGGCCAGCAGGAAATGCTCGGTATCGACCTGTGTGTGTCCGTAGCGCGTCATGATCTCGACTGCCCGTTGGGCCGCGTCTTGCGCGCGCTCGGTGAACCGATCTAGTCGCATAACCATCTGTTGCTCCTCAAACGTGTGCTCTCAGTCACCTATACGCATTATACCGCACATTGTCTCACGCGACAAAAGGAGGTTTCACTCGGCATACAGGGGCCACGCGGGATATCGGGTCGGGCGATGGTACCATTTTCCCCTAGACAGGAGCGCCGATCTGTGTTTACATAGAACTTGGCAGCACGATCGCACCAAAGAAATCAATCCCTCGGAAGCCGGATTCAACCTTTTTCCAGATCAGAAGCGCCGCGGATAATGGCGCAAATAGGAAAGGAGGCTCTGATGAAACACGTCAATTCCCCCTTGATTCGCTTGCTCGGCACCATTGGCCTGGGATTGGGATTCGTTATCCTGTTCTTATCGATCACCTCCTTTTCCCCAAGAGCTGCTCCCGCCGGCCCAATGTTCCCCACCAGCACGACCTTGATCCCTCTGGGCACCGACCAATCGCAGCTTCGCCACGCCTACCAGGCCCTCTTCTCCGCCGTTTACGACGGCCGTCCGGCGGCCTGGACCGCCGCTCCGTCGGCCTACGGCGGAAGCACCTATCCGCCCGGCACGGTGGTGAGCCTGGACGGTATGGCGGGGGACTATGACAGCGTCGCCACCGACGGCACCTACGCCGTGAACCGCGCCCACGTCCTGCGCCCGGCCCGCATCGCCGTCTTCTACAGCCAAGTGCGCGACGAAGCCGACCAGGTCGTCACGTGGGAGGAGGCTACGTTCGAGCAGCTCTTCCGCGTCTATCTGTGGGGCGACTACTTTGAACCGATCAGCGAGACGGCCGTCATCTCTGGCTCTCTGGCTGATTACGACATCCTCGTCTTGCCGTCGATCACCGTCGGCTACGCCGACGATGTCGCCCAGGCGCTGGGAAGCGAGGGCCTCGCCGCCCTGGCCGACTGGGTGGCCGCCGGAGGGACGCTTTACGCCCAGGGCGATGGCTGCTATCTGGTCGAAGCTGCCGGTCTGGTCCCGGCCGGCACCGTGAACCTGGACGAGCGGTTGACCGACGAGGCGCCCTTCGACAACGTGGCCCACCTGCGCGTGGACGAGCCGGAGAGCTCGCTGACTTTCTCTTGGCTGGCCCAAGAGACCTACATCCTGGACGACCCGGTCCTGGCGGCCACAGCGGGCATCACCGTCGTCGCCACCTACACCGACACCACCCACCCGGATACCCCTGCCATCCTGTTCACCCGTCACGGCGACGGGCAAATCATCCTGACCAACGCCCACCCGTCCGCCCGCCAGTCCACCTACCCCTTGGCTCTCGACGCGCTGTTGCTCGGAATGACCGAGCGGTGCGGTCTGACCGGAAGGGTCAAGCAAGAGTTCTCTGCCGCCGTGCCGGACGACGTCATCCCCGCCTATGAGCCCAACGTCCCGATCCGGGTGACGACCGAGATGCGCAACTATTGGGACGCCGACGCGACCGACGTGACCATCACCGAAACGGTGTCGGCCAGCTTTACCGTCGCCATCAGCGACGTCGTGCCGCCGCCGATCGGCTTCGTAGCCGATTCCTCCGGCACGACCATCGTCTGGAGCACGGCCACGATCACGCCTGGCGTCACGGCCTTCGAGTATGTGGCGCGCACCCTGACCGACACGCTGGCCAGCGGGTACGCCATCGTGAGCACTGCCGAGGCTGACTACGGCGATCCTCTTACCGGCAGCCGCCGACACACAACCCGCGAGCCGGTACACGTCCACGCCAAGATGGCTGGGCGGCTCAACGGCGACCGGGATATCGAGCTGGACGGCCTCTACCCTCTGCCCGCCGAGGGCTACTATTTCGACATCGCTCTGACACTGGAGAACAAGGAAGAGACGGCGGCACAGAACGTCGTCGTCACCGACGTGGTCGCCCTGCTCTCGCCCATCGCGGACGTGGACGATCAGCGCGTGATCCCCACCGTCCTGACCGATACGACGACGATGACCGCCACCGACGAGACCATCTGGGTCGAGAACGAGGTCTTTTTCTACCACAACGCCAGCTATCCCCTGCCGGCGGGCGTGGCCGATAACACCGAGGTCTTCAACTTGGGCAACTGGGACGGGGTGACTATCTACACCTACACCAACGAGTTGAGCAATAGTGTCACCATCCCGCCGGCCTACGCCGCCTACATCAACGTCGCAGCCGATGGGGCCATCCGCTTGCCCGCAGTCGTCCTCACCTGGGACTTGGGCGACATGCCCGGTTACGACTACCTGGAGCCGGCCGTGCGCTACGGCATTTTCAGCCAGGAGCTTTTGGGCCGCAAGGTATCCTTTGCCAGCGACCCGCACGTCGATAGCGGCGTCGTGCTGAACGGCTCCGGCGGCTCCGTCTTCACCAACCTGGGCGGCCATCCCATCCCCTACCACGAGTACCTGTCCAGCGGCATCGTCACCATCCCCGAAGGGCCGGTCGCGAGCCGCGTGACCTACGACGACATCTGGGAACGGCCCCGCGAGATGGAGTTGCGCACCGTCTTTTACGACATCGTGCCCTTCCCACCGCCCGAGTACCACGCCGTGGTCAACACGACCTTTGAAATGCGCGTCGATTGGGACGGCGACGGCCAGCGTACCGACCGTGTGCTGGAGTTCCCATCGCGCGAGCAGGCCGACCTGCACCTGATGGTCAAGACCCACTCCAATTTCGACCCGGCGATGCCGCCTCTAAGACGGGACGAGACCCTGATCAGTCAGGGGATGTTCAGGGGATTGGGCTTCACCCTGCAGCCGGTCAACGGTACCTGGGAGGATTCTTGGAGCTTCCAGGACTTGCAGGGCAAGGGGCCCGGTGCCACCGTGCTGACGGACGTGATCGACACACCTGCCTACACCTATCTCTACTTCCAGCAGGAGCTCGACAGCCAGGCCTACGAGGTGATCGAGATCACGGGCACGCTGGACGCCTCCAAGGTCCACCGCGAGGGCGTGATGAAGATCAACGACGGCGCGCGCTTCGTCTACCATCAGAAGGCCGTCGGCCCCAGCCGCTACGAGGTGTTCGATAGCCACGTCCAGGCTGTCTTTGGCCTGCGCAGCGACATCACGCTGACCAAACAGGTCGCGCCCGTTCACATAGCCACCTATAGCGATACAGTGTACCATTTCGTTCGTCTGGAGGACCCATGGGAGCCCCGACTGTTCACCGAAGATCCGTTCATCCAGAGCTATGGCTTTGGTGACATGGCCGCTACCACCTACGTCGGCGGCCGCCACCAGCGTGAAGTGCTGTGGTCGCGCGTCTCTCCCGGCGAGGCCACCCAGGTGCGGGTCGAGATCAACAACAACACCGGCATCTCCCTCACCAATCTCAGCCTGGCGGCAGAAGCGCCTCCCGGCATCACCGTGACGCTGCGCACCTACACCGAGACCACCCAGATCGAGCCGCTGTTCTTTGACTTTCCGTTCCTCAACGCCGAGGACATCGGGGATGCCTGGAAGGGCGTCTACTACTTTGACGTGGAAGTGGCCGATCCGTTCCCCGGCGAGCGGGGCCGGGTCTATCCGATCACCTTCACGCTGACCGGCGATAACATCCCGGCCGACTTTCGCATCCCGCCGGCCCAACTGGGCGTCAAGGATGCCAGCGGCAAGGTGTACACGGTCTTTGGGCCGGCCACAGACGTCGAGCTGGCGGACCGTCTGCCACCGTGGGTCACACTCCGCGATGCCCGTATCGCCAACGTGACCGAGGCGATGGCGCTGGTGGATGCCATCAACTACGACCACGCCCATCCGGGCAGCGACACGTCCGGCGCGCTCTACGTCACGTTCCGCGGCGGAGTCGCCACGAGCACGGTTTCATCTGCAGACGGCAGCGACGTGACCTTCACCCTGCCGGAATACGCCCAGGTGATGCCCTGGCTCGACGCAGGTCAGGAGACGCGCACGCTCTACGTAATCCTCCAGTCCGACATCGCCGTCGATTGGAGCGGCACGGCCATCGCCGACTACGAGCCGGTCGTCACGTACGTGGACAGCTTTGACCAGACGCAGATGGACACTGGCAATGCCGAGACGGTGGAGGCCCACGGCGCGGTGCTATCGGTGAGCTACGTCGTGCGCGAGCCCGGCGGACCGATCCCGCCCGACGCGAGCACCGACGTCGTCGTGGAGGGCACCCTGGTGAACGGGGGAGACGACATCGCGGCGAACGCCCTGGTCACGTACACCATTCCAGCTGGCGTGGTGCCGCTGTCTGCGAACCCGCCCTGGCACCAGGCGACTACCGACAGCGTCGTCTGGTCGCTGGGCGACATCGGCCCTGGCGTGCGACGGACGCTGTGGCTCACGCTGACCGCCACCACCACAGTGTCGGAAACCGGGGGGCAAAAGCTGCTCATCGAAAGCGCCGACGGTCGTTTCCTGAACGTCTACGCCCAGCAGGTCGTCGAAGCCACCATCGGCGGCGAACTGGCCATCGGCGTCGGACACAGTCAGATTTACTTGCCCTTGGTGTTTCAGGGCTACCAAGCGGCGCCCGATTTGGTGGTGAGAAGCATCGTCGCTACCACGAACAACGTGCAGGTCGTCATCGCGAACGTCGGCGACGGGCCGGCCACGGACGACTTCTGGGTCGATGTGTACATCGATCCGGTGCCGCCGCCCACCGCCGTCAACCAGATCTGGAACGACCTGTGCGACCAGGGGCTGGTGTGGGGCGTCACGACGGACATGGCTGCGGGCAGCGTGTTGACGCTGACCGTCAACGGTGCCTACTACTCGTCCCACTACAGCCAGGTGTCCTGGCCACTGCCGGCTGGTGTGGAGGTATACGCTCAGGTGGATGCCTGGAACCCGGCCACGTCCTACGGTGCCGTGTTGGAAGGTCACGAGCGTGTGGGTGGTGCGTACAACAACGTGACGGGTCCAGTGCAGGTCACGGAAGGAGCAGCGGGGTTAGAGTCCGTGTTTCCCGCGTGGCTGTTTTCGCCTCCTGTAGCCGATTTCCCGCCAGATAGGCGATGACTTGGTAGCAAGGAGCCTGGCGAAGTGCCAGGCTCCTTCGTCATTACGCCTTCTCAAACACAATCTCACCCTCGCGCGTTTCCACCTTCACCGTATCCCCCTCGCGGAACTCGCCGCGCAAGAGCGCCAGCGCCAGTGGATCCTGCGCCTGGCGCTGGATCACGCGCTTGAGCGGCCGCGCGCCGTAGACCGGAGGCTGGCCTGATGGCCTATGCTACTTGCACGCTCCATCTGGACATGCTACAATGTGAGCGGAAGGGAGAACAATGGCTCAAGTTCTGACCCCGGAGATACTGCAAGAGATCGTGCGGCGGGTTGTTGCAGTGGCGCATCCCCAACAGATCGTCCTTTTCGGCTCTGCCGCGCAAGGCAAGATGGGACCTCATAGCGATGTCGATCTGCTCGTCGTGGTCGAGGAGACTCCCCACCGGAGACGGCTGGCCCAGACGATTTACCGCAACCTGGTGGGGGTTGGGTTTGCCACGGACATCGTGGTGGCAACCACCGACGACCTGAAACAGTACGGGAAAAACCCTGGCCTGGTTATCCAACCCGCGCTGGAAGAGGGAAAGGTCATCTATGCCGCCTGAGTCTGCATTTGGGGACGCCTGCCCACTGGCTCAGACGGGCGCGCAGTAACCTGGTTCGGGCCAAACAGCCCTACCCCCCAGAGGTCTTGTTGGAAGACCTGTGCTTTGATGCCCAACAGGCAGCAGAAAAAGCGCTCAAGGCCCTACTCCTGTTCTACGGAATTCCGTTTCGGTTCGTGCACGACATCGCAGAGCTGTTGAGCCTCTTGGAACGAAACGGTGTCGCCTTGCCGGAGGAGATCAGCGAAGCTGTGATTCTGTCTGATTACGCTGTCGAAGCCCGCTATCCCGGCCCGATGGAACCGGTGACGGAGGAAGAATACCGAGAGGCGATTGCGTTGGCCGGGGCAGTCGTGGGCTGGGTGGAGCGACTGGTAGGATAAGTGACCGGCGCTTTTACGATGCCGGTCACTTTCTATTTCCCGAATACTACCGCCCCATCCCGCGCATCCACCCGCACCGTGTCCCCCTCGGAAAACTCGCCGCGCAGGAGGGCCAGCGCCAGCGGGTCCTGCACCTCGCGCTGGATGACGCGCTTGAGCGGCCGCGCGCCGTAGACCGGGTCGTAACCTGCGTCGGCCAGGTGCTGCCGGGCGGCATCGCTCAACTCCAGATTGATGCGCCGCTCTTCCAGCAACTCGCGCAGGTGGCGCATCTGGATATCGACGATGTGCAGCAGGTCGTCCTTCGTCAGGTTGCCGAACAGGATGACCTCGTCGATGCGGTTGAGGAACTCGGGCCGGAAAGTGCGGTCCAGTTCCTCCAGCACCTTGTCCCGCGCTGTCTCAACTCCCAGCTCCTTGATCCAGCGGCTGCCGGTGTTAGAAGTCATGATGACGATGGTGTTGGTAAAGTTCACCGTGCGCCCATGGCCGTCGGTCAGCCGTCCCTCATCGAGCAGTTGCAGCAGGGTGTTAAAGACCTCCTGGTGCGCCTTCTCGATCTCGTCGAACAGCACCACGCTGTAGGGCCGCCGCCGCACGGCCTCCGTCAGTTGGCCGCCCTCGTCGTAGCCCACGTAGCCCGGCGGCGCGCCAATGAGGCGGGAGACGGTGTGCCGTTCCTGGTACTCGCTCATGTCGATGCGCACCATCGCCTCTTCGGTATCAAACAGGAACTCGGCCAGCGCGCGCGCCAGCTCCGTCTTGCCCACGCCGGTCGGCCCCAGGAAGATGAACGTGCCGATGGGCCGGTTGTGGTCCTGCAAGCCTGCCCGCGCCCGGCGCACGGCGTTCGATACGGCACTCACCGCCTCGTCCTGCCCGACCACGCGCTGGTGTAGCGCATCCTCCATGCGCAGCAGCTTTTCCATCTCGCCTTCGAGCAGCTTGGAGACGGGGATACCCGTCCACTCGGCCACCACCTCGGCGATGTCCTCGGAACCGACCTCCTCCTTGAGCAAAGGACGATCCCCCTGCAACTGGCGCAGCTTTTCCTCCTGCTCGTGCAACTGCTTCTCCAGCTCGACCAGCGTGCCGTATTGCAGTTCCGATGCCTTGCCATAGTCCTGCGCCCGCTGCGCCTCCTCGATCTGGTGGCGCACCTGTTCAGCCTGCTCCTTCGTGTCGCGGATGGCCTGGATGGCGGCCTTTTCCTGCTCCCAACGGGAGCGCAACGCGGAGCTACTTTCCTGCAAGTCGGCCAGATCTTTTTCCAGGTTCTTCAGCCGCTCCTTGCTGGCCTTGTCCTTTTCTTTCTTCAACGCCTCGCGCTCGATCTCGAGCTGCATCACGCGCCGGTCCACCTCGTCCAGCTCGGCTGGCTTGGAATCGATCTCCATACGCAGACGGCTCGCCGCCTCGTCGATCAGGTCGATGGCTTTGTCGGGCAATTGCCGGTCGGCAATGTAGCGCTCGCTCAGCGTCGCCGCCGCGATGACGGCGCTATCCTGGATACGCACGCCGTGATGCACCTCGTACCGCTCTTTGAGGCCGCGCAGGATGCTGATGGTGTCCTCCACCGACGGTTCGTCCACGGTCACCGGCTGGAAGCGCCGCTCCAGCGCGGCGTCCTTCTCGATGTACTTGCGGTACTCGTCCAGCGTCGTCGCGCCGATAGCGTGCAACTCGCCACGGGCCAGCATGGGCTTGAGCATGTTGGAGGCGTCCATCGCCCCCTCGGCCGCACCCGCCCCGACGACGGTGTGCAGCTCGTCGATGAACAGGATCACCTCGCCCGCCGCATCGGTCACCTCCTTGAGCACCGCCTTCAGCCGCTCCTCGAACTCGCCGCGGAACTTGGCCCCGGCGATGAGCGCGCCCATATCGAGCGCCACGACGCGCCGGTTCTTGAGACCTTCGGGTACGTCGCCGCGCACGATGCGCTGCGCCAGCCCTTCGGCGATGGCCGTCTTGCCCACGCCGGCGTCACCTACCAGCACCGGGTTGTTCTTCGTCCGGCGGCTGAGGATGCGCATCACGCGCCGGATCTCGTCGTCCCGCCCGATGACGGGATCGAGCTTGCCATCGCGCGCGAGCTGCGTCAGATCGCGCCCGTATTTCTCCAGCGCCTGGAAGGTGGCCTCCGGGTTCTGGCTGGTGACGCGCTGGCTGCCGCGCACCGCGGTCAGCGCCCGCAGCACCGCGTCCTCGGTGATGCCGTGGGCGGCCAGGAAACGCGCCGCCTCGCCGCCGTGCGCGCTGGTAAGCGCCAGCAGCAGATGCTCCGTGCTGACGTAATCATCGCGCATGCGCTTGGCGATCTTTTCCGCCTCGTCGATGGCGCGGTCCAGGTCGCGCGAGAGCCCTACCTGCGCCGTCGCGCCATAGACCTTGGGCTTTTCGTCCAACGCGCGCTCCAGCGCCAGCGCCATCTCGGCTGGATTCGCCTCCAGCTTTTGCACGATCTGCGGCACAATGCCGTCGGCTTGGCGCAGCAGCGCCAGCAGCAGGTGCTCCGGCTCGATCTGGCCGTGGCTGTGTTCCTTCGCCAGCGATTGCGCGCCGACGAGAGCTTCTTGTGCCTTTTGCGTGAATTTGTTGATGTCCATAAGTTCACTCCAGTAAGATGCGTGAAACGTGAAGCGCAATAGATTACGCTTCACTTGTCAAACCGCCCGTATTGTATCGCGCCTTTGTTAGAGGCGCAATAGCGCGGCGTTGGATTTGTGTAAGAGGCCCTCACCCCAACCTCCCCCCGCTGGCGGGGAAGGGCGTATTTTCCCCCTGCCAGGCGGGGGGAGTGAGAGGGGGGTGGCTGCAAACCGGCGTTTGTACAAGGCCTGGCGTTGGGATATAATCAGGCCAGATGAACGAAACGTCTGTCCCCGAGATCGGGCCTGAACAAATCGATGCCGTTCTCGAGTACCTCCCCACCTTCGAGCGGGCAGGCTACCAGGCCGGAGAGTGGCAGACACGTGAGGGTAGCTTGCCGGTCTTTGTATACCGCCCCGAGGTCAACGGCTTTGTCCAAACCCTCTATGAGCAACGCATCATCGTCCATTTCGACTGGACGAGTTGGAAGGAGGAAGCCAGACGCTATCAATCTGATCCCGATAGCCTTGCAGGAGCCAACCTGCTGACGCTCCGCAAGCTGCTCACGGCGCACGTGCGGGCCGATCGGTTCGTGGAGGGTCACCTGGCAGGTGTGTTTGCGAGCGGGCACATCGCGGCCATACTCCGTCGGCTTGAGCAAGTCCGCGATGAAATGGCAGAGAGCGATATTGGAGGCGAGCCGTGACAAGAAGCAACCTCTCGCTCACCGTGCTTGCGATGACGCTGCTGATCACTCTCAGTTGCGGCAACATCACTGCGCTGATCGCCACTCCCACTCCGACGGCTACCCCCACTCCTACTGCGACGCCGACCCCCACCCCCACACCGATTCCGACGGAGGTGGCCTACACCCCTGTCTTTGAGCCTGCCGACTGTCCTTTCCGCGCCCCCGCAGGCGCGGCGGTTGAGTGCGGCTTTGTCATCGTGCCGGAGGATCGCGGCGGCGATCCTGACGACACGGTGCGGCTGGCCGTGGCCATCTACCGTAGCACCGCTGAGACGCCAGTCCCCGACCCGGTCATCTACCTGCAGGGCGGCCCCGGCGGCGGCTCCCTCGAATGGAGCGCCGGGTGGTACAATAGCTTCGTCAAGCCGGTCCTGGAGACGCGAGACTTTATCTTTTTCGACCAGCGCGGCACAGGGTTCTCCGAACCCAACCTCGACTGCTGGGAGGTCAAGCTGCGCATCCTGCAGGATTTCCAGGAAGGCTTCCCCGAAGAGATAGATGTTGACCGTTACATCAGGACATTGATGACGTGCCGCGATCGCCTGCGGATGAGCGGCGCGAACCTGGCCGCCTACACCAGCACCGATAGCGCTGCCGATGTCAGGGATATCGCCGCCGTGCTGGGTTACGAGCAGGTGAACCTGTACGGCATCTCCTACGGCACGCGGCTGGCTCAGGCGGTGATGCGCTATCACCCCGAGATCGTCCGCAGCGTCGTGCTCGATTCTGTGGTGCCTATCGACGTCAGCGTGTACGCCGAAGTCTCGAATGACACCGCGCTGCAAGTGCTCTTCGATGGCTGCGCCGCCGACCCGGCGTGCAACGCCGCCTACCCGGACCTGGAGGTCGTGTTCTACAACCTCGTGGCGCAGCTCGACGCCGAGCCGATCACGGTCGAGGTGAGCAATCCCCTCGGCGAGGAGACCTTCCGCGTGCCGGTGAACGGGGCCCTGTTTACCACGGCGGCGGTGGAGGCGCTGAACTCGACGTACACCATCCCCCTCGTGCCGCAGGCGATCTATCAGGTCCGGGACGGCAACTATGAAAACCTGGCCTACGCTCTGCTCATCCCGCTGGCGACCTATGATTATCTCAGCCTGGGTATGATGATATCGGTAGAGTGTCACGAGTACGTCTACACGAGCACGCCGGAGGCGCTCGACGAGTTGATCGCCAACTTTCACTTGACCGAGGCGCTCGGCATCATGTCCCTCAGCGGCGAGGACGTGTTTGCGGTGTGTGATGCGTGGGGAGCGGCGCCCTTTGACCCGCGCGACGGCAGGCCGCTGGTCAGCGACATTCCGACCCTCATCCTCACCGGCGAGTACGACCCGACCACGCCGCCGCTGTTTGGCCGGCGGGTCGGCGAGACCCTGAGCAACAGCTACTACTTCGAGTTCCCCGGCGAGGGGCATGCTCCGAGCGCCGGGAATCTCTGTGCGCTGGGTATCGCTCTGGCGTTCCTCGACGATCCGGCCGCCGAACCGGATGGTGCGTGCATTGCGGAGATGGAAGGACCGCGTTTCGTGGTCCCGTAGGAGGAGGGCTGGATGGGGGATTCGGAAGCGGAAGACGCATTATATCGGCAGGCCACTAGCGGCTTGACTGGTGTAGATTCTGACTGTCCGGTCGCCGGATTTGGCAATCCAGCGAAAGCGCCTATCCAGGGTAAGCAGCGGATGGAAGCCATAAAGGGTATCCTCAAGACCGTTTGTAAACTCGTTGGTTACATAGCGCTGTCTCTAGCAGCCTGTCGGAGAGAGGACTTCTCTCCGAACACAATTGGCGGTAAAATTGCGGTCATTGAACACGTCTAAAACTCTTGGCAAGGGGTGACGTTTATGGCCCGCAAATTCAAAACGGTTGA
>Ga0315544_1001928_pt1 | contig 15310 bp, 11 predicted proteins | sample SalMarSW160130MG_2_FD_202543 | JGI IMG/M metagenome (GOLD analysis project Ga0315544, IMG submission 202543) | Salt marsh sediment microbial communities from the Plum Island Ecosystem LTER, Massachusetts, United States - Salt Marsh Sediment SW1601-130 ... | reverse complement strand
TAGGATGCGCAAACTCAATTCGAAGATGCCCAACGCCAAGGTGATCTGGAAACTGCTGCTCGTTTGAAGTATGAGACCATAACAAATCTCAAAAAGGAACTTGAGGAAAAAGAATCTCAACTGGTCGAATCAAACGGTAGCAAGCTAATAGAAAACGAAGTCAACGAGGAACAGATCGCAGAAGTCGTATCCAAGTGGACGGGGATACCGGTTGTTAGATTGCTCAGCGGCGAGCGTGAGCGGCTGATGAAAATGGAAGAGCGCATCCGTAAGCGTGTTGTTGGCCAGGATGAAGCGGTTTCAGCGCTGTGCAACGCGGTTCGCAGGAGCCGGTCGGGCCTGTCGGACCCGACTCGGCCGATAGGGACGTTCCTGTTCTTAGGGCCAACCGGTGTTGGCAAAACGGAGCTTTCAAAAGCCCTGGCAGATTTTTTGTTCAATGACCCACATGCTATGGTTCGCATTGATATGAGCGAGTTTATGGAGCAGCATTCCGTGGCCCGGCTTATCGGTGCACCGCCCGGTTATGTCGGCTATGAAGAGGGTGGGCGGCTGACGGAGGCAGTTCGGCGAAAGCCGTACTCTGTGATACTGCTCGATGAGATTGAAAAGGCTCATCCGGATATTTTTAACGTATTGCTTCAGGTTTTTGATGATGGCCGGCTAACCGATGGAAAAGGTAGAACAGTAGATTTCAAAAACACCGTTATCATTATGACCAGCAACATCGCCAGCCAGCAGATTCAGCAACTAACCGAAGAGCAAGGAGCCGATTGGGAAATCGAGGCACACGTCAAAGACGTGCTGAAAAAAGTTTTTAAGCCCGAGTTCCTGAACCGGATTGACGAAATAATCGTCTTCCGTATGCTTACAAAAGGGGATCTGAAAAAGATCGTTGATATTCAACTTGGATACCTAGCTCAGCGTCTCAAAGACCGCAAGATCGAGCTTGAATTCACAGATAAGGCTCGTGAGCAAATTATGGACGAGGGCTATGACCCCGTCTATGGCGCCCGGCCTTTGAAGCGAACCATTCAGCAGCGACTGGAGAATCCGCTTGCCAGGGAGCTTTTAGCCGGCAAATTTGCCGACGGTGATAAAATAAGAGTTGACGGCGACGCCCACAAGTTCATCTTCCAGAAAACGTAAGCATACCACTTGATTTCTGTCCGAACCGCCTGTAGTATTCTTATAACCATAGCCTCGAAGAACAGTTCCTGCAACAGCGAGGCAGTTGTCTCATCTGCTGTTAAGTCAAGTAGATTGCAGACCGTAATGACAGGAAAAAAATAAGGTATATAGGAAAACCAAAATGGAAGCTAAGGCAATCTTAGAACAGGCAGAGAAGGACCGGATAAAATTTGTCACCCTGCAGTTTACGGATCTTCTGGGCGTCATAAAGGAAGTCATTATACCGGTCGAAGACCTGGCGGGAGCCCTGACCGATGGCGTTTGGTTCGACGGCTCTTCGATCGAGGGCTTTGCGCGGATACAGGAAAGTGACCTTTTCTTAAAGCCTGATCCGGCCACCTATGCTGTGGTCCCGTGGCTTACAGAGGACGGTAAAACCGCCAGGCTAATATGCGATATCTGTCGGGCCGACGGTAAACCATTTGAGGGAGACCCGCGATATATCTTAAAACAGGCAGCCGATGAGGCTGCAAGACAAGGTTTTATCTACAATGTCGGCCCAGAGCCGGAGTTCTATCTGTTTAGAACCGACGGTGAGAAAAGAACGACGCCGCTGGATTACGGCAGCTATTTCGACCTTTCCTCGCACGAAGGCTACAGAGCAATAAAGAAAATAATAGCAGCACTTGAGAGTTTTGGCATCAAGGTCGAAACGTCTCATCATGAAGTAGGCCTGGGCCAATACGAAATTGATTTTAATTATGGCCACTGCTTGGATATAGCCGATAAGGTTGTCACGTTGAAATATACTGCCAAGAAAATCGCTCAAATGCAAGGTCTACATGCGACCTTTATGCCAAAGCCCGTAATGGATATGGCTGGTTCTGGAATGCACGTGCACCAGAGTTTGCTTAACGCTGCGGCCAAATCGAACGCTTTCTATGATAAGGATCACAAGTACAATCTGTCTAAAATCGCCTTTAGCTTTATTGCCGGCCAGATAAAACACATAAATGCGATGTGTGCAATTCTGTGTCCTACCGTCAATTCTTACAAACGATTGGTTTCCGGCTTTGAGGCACCGGTATATGTCACCTGGGCTGCGATGAACCGCTCAGCGCTTCTGCGTGTGCCAAAGTGGTTCAAGGCTAAGCCCGATGCTGCCAGGATCGAGCTAAGATGTCCCGACCCGAGTTGCAATCCATATTTGGGATTTGCCGTAATGCTAAAGGCCGGCCTTGACGGAATCAAAAATAACTTGCAACCCTCCGAGCCGGTCGAAGAAAATATTTATCAGCTCGATGGTGAAAGCCTCATTCAGAGGAAGATTGATATTTTGCCGACATCGCTCTTAGAGGCCCTTAACGCGTTGAAGAAAGATAAAGTAATACATGAGGTCCTCGGCCAGCACCTCTTTGAAAGATATATTGACATCAAAACCAGAGAATGGGACGAGTTCAAAAAGCAGGTCACAAACTGGGAAATCGAAACATATTTAGATATTTTTTGATGAAATAAAAACAGGAGCGATTTATGAATTTTGAAATAGTAATATGGGCATTTATATTCAGCGATTACGATTATTTTAAATGGTTTGGGGAAAGAACAAGAGGAAATTTAATACGTGTTATTAAATGGAAAAGACTTAGAAGAGCAAAACCGACTCCAGAAAACATAGACGCCTTATGGAATGAAAATAATCATGACATTGATGAGAATGAAACAGAAAGGCGACCTTTTAGCATAGTAACCCGAGCTTTTTTATTTCATCTGAAATGGCCTATAGAATACCCAATCCTCGATTCTAATACTTTTAAAGCAATGAGAATATTAGATGAAAATTATAATTATCAGAGGCACGCAAACATTACGAATTGGGAACAAGATTATATGAGGGGTTACAGGCAATTTTTTCAAGAGTTTTACCAAGACCACCAAGAAGAAATCAATAATATAGAGATACCGCATATTAATGGCGTAAATAAAGAAATAATAAAAAGAAAGATTTTAGATAGAGCTCTTTGGGCATACGGCAGGAGTTGAAAAAATCGATATCGACTGTTATAGATATACGGGTAAACTGCGGAGGGCAAGATATTCTATCATCTGTTTTATGATGTAATTTTCAATTAGTTATATAGAGGTAGGGTGTGCTATGCACACCATAATTGAATCTTATTCGCCTACGGTATCTTTGATATCATCGAAACTCGGTGGTTTGGGGCGTTGGTCCCTGCAATCGCATAACCAATCAGAAGGGTAATATCCTTCTTCGACCAAGCGATGAAAAGTGGAAAAAGGCCATTGATGCGGACATTTCACCAGTTCATGCTTTACAGGATTATAGTGAATATAATTTAGGTGATGAGCCAGGTCATCTTCATCTCGAATTGTATGCTCCCAAAAACGCCTTTGCCAGATACCCCTTTCACGATGCCGTTTTCTGGCTGATGAAATGCTTACCTCATCGCCGCCCACTGCCAGCCAGAGGCGGGTAAACTCTTTCTTAATGCAGGCCAAACGAACCGAGAAATCAGGATCGTCATCCGGCAGCTTCCATATGCAGTGAAAGTGCTCAGGCAATAAAACAAATGCTAATGTAGCAAAGGACCGGCTGGAATGAACTTTGTCAATAGCCGTTCGCAAACAATCACGTGATTTTGGTTGGCAAAGAAACGGTCGCCGCTGGCCAGTTACAACCGTAAAGAAAAACGTTCCACCCGGACGAAAGATTCTACGGTAATCAGGCATAATTAGAAATAATACGTGAGTTTTAAAAGGCTATCAACATACAAGATAATGGTGTGCAGAGCACACCCTACGATATTATGAATAACAAAGGTGCAATATCACAGATTAACCGGTATTCCTCGGCCAGCGAGGTATTCTTTGATTTGTTTAATTGTGTAATTTCCGAAGTGAGTGATTGAGGCCATAAGCACTGCGTCCACTTTGCCATCAACAATTGCATCGTAAAGATGCTCAAGTTTGCCGGCCCCGCCAGAAGCAATTACAGGAATACTGACCGCATCGCCTATAGCTTTGTTGAGTTCATTATCGTAGCCAGCCTTTGTGCCATCAGCATCCATGCTGGTAAGCAGTATCTCACCTGCGCCCAATTCTTCAGCTTTGACAGCCCATTCAACGACATCAATATCGGTTGGCTCCGAGCCAGCTTTGACACAAACCTGCCATCTTCCTGTTTTTGTTTGTGAACGACGAGCATCAACGGCAAGAACAACACATTGACTACCGAAACGCTCAGCAGCTTCTGTAATCAGCTCTGAATCTTGGACCGCTGCGGTATTTACTGAGACCTTATCGGCGCCGCTTCGCAGAAGCGTATCTATCTGCTGTATTGTCTGGATGCCGCCGCCAACGGTAAATGGTATGAATACATTTTCAGCAACCTTTTCAACGAGTTCAACAATGGTTTCACGAGAACGAATCGTGGCAGTAATATCCAGAAACACTAATTCGTCAGCGCCTTCATCACTGTATCTTGCACCCAATTCCACAGGGTCGCCTGCATCGCGAAGGTTCAGGAACTTGACACCTTTGACTACGCGATTGTCCTTAACGTCAAGACATGGAATAATTCGTTTTGTCAGCATTTCTTTGTTTGCCGTTGGCAGATTTGATAAAAGTTTTCTAAAAGTTTTAGCCCGGCTTTACTGCTTTTTTCAGGGTGAAATTGCACGCCGTATATATTTTGCTTTTGCACCGATGCAGCAAGGGCAAAACCATAGTCCGTAAAGGCAACTTTAGCCTGACTGTCGGTAACCTCTGCATAGAATGAATGCGCGAAATAAAAATGTTTTTCCTCACTTAGTCCTGCAAACAGATCCATTTCTTTTGGCAACTGTACGCAATTCCAGCCCATGTGTGGTATAACTCTGCCCGGTGGTATTGGAACTACACTACCAGAGATTAATCCCAGACCTTTGTGCAGACCGTGTTCACTGCTTTGATCAAACAGCATTTGGTAGCCGACGCATATACCAAGAAGTGGTTTGCCACTATTTGCGACATCCCTTACCACTTCAGCCAAGCTGCCGAGGGCACTGACAGCATAGCCAAAAGCTGCAACGCCGGGAAGAACCAGTCCGGATGCACTTTCGATCAGCATCGACTCACTGCTAAGCGTTACGTCGCAGCCTATATACCGGAATGCGTTACAAACGCTTTTAACGTTTCCAACATTGTAGTCGACAATTACTATCACGTACCAAATTAAACGGTTCTAAAGTTGAATAGTCAAATGAGATTAGGTGATAAACTAATTAAGAAGAATTAATTTGCCAGTGGGGACGGGCCTGTCTATAATGGTTATGTTTAGAATGCGGTTTATTAAATTTCACTTTCTCGGAGTCATTGTATGATGAGTAGCCCCATTCAATAGGAGTATATTAATGCCGTATTTTGTGATTACGGAATGACTCAATGTGTGGGATAGTAGCATATCTTGGCAGGAAAACTGCACAGCCGATTCTTATAGAAGGCCTGAAACGTCTTGAATATCGAGGGTACGACTCGGCTGGCTTAGCGCTTTCAGGCAGTAAAGGCATCAAAGTCAAAAAAACCAGCGGCAGAATTGCTTCACTCGAAGAGATTCTGGATCAGCCCGATCTAAATGAAACAATCGGCATTGCACATACACGCTGGGCTACTCATGGTGAGCCAAACTTTGTTAACGCTCACCCTCATTTGGATTTCACTGGTAAGATCGCTGTTGCCCACAATGGCATCATAGAAAACTATAGCACGCTCAAAACGTGGCTGCAAAGCGAAGGTTTTTCCTTTGTTAGTGAAACAGATACCGAAGTCATTGCAAATCTAATCGGATATTTTTACTCGAAAGATGACAGCGGTGAAAAGACTGCGGGTCAGACCAAATTTGAATGGGCAGTCCAGCGAGCACTTCGCGAGGTCCACGGCACCTATGGTTTGGTAATCCTCTGTGCGGACTTTCCTGATACACTTATCGGTGCAAAAAAAGGAAGTCCCCTTATCCTTGGCGTTGGTGACAGCGAATACATCCTTGCTTCCGACGCTGCTGCCATTGTCGAGCACACAACACGTGCGATATATATGGCCGACAATGAGATGGTTATCATCAATTCAGATGGATTCCATACCAAAACAATTAATAATATTCCTGTTACTAAAGACCTGAAGGAAATCGAAATTTCCCTTGAGCAAATCGAGCTGGATGGTTTTGCTCATCACATGCTCAAAGAGATATTTGAGCAGCCACGGTCACTAAGCACGTGCATGGGCGGCAGAATTGACATCCAGAGCGGAAAAATCAAGCTCGGCGGTATTGCCGAGCACTTGCGTGAGCTGACCCGCTCAAAGCACCTTATCTTAACTGCCTGTGGAACTGCCTTTCACGCCTCACTGGTTGGAGAATTTCTTTTCGAGCACCTCGCGCGCATCCCGACAGAAACCGAATACGCCAGCGAGTTTCGTTACCGCAATCCAATCATCGAAAATGAGACAGTTGTCGTGGCGATTAGCCAGTCGGGCGAAACTCTCGATACGCTTGCAGCGGTTGAGGAAGCTAAAGAGCGTGGAGCAACCGTACTCGGTATCGTCAATGTTGTAGGCTCAGCTATCGCCAGGGCAACCGATGCGGGAGTATACCTGCACGCTGGGCCTGAGATTGGCGTTGCCAGTACAAAGGCTTTTACCGCCCAGGTGGCGGTCTTGACGATGCTGGCGATAGAATTGGGCAGAAGAAAACACATCAGCAGCGACGAAGCCTCTAAATATATCGATGAGCTCGTGCAGGTACCGGATAAGATTGAGCAAATACTCAATCAGTCTGAGCATATTAAAAATATTGCTGCGGCAAATGTAAATAAAGAGAATTGGCTCTTTTTAGGGCGAGGCTTTAATTATCCGGTGGCTTTGGAGGGTGCTTTGAAGCTTAAGGAAATAAGCTATATTCACGCTGAAGGTCTTCCTGCCGCCGAAATGAAGCACGGACCGATCGCTTTAATCGCTGATAATATGCCTGCCGTTTTCATTGCTACGTCTGGTCCTCAGTATGATAAGATGATCGGCAACATTTCAGAAGTCCGGGCACGTGGCGGAAAAATCATAGTCGTTGCAACCGAGGGCGATAAAAGCATCGGTCAGCATGCCGACCACTTAATAACTGTGCCTCAGGCCCCGGAGATACTGCAGCCGATGCTCACGGTTGTTCCCCTGCAACTTCTGGCTTATCACGCCGCTGTGCTCCGCGGACAGGATGTTGACAAACCACGTAACCTCGCAAAAAGCGTTACCGTTGAGTGACGGTTAGAGTTCTGTGCAGCTTAAACTCGAGAAATCCTACGATTTGCCACAGCCGGTACATACTACTCAGAAGGAGAGTAGAATTGGCTTTAGTCTTGTAGAGTTATTGGTTGTCATAGCAATTATTGCCCTTTTATTATCGATATTAACACCGTCACTTATGCGAGCTAAGTCAATTGCGATGCGGGCAAAGTGCGCACATAACCTCAAGCAAATCTATGTGGCTGTGAATCTGTACCTAAATGTCAACAATAATACTTATCCGTGCGCCGATGACCCGGTCTCGACAGAGCCATTTTACTGGTTATGGATGGGTCGTGGTTGGCGTTCATTTGTGCAGCCGTATTTGGGAGATAATATCGACGTCAACAACCCTTCTGTTCTATTATGTCCACAGGATCGTACCGACCCAGCTAAGTACGAATCCACCAGCTACTCATATTCAATGACTTTCTATCATAGTCCCGAGCAAATCGATAATATGAGCAGTGTTGAGGATACGTATACGAATCCACAGCCTTCCATTCCGCAGAAATCTCTCAATGTGGCTAACGCTTCGAGTAAGATACTTATCGGTGAGTGGTTTAGCAACCACCATCCTATCGATGAGGATAAGGGTTGGTGGACCTGGCAGGGTAGCCGCAACTACCTTTTTGTTGATGGTCAGGTACGTTTCCTTGAGGCAAGTAAAATCCGTTCTGCCCATGACAACCTTCCTGATGCGAACCTTACGATTCACGGTGTCAAAGGCCTCGATCTATCACCCTGAATCGATGTACCTTTCCGAATCCAGCACGAACCTCCAGTCACGCCTGTGCATCAGTTAAAACAACTGGGGCCCATGCCTTCAATCAACATTAGCCCCAGATCGATGCGATCGTTTATGGATAACTGATACCAATTGCATTTAAATAGGGCGCTTTCAATAGATTAACCTATGTAGTTCATGGAGTTTACCCGCCTTCACAGAAAACCACGGGTTCTACCCGTGGATGTCCGTCCTCCGCAGTAGTAGTGCTACTATGGAGAATGGTGAGGTGCCACGGGCTATGCCCGTGGGGCTTCACTAACCAATAACTATTGAATTAACAAGCCCTCTCAAGTTCTTGAGCCCCAGATATTAACCACAAGTGGTATTAGTGCAGTTTTAGCTGCTATTTTTGCTTAACTAGTCGGAGCCGTGAGCTACAGTTATAGTGTCGCTTCTCATGCTTAGGTAACAAAAGCGACAATTTTGTCCGTTTGAGGTTGACTTAATAGGGGCGCAAGTGTTAAAATAGTAAAGTATCTGTGGGGTCTTAGCTTCTTGAATTTGAAGAGGGCACCCGAAACAGTTCTTGTAAACTGCAAAAAACTGAACCTGTAGACATGTTTGATGTCACAATCATTAGGACTTATTATATGGTTAGCTTTATGAAAATTCTGTTGATTATGTTGTTGCCGATTGGGCTTATGGCGGGCCCCGGCAGGACGTTCTGTAAAGTTTGTGCCCCTAAAGAAGACGCCTTTTCTTTGCTGGCTGAGGACTTGGGCCGGTTGGATCCTCCTTTATTCATCAATGAGATTATGGCCTCAAACGACAGCACTATAACCGATTCAGAGAGTGAGTATGACGACTGGATTGAAATCTACAATGCCGGCGATGAGTCGATAGACATAGGTGGCATGTATCTTACGGATAATCTGGGAATACCTACTAAATGGCTGATTCCGGATAACGTACCTACATTAACTACCATCAGTCCAAAAGGATTCATTGTAATATGGGCGGACGACAACGAAGGCCAGTCGGGACTGCACGCCAGCTTTGAACTAAGTGCTACTGGGGAGGAGGTGGGCATTTTCGACCGTGATGGCACTACCCTGATCGATAGTATCATTTTTGATGAGCAGCATGCGGATATATCCTACGGCCGATACCCAGATGGCACCGACAATTGGCGGTATATGGTATTAGCAACGCCCGGCAGTAAAAATATTAGCATTTACCAAGGCGTCGTTGAGGAACCAAAATTCAGCAGAGAACGAGGCTTTTATGATGAGTCTTTCTATGTCACACTAAACTGTGAAACCGAAGGTGCTACGATTTACTATACTCTTGATTATAGTGAGCCCTATGGTGGCGAACATGGTGAATCAAATGGCACAGTTTATACTGAACCTATTCTTATAACCGAAACGACATGCCTTCGTGCTATTGCATATAAATATGGTTGGATGTCTTCAAAGGTAGTAACCTCGAGCTATATCTTCTTGGACGACGTGTTAAAGCAACCAAGATATCCTGAAGGTTTTCCTCAGAGGTGGGGAAATACTCGTGCTGATTATGAGATGGATCCGGATGTAGTTAATAATCCGGATTACTCACCGGCTATAAAGGAAGACCTCAAAAGCGTTCCTTCTGTAAGCATTGTAATAAACAACGACGATATATTTGGAGCCGAGAAGGGTATTTATGCCAATCCGCTTGGCAGAGGTGAGCAGTGGGAACGGCCTGCTTCCATGGAATGGATAGATCCCAATACGGGCGATCACTTTGGCGTTAATGCCGGTCTGCGAATACATGGGGGGCCATATAGTAGACAGAACAATCCCAAGAAAGCTCTGCGGGTTATTTTCAGGAGCAAGTATGGCGTATCTAAACTGGAATTTCCCCTTTTTCCTGATACCGAAGTCGATACGTTTAATACTCTTGCTTTGCGGTCGATTTGGAACTATTCGTGGACCGGTCACTGCGGAATGGATGGCAGTCACCATGCTGACTACCTCCGTGATGCGTTTGCCCGTGACACAGTACGAGACATGGAGCACATAACTCCCTATGGCAGGGCTATCCATGTATACATTAATGGCCTGTATTGGGGCATGTATATTATGACCGAGCGGCCCGACGAACGTTTCGTCGCCGACCACTTAGGGGGTGACAAGAATGATTATGATATGTTGGAGGCCCCCAGTGGTTGGGGGGCAAGTACCGTAATGGAGATTATCGCCGGGGGTGAGCAGGCAAGGCAGGGGTGGTTTACCTTATTTGACCTGGCCGATGAAAACCTGGCCTCATCACAGGCTTACCAATCAATACAGGCATATGTCGACATTCATAACATGATCGATTACATGCTGATGATATATTATACTGGAAGCCGAGACGCTCCAGTTTTTTTGGGCGACTCCTATAATCCGCGGAACTTCTATGTAGTACGACGCAGGGATCCGGCAGGTCCATTTTTATTCATACCATGGGACACAGAGTGGGCCTTAGAGCAACCCACAGTGAACCGTGTGAATGTGGTGGGAGTTTATAATCCCCACTACCTTATGGACCGATTAGCCGCTAATGCCGAATTCCGTATTGTGCTGGCAGATCATATTCATCAGCACTTCTACAATGAAGGAACCCTGACACGGGACCGAACTACCCAGCGTTACTTGGATCGCGCTGACGAGATTTTTGGAGCTATTGTAGGGGAGTCCGCACGCTGGGGAGATTACGTAAGGCCATCTCAACCTTACACACGCGTTGACTGGCAGAATGAGGTTAATCGTCTAGTCATGCAGTACTTCTCGGGAAGGACTGAGACCGTTATAGAGCAGTTAAAGAGACGCGGTTGGTATCCTAATGTTGATGCTCCTGTTTTCCATGTCAACGGCTCCTATCAGCACGGCGGATATATTTCATCGAGCGATTCCTTTTCCATTACAAGCTCGTCTGGAACTGTATGGTACACGCTCGATACAAGCGACCCACGTCTGCCCGGAACGACCCCCGAAGAAGAACGAAGCTACACTTTGGTCGATGAAGATGATCCCAAGCTAATATTAGTTCCCACCGGCCCAGTTGACGATGCCTGGAAGAGCGATTGGAACTTCAATATTTCACAGTGGACAATCGGAACTGGCGGCGTCGGTTATGAACGAGGCTCAGGCTATGAAGGTCTTATAGATACTGATGTTGGCGATATGATGTACGACCGGGCACTCGGCTGCTACATCCGAATCCCATTCACTGTAGACACCGACATAAGCAAATTCAACAGCCTGACACTCAAGATGCAATATGACGACGGATTCGTAGTCTACCTGAATGGCACAGAAGTACAGCGAGAACTGGTCAGCGGAACACCAGAATGGAACTCGATGGCTGACGGCAACCATGAAGTCCAGGGCGTTGAATACTTCAATATATCTGGGCACTTAGAAAGCTTAAAGCAAGGACAAAACATCCTGGCTATTCATGGTCTGAACGTATCTTACACAAGCTCAGACTTTATCATTTCCTGCGAACTGATAGCTGGTGAAGGCGACCCAGCCACCATCAGCAGTGTTTCGCCTACAGCCATAAGATACACAGGGCCTATCAGCCTGAATCAGAGCACACACGTAAAGGCTCGCACACTATCCGGCAGCACATGGAGCGCACTTAATGAGACTGTCTTTGCAGTTGGGCCGGTAAAAGAGAACCTGCGTATTACAGAGATCATGTATAATCCACAAGATACGGGCAATCCTGATGATCCGAATACTGAGTTCATAGAGCTTACAAACATAGGCAACCAGACGATAAATCTTAATCTGGTATGCTTTACTAACGGTGTCGACTTTACCTTCCCAGGCATAGAGTTAACACCAGGCCAATATGTCTTAGTTGTAAAAGACACAAGTGCGTTCGAGGCTAAATATGGAAGCACTTACAACATTGCCGGCCAGTATACAGGCAGCTTAAATAACGCCGGTGAAAGGATAGAACTACAGGATGCAGCAGGTCAAGTTATACATAACTTCCGATACGGAGACGGCTGGTATGACATTACAGATGGTCTTGGCTTTTCGCTGACTGTAAAAGATGCTGTTAACACAGACCCTGATAGTTTCTCTGACAAAGGCAGTTGGCGGCCAAGCGCTACTGTAGGCGGCTCGCCTGGGCAAGATGATACTTCCGATGTGCCAGAGCTTGGTTCTGTGGTAATAAATGAGCTTTTGGCCCATTCTCATGAAGGTGGGCCTGACTGGATAGAGTTGCACAATACGACCGCCTATAGAATCAATATCGGCGGCTGGTTCTTAAGCGACGATGACAGCACCCAGGGCACGAGCGACTTTAGAAAGTACGAGATAGCCCAGGGCACAAGCATAGAACCGTATGGGTATATAGTATTCTATGAAGACCAGCACTTTGGCAATACAAATGACCCCGGCTGTAATACGTCATTTGCGTTAAGCGAGAATGGCGAGACGCTGTATTTGCACTCTGGTTTTGCAGGTGAGCTGACTGGTTATAGTGAGCAGGAGAGGTTCGGCGCTTCTGAGACAGCGGTAGCTTTTGGCAGATACCGTAAGAGCACAGGCACGTATAACTTTGTGGCGATGAGTGAGAACACGCCCGGTGAATCTAATGCGTATCCGAAAGTCGGGCCTATAGTAATCAATGAGATAATGTACCATCCGCCTGAAGAGCGGGATGCGGAATATGTGGAGCTGTTGAATATCAGCGAGTATCCGATTGAGTTGTATGACTCTGTCGATAATGAGCCTTGGCGATTTACGGATGATCCGGATGATCCTGGGATAGAGTTTTTGTTCCCATCGGAACGTGTGGTAACGATGGAGCCGGGCGAGTATTTATTGTTGGTTAAGGATTTGGATATATTTTCGAGCACATATTCGGTTCCTGATGGAGTTCAGGTATTTGTCTGGGGTGCTGGCCGGTTAGCCAATGGCAGTGAGAAGATACAGCTAAGTAAGCCTGGCGATGTGGATGGTGAAGGAGTTCGTCAGTGGATACGCGTTGACAGGGTTGTTTATAGTGATGGCTCGCATCATGATGATTTTTCATCAGGCGTGGATCCGTGGCCGGTTGAGGCCGATGGCGGTGGCAGTTCATTATCTCGTTTGGAACCGTCAGACTACGGCAACGACGTAATCAACTGGCAGGCAGCCGAACCTTCGCCCGGTTCAGCAAATCCATAATGATCTATAAACTAAAAACGCCGATGGCATGTAAGGAATCAAATTGCTGCTCAGTCGCACACATCAAGTACAACGGTTTTCTAGCGATCCGTCTGATGAATATCCTATAAAAGCTATTTTACCTCCGAAGCTTACTGATAAAACCAGCATACTCAATCAATTGACAGTCGAAAAGGCTACTGTTAATCTGTCTCTATGGCTCGTATCTTATCAATCACAATTTTGACCTGCCTGGCTTTGTGTTTTGGGGGTTGCAAGGCTCCGGACGAGAGCGAGCCTATATGGGAACAAACCATGATCGAGGATCTGGCCCCTGCTCATCGTAACAAAGAGACCGACACCCAATCGCCCAAAGTTATGAACTTCGATGTCCACATCTTTGAGGTACCGGCTGAAAACATCACTAAGTTGAACAACGTTTGGCCGATGCTGGCTATAAATCGCCTAAGATTCAGTAATTATGACGCATTCATCGCCAACTCGTTCAGGGTCGGATTTGGCCGGATCAATACGTGGCGCAGTATTCAAGATATGTTGACTATAGTCGGCAGTCAAAAAATACTGACAGTCTCAATTGTGCTAGCTGACGGCCAGTCCGAGGACTTGACGGTCATTGGATTAGGTACAAAGCGGACAATATCTTTTATATCCGGCAAGAGCTCATTACATAAGGCAGTAATTGGGCTAGGTACTATAGCCCTGCGGATAAAAGCTACCGGCAGCAGTGGTGTGCCTAACGTATGCAAACTCGTTGCGTATCCTGTCTATACTGTGCCCGTGAAAACTAATATTCCCATATTGGCTGACCATACCAAGGAACGCGAGTTTGCTTTTTCACCTGCTGCATTCGGGTTGAAGATGAACACCGGAGATTTTGTGCTTTTGGGACCAGCCGAATATAACAGTGACACCTCAACGCTGACGGGCCTATTTTTCAGCAAACCTGAAGGCAGTCTATTTCCAACAGATGTCACGGGCCAGACATCTAAAATAAAGCCAGCCATCAGGTTGTTTCTAATCGTTTGCACAGGCATAAGCGATTAAGTGTATATGCGCAATTCGACTGTAGTACTGACCCGAAACACGAGCTATGACCAGTCGAAAATTGCCGAGTCAATTAAGCGGCAGTTCGAGTTGCTCGGTGGTTTGAGCAGGTTTGTCAAGTTAGGTGACACTGTTTTACTCAAGCTCAACTTCATTGCTCCGAGGTCGCATCGTCATGCCACACAAACACATCCTGTTGTTATCGTTGAGACCGCACGTTTACTGAAAGACTTCGGTGCAAAGCCCTTTGTAGGCGATTCGCCAGCATGGTCAAATGCATTTTCCTGTGCGGCGGCACTGAAGTTGCACGAACCCTTAAAGAAATTGTCCGTGCCGGTCAAACAACTTGATAAGCCGCGAATGTGTAAGGTTGGGCTTAAAAATACAAAGGTCGGCATAAGCTCGCTTGCACTCGATGCGGATGTGATTATAAACCTGCCGAAATTAAAATCGCACCAGCAGCTTGTTGCAACGTTCGCGGTTAAAAACATGTTCGGCTGTGTCAGCGGCAAGCGAAAGGCACTATGTCACTTCAGGAAAGGAGCAAAGCCCGAAGACTTTTGTGAAATACTTATCGACATATATAGATTTCTAAATCCCGTTCTTACTATTATCGATGGCGTGTCGGTTATGGATGGTCAGGGTCCCATCCGTGGCAGAACAAGACCTCTGGGCTGGCTTATCGGTGGGACCGACCCAATTGCCTGTGAGATTATATGCTGTAAGCTCGTGAATCTACAGCCGAATAGTTTACCAATTGTCAAGACGGCGCAAAAAATGAGATTCGGTTGTTCGAATATTACTGAAATCGAAATTTTGGTTCTCACTCATGATATTGGTAAAGAATAACAACAAAATTGGGCAT
>Ga0315544_1001921_pt1 | contig 15357 bp, 16 predicted proteins | sample SalMarSW160130MG_2_FD_202543 | JGI IMG/M metagenome (GOLD analysis project Ga0315544, IMG submission 202543) | Salt marsh sediment microbial communities from the Plum Island Ecosystem LTER, Massachusetts, United States - Salt Marsh Sediment SW1601-130 ... | reverse complement strand
TTAATCAACAATTTATTCTATCGGAGGCTTGCTATCATGCAAGTTCTTTATATATCTTGAGAAAGATCATATGCTTATACTCTCACAACATTATACTAGAGCTTTAAGAGCAGTAACATTTGAAATAGACAAAAATAAGTTTCAATTTGTTGATATTCTCCAAAAAACTCCAATCTCAATACAAACCCTTTTAGACTGTCTCGATATTAACGCCCCGTCCAAGAAACAAAAGAAGGAGAGAGTAAAAAAATGGTGCTCTATTCTTGAACAATCGGGCCTAATAATTAGTACCAATAAAGGCCTCTTGGTAGATTATCCAAAATACAAACAGACTTTATTAGATATGGATATCCAGCAAAAAGATATGGAGATTTTCAAAAAGCATCTATTCAATGCTTACTCTGAGATTGGGAAAGAAACGGGTGGTATTGTGGATATTGCAGACCTTAGAGAGGAAGTCGCAGTGAAAATGCTGAGGAATAATGAGGCTATACTAACCGAAAGCCAATTTGACGAAATGCTAAGAGAGACCCCTTTCGCAACTGATGATTATATAGTCTCCCTAGGGCGACCAATGGGTGCAGAAGAGAAGCTGTTTAAATATAAAGGAGAATATTTTAGAACATTATCTATAAAGCGCCTTAAGAGGGAGTGAGAATATGAATAACGAAAAATTTATGAAAGAAAAGTATGGGCTGAAAAAAAACCTTTTAAAGACAGGATAGCGAGGCCAACATGGTTGAAAACATGGGTTGATAGAGAGGAGCAAATAGAAAAATGGAGCAAAATTATCTCTGATGCGTGCTCTTCAAATAAAAACTATCTGGCGTTCATAATCGGAGATTATGGGCAAGGGAAAACCTTATCCTTACTGAGAATAAATAAAGAGGCAAAGGAACACAGTGAAATTCTTTCAGAGTACCTGAACTTCAAAGGAGAAGAAAGGTCTAAGCCTGGTTTGGACTTTATTTTTAGAATTTTTAGAAGCATAGATTTTAATAAGTTAGGAGAGGATAGGAAGGAAGATTTGAAAAACGCAATTGAAAATGTGCCTGATGAACTTGAGGAAGTTAAAACAGTTCTTAATAATATCTATTTTAAAGAAGATGAAACAAGGAGATTAGCTTTATATTTTCTCAGAGGAGAAATTACACCTACTCAATCTCAATTGAAACAATTAGGAGTTCTGAGAAAGATAGAAAAGATTGATATTGCCAAAGAATATGTTGCTGGGATTTTAGGATTTATAAAAGGATTAGGCTATAATACCTTACTTTTGGCTATAGACGAATTTGAATACTTATTTAGTCTGGTTCCCAGAGCTCAGCATGGTATTTATCTTGCTTTATTGAGAGGTTTATATGATTTCCCGGTTGGAATAAGTAAAAACGTAGGAAATATTGCAAATATGGTTTTATTTATTGCTGTATCAGATGATGGATGGCGCCATTTACTTGACTTGGAAAAGGCGGAAACTTCTACTGGGGGGCCTATAGTTCCTCTTCGTAGACGTATTGATGCTGAAATTACATTAGGTGCATTTGATTACCACCAAACTAGGGAACTAATAGAAAAAAGGCTCAGTTTCAACAGGATAGAAGGAAAATATGAGGACCAACCATTGATTCCATTTACGGAGGACTTTGTGGATTTCATATATAAGAAAATAGAGGGAGTGCCAGAGAAGATTATAGTAAGATGTGATCATGTATTGGATGCAGGGTTAGCTGAAAAGGTACACCTGTTAGACAAAGAATTTGCACAACGTGTTTTAGAAGAGAGAGGCTTTTAGATGCTGCTACTTCACAGAAGACAGCATAAAAGGTTTGTGCCTTGCCGCACTCACCCAAATTTTTATTTGGCAAAAACCTCTTTTATCTTGGAAACGTTATCTGAAAATGGCGGTATTAAGATTAAGGGAGAGATGTAGATATGGCAGATAACAAAAAATATATAGAACTGCTCTGGTATCAAAAATATGATAAATACGAAAAGGGGGACAAGATACCAATTGAAAAGCCAAATCTTCCTTTTCAGACAATTGAGACGATAAATGAACCCCGTATGAAGGAATATGAAGATACTTTTGGGAAAGAATTTTATCCTAAAAATGAATATCCTAAAGATTACCCCAAAGATTGGAAAAACAAACTAATTTGGGGCGATAATAAATTAGTAATGAGTTCTTTGATTAAACAGGGCTGGGCTGGCAAAATTAATTTAATTTACATTGACCCACCATTCTTCACGGGAGCAGATTTTACAATCAGGACAAAACTCGGAGACGAAAGAATAGAAAAGGAGCCATCAATAATAGAGGAGCGGGCTTATAAAGATACTTGGAGCGGTGGGATTGCTTCTTACCTCAGGTATATGTATGAGCGATTGGTTTTGATGAGAGAACTTTTAGCTGAAAATGGCTCTATCTATGTCCATTTGGACTGGCATGTGGGACATTATGTAAAAGTGATGATGGACGAGGTTTTGGGGTATGAGAATTTTAGGAATATGGTCGTGTGGTTTTATGGAGGAAGAGGGGCAAAAGCAATTTCAGGTCAATTTGCTCGCAATTATGATATTTTGTTGGTGTATAGTAAAACTCTTTCTGGAAGTCTTACTAAAGTTTACACCACTTTGAAAATTCCTGTTTCTCAAGCAGCAAAATATGGCTTCAACAGGGACGAAAAGGGGAGATGGTTTAAAACAGCACCAAGGGGCGATTATACAGATAAAAGTATAAAGCGACTTGAGAAAGAAGGGAGAGTTTACATTACAAGAGATGGTAACATTAGAATAAAATATTTTCTTGAAGAAGAAAATGGCTTTGTTCTTGAGAAGAAGATGGTTGGGGATGTGTGGGATGATATACCTGATATGATGCATACCCCAAAAGAAGAAAGGTTAGCTTTTGGCACCCAAAAACCCGAAAATCTCCTAAAACGCGTCATTCTTGCTTCTTCCAAGCCCGGTGACATAGTAGCTGACTTTTTCTGCGGCTCAGGTACAACCTTAGCAGTAGCAGAAAAACTTGGCAGGAGATGGATAGGCTGCGATTTGTCCAAATTTGCGATTCAGGTCACAAGAAAAAGGCTTTTAGACATTCATAATTCTAAAGACCTACTTAGTGAAAAGAATAAATACAGCAAGCTGGCAAGACCCTTTGAACTCTGGAATATCGGAAACTACGAGACGGTTTACTGGCAGGAACGACAGGACGAGTACCTTGCCTTTATGCTTAAACTCTATCAGGCTCAGCCTTTAACTGGATTCAGATATTTGCACGGCAGGAAAGGAGATAGAGCGGTTCATATTGGCCCTTTGAATGCTCCAGTAACGATGGAGGAGATTGAAAAGGTCGTAATTGAATGCAGGTCTAACAATTTCAACAAAGCAGATATTTTAGGTTGGGAGTGGAGTTACGAGGTTAATGAACTTGCCAAAGGGTTAGCAAGGAAAAATGGAGTCGACTTAAAACTTGTTCAAATACCCTCTGTAAATGAGATAAAAACTTCACTTGTTGGCTTTGATTTACAGTTGTTGAAAGTTCCTGAACAGGTAATAGAAAAACAATTAGCAAAATATGTGAAATTCCCGGAAGTTGCTTATTTGGAACTTAAAACAAAAGTGCAGAAGGGAAAAGTTGTCTTAAAAATCACTGACTTTCAACTTGCACCAACCGCAGAACTTGCCGAGATTGCCAGCAAGGTAAAGGATTCACGAGAACTCATAGATTACTGGGCAATAGACTGGGATTATAAGGGCGATACGTTCCACAACCAATGGCAAAGTTATAGGGTTAAGAAGAATCCAAAAGTAGATTACGAAGCTAGACACAAATATGAGGTGGCAGGAGAATATCAGATAATGGTTAAGGTAGTTGATGTATTCGGGAATGATACGAATAAAGTAATAAAAGTGGAGGTTTAATTATGGGAAGAAAATATAAAAATCCGCCGATTGTTGAAGCGCTTTGTGAATTTCAATTTGTTCCTGGACAACCATGGGACTTAACAATTACTGGATTGTTTTATGATAAGATTAAAGATAATTTTCCTGAAAAGCAGCAACAAACAAGGTTTGGTGTTGGATTTAGACCAACAGAAGGAGGGGTTGAGCAGAAGGTAGAGATGACTCCTCGCATGCAGTTTCGCAGAAAAAACCAAACGGCACTAATTCAATCTGGACCTAACTTGCTAGTAATTAATCATCTAAAGCCTTATCCTACTTGGAAAGACTTCAAACCAATGATTTTGCAAAATTTAGAGATATATCAGGACATAGCAAAACCTAAGGGCTTTAAGCGCATTGGTCTAAGGTATATAAATAGAATCGAAATCCCTGAAAAACTGATAGAAGTAACTGATTATTTCAAATTCTATCCTTTCATACCTCCAGATTTACCACAGACCCATGGGGATTTTAATGTTCGTATTGAAATCTCTTATGAGGAAGATCACGATAAACTTTTATTAACGCTGGGTAGCATATTATCTAAGGAGACAGATAAGATTGCTATAATGCTTGATTTAGATTATATAATGACTACCCCAGAAAAAATACGTTTCAAAGAAGTTAAGGGATGGATTGATAAAGCTCATACAGCTATAGAAAATGCATTTGAGGCATGCATAACTGACAAATGCAGAAATCTTTTTAAGGAGGAGAAATAATGCCATTAGTAGTCAGTAAACAAAGTGAATATTTCTCTCAAGAATATCAAAAATTGCCACTATTAGTAAATCGCTTTGAATCTCACGTTGAAGTAAATCAACTTCTCGGATATTCATTTGAAATCCCTATTCCTACAGAGCAAGCTCCGGGACTGATAGAAGAAATCGACAAAGAGTTCGAACAAGAAACATCTCTATTTTCTGTTTCAAGAAGATTGGAGGAGTTTTATATCTTTGAAAATACTGAAGAAATTGTTGTTTTCGTTGGGGCACATATCTTTTTAAAGAATATTCTTCTTGAAGCACCCAAATGGATTGAGAGTATATTTGGCAAATCCGTGGAAATGCATCTTGAATTGCATAGAGACCCAGAGGAGAATTTTGAGGAACTTTTTATAGTGATTAAAACCCCTTACGCGCCAAAAGAGGCACGAAAGTTAATGGACAAACTGGGGGAGCAATGGTTTCTTGATATTATAGAGGAGACCCAGGGAAAACTGTGTATAACAGAGGGACCTTTATGAGTTTTGATTGGAAAGATTATGTGTCGCTTTCAGAAGAATTGGCGATAAGAGAAGAGGAATCCTGCTTGCGGTCTTCTATCAGCAGAGCATACTATGGGGCATGGTGTATAGCAAGAAACAAAAAAGGCTACAAGAATTACAAATCAAAAGATAAAGAAAATATTCATTGGGTAGTGATAAACGCATATAAGAATGCTAAGAAAAAGACCTTACGAAAAGTAGGTTGGAACCTTGATGAACTTAGAACCGCAAGAAATGACGCTGATTATGATGAAGAAAAACAGGTTAAAAAAGAACTTGCAGAAAGGATGTTGATTTTAGCAAAAGGGGTACTAGAGAAGTTGGAGAGTGTTTAAATTATGAAACCAGCTGAACTTTTACACCCAGAACAAAGACGTTCAAGCAAGGCATACTTAGTTAATGAACTTCGCAAGGCAGTAATTACTTGGCGAGACGATGGATACCCCAACATTACGAATACCACCCGCCGTTTGTTCAAGTTCTGGTTTAATGAAGATCATATTGTAGATGGTGAGCCCTTTGATTTCTGGTTCTGCCAGAGAGAGGCGATTGAAACATTGGTTTATGTATATGAAGTAATGAAAAAGAGAAACTTTATAGACATGGCAAGGGATTTTGGAGCAGGTCCCATTCAGGGCTATGACCCCTCTTATGACCAGTATCCCCTTTATGCCTTCAAGATGGCAACAGGCTCAGGTAAAACCTTTGTAATGGCGTTAACATTAGTCTGGTCATACTTTAACCATAAAAGGGAAAACAAGGATGATTATACCTCCAAGTTCTTGCTCATTGCTGGCGAGAAAAATGTCATTTATGACAGACTCATAAGAGACTTCAAGGATGGAAAAATATTCAGAGAATTGCCGCTTATACCACCAGAATGGCAGGAGGAGTTTGACCTCAAAGTAATCCTTAAAGAAGACCCTATTCATGTTATTCCCGAAGGTGTGCTATTCTTAACCAATATTCAGCAGTTGGAAAAAAGACAGAGCAAAAAGAAAGAAGTAGCAGAGTATGTAGATAAAGTTATGGAATTGCCCGAGGTTTATAATGTCTCTGATATTTATCAGGAGAATAGGATAAAAGAGGTCTTAACTTCCTGTTCTAATATAATGATTTTGAAGGATGAAGCACATCACATCTACAGTTTTGAAAAAGCATGGAAAAAGATACTTCTCAATCTTAACAAAAATCTTGTTTCTCAATACGGTAAAGGCATAAATATAGAACTGGACTTCTCGGCAACACCCAAAACTGAAACTGGTGCTTTATTCCCATGGATTATCGTGGACTTCTCACTCAAGGAAGCCATTGAAATGAACATCGTAAAATTACCACTGAAAGGGATAGTTAAGAAGGCTGAAGAGATTTCCTCTACTAAAGCCGTTGAGAGATATAGGGCGTGGATTGATGCTGGGATAAGAAGATGGCGAGAATACAAAAAGGCACTAAATGCATTATCAAAAAAGCCTGTGCTGTTCTTCCAATGCCCTGAGAACAAGGAGGCAGACGAAATATTTGGGTATGTGAACTCTGCTGTTCCAGACCTTAAAGATAAAGTATTACTGATACATACAGACAGTACTGGAGAGGTAAAAAAAGCAGACTTGCCCAAGGCAAGAGAGTTTGCAAAGAGTATTGATGATCCTGATCCAAAGAAGAATCCTTACGAGGCAATAGTAAGTACATTGATGTTAAATGAAGGTTGGGATGTGAGAAATGTAAATGTGATTGTGGGATTGAGATCTTATACTTCAAAAAGAAAGGTGCTTCCAGAACAGGTCATTGGGAGAGGCTTAAGGAAGATGTTTCCAGAGGAGGATGCAAATATAGACAAATCTGTAAATGTTCTCGAAGTCATTGGACCTCCAGGACTGATAGATATTCTTGAAGAATTAGAAAATCAGGAAGGTATAAAGTTTGCCGAATTTGACACCGGGGAGTCGCTTAATTTAACCACCATATTTGTAGATGATAATAAATTGAATAAGGACATTGAAATACCAATCCTCTCTCCTAGAATTCTCATAAGAGAATTTTACTTAGATGGAATGGAAATTGACAACTTATCAGCGCTCTCCGTTTCTTTAGAGAATAAAGTCTTGGAAATGGAATATGTTGCTGTGGATATGCTTAAGGGAATGGAAGTTATAAAGAGAAAGTGGGATTTACCTGTGCCTCAAGATTCTAAAAGTGTAATTGCTTATTATACAGACCAGATACTTAAGCAATTGAAAATCGGTGGAGCCTTTGCCAGGTTTTATCCACTAATTAAAAAATATGTAGTTAAGAAGTTGTTTACTGAAGAAGTTGATCTTGAAGACCCCCGGGTGCTTTACAAGCTGAGTTCTCCTGAGGTTCAAGAGCAATTGATAAGCTTGTTTGTAAATGTGTTTAGAGACATGACGTTCACCGAAAGAGAACCTGAAAAGAAGAATGCTACAAAACTTTCGGATACTAGACCTTTTGTATGGTCAAAAATGGTTTATCCAGCCAATAGATGCATTTTTAACTATGTCCCTTGCGATAATGATTTTGAAGTAGATTTTGCCAAGTTTTTGGACAGGGCTGAGGATGTGGTGGCTTTCAGTAAAATCGTTCCTAAGATAGGATTTTTTGTAGAATACAAAGATTCCAAGGATAATCTTAGATTATATTACCCCGATTTTGTAGTAGTAACTGATGAAAGCGAACAATTAATTATTGAAACAAAAGGAAGAGAAGATATTGATGTTGAACTCAAAGATAAAAGAATAAAACAATGGTGTGAAGATGCTACTCTTTTAGCAGAGTGCAAGTGGTCATACACCAGGGTTGGCCAGGAAGAGTTTGAAAAATACAGATTTAAGAGTGTTAAGGAATTAATCTCTGCAATAGGGAGTTGATTGGGATGATGCCGCATCTCATATATCTATGTCTTATTTCCAAAAATATGACCAAGACCGTAAAAAAATTCTGTCCGGCCCGCTTATAAGAGTTCGCAAAATGAGGGAATTGTGTTATGAACGAAACAAAGGAATTAACTGGATGGGCAAGCCAGAGTTATCTTCTTGCCCTGGAGGCAGTGATGAATATCTTAGGAGAGGGAAAGAATGCAGATAGAAAAGCTGCGAGCTAAGATTGATACAATTGATTCGGAACTGGTTGATCTATTGAATGAGAGGGCAAAAAAGGTTTTGGAGATTGCCAGAATTAAAAAGAAAGAGAGGAAGGGGTACTATTCTGCAGGAAGGGAAAGGAAAATTTTGGAAAGGCTAATCAAGCAAAATAAGGGGCCTTTGTCTGATGAGGTAGTAGAAAAGATCATCCACCTCATCCTCAAGACTTCCCTGGATCTGGAAAAGAGACAAAAAGTTGTCTATTTTGGCCCTCCGGCCACTTTTACTCATCTGGCAGCCATTAAGAATTTTGGCGAAGGAGCTGATTTGGTCCCCATAAAAAGTATTGGTCAAATTTTTGCCAAAGTAGAAAAGAAACAAGCTGATTTCGGAGTTGTTCCTATAGAGAATTCTACCGAGGGTGTGGTGAGTCATACTCTCGATATGTTTCTTGATTCGGATCTTAAGATCTGTGCCGAAATTATCCTGGAGATCTCCCATCACCTTCTGGGTAAGGGAGATTTAAAAGGGGTGAAAAAAGTCTATTCCCATCCTCAGGCGCTCGCTCAGTGCAGGGACTGGCTGGAGGAGAATCTTCCCACAGCGGGGCTACTAGAAGTAGAAAGTACAGCTGGAGCAGCTCAAACCACTGCCAAAGAAAGGGATTCAGCGGCTATTGCCTCCGATGTGGCTGCCTCCCTTTATGGTTTGAAAATTATCGCCTCTCATATTGAAGATAGGCCGAGCAACTACACGAGGTTCCTCGTTATCGGCAGAGATTATAGCGAAAGGAGCGGTCAGGACAAAACATCCATTCTTTTCAGCATAAAGGATAGGGTGGCGGCACTTTATGATATGCTTTCGCCCTTTAAAAATCATGCCATTAACTTAACCAAAATAGAGTCTCGTCCCACCAAGAGAAAGGCCTGGGAGTATGTCTTTTTTCTCGACTTTATTGGTCACAAGGATGACGAAAGCGTGAAGAAAGCTTTAGCTGAGCTTGAAGAAGAATGCTTCTTTTTGAAGATTTTAGGCTCTTATCCTAAAGGAGAGTGAGGTAGACGTGATGGTTATCACTTTAAAACCAGGAACCACGGAAAAAGGGATCCAACATGTGCTCGACAAGATTAAAGAGCTGGGTTTCACCCCCCATGTGTCCAAAGGAGCAGAAAGGACGATAATCGGCGTCATTGGTGAGAACGCCATCCAGTCTCGGGAAATTTTCCAGGCCATGTTCATTGTAGAGTCGGTGATGCCGATTTCACGGCCTTATAAACTGGTCAGTCGGGAATTCAAAAGTGAAGATACGGTGGTTAAAGTAGGGAATGTGGAGATAGGTGGTAAGGAGGTTGTGGTCATGGCCGGTCCCTGTGCCGTGGAAAGCAGGGTTCAGCTCCTTAAAGTTGCTCAGGAGGTTAAAGAGGCAGGGGCCAGGATTCTACGGGGTGGTGCCTTTAAGCCCCGTACTTCTCCCTATTCTTTCCAGGGCCTGGGTGAAGAGGGATTAAAATACTTAGCCGAGGCGAGTGAGGTTACCCATCTTCCTGTAGTCACCGAAGCAAGAGATGTGAGGCAGGTAGAATTAGTGGCTCGATACGCTCATATTATCCAGGTGGGAGCCCGCAATATGCAGAATTTTGATCTTTTAAAAGAAGTAGGTAGAGGTAAAAAGCCGGTTCTACTTAAGCGGGGAATGTCTTCTACGGTAAAGGAATTCTTAATGTCGGCAGAATATATTTTATCGAGCGGAAATTATAATGTCATTCTTTGCGAGAGGGGAATAAGAACCTTTGAGGATGGTACTCGTTTCACTCTGGATCTTTCGGCAGTTTCCTTGATCAAACAATTAAGCCATCTTCCGGTGATCGTTGATCCCAGTCATGCTACCGGGAATAGAGACCTAATTGGTCCCATGTCCAGGGCAGCCATTGCTGCTGGGAGTGATGGGTTAATGATTGAGGTTCATTCCCGGCCGGAGGAAGCATTGTCTGATGGTTTTCAATCTATTCGGCCCGATGATTTTCGAAAGTTAATGAAGGAAATTAGGTCTCTGGCCAAAGCTTTAGGAAGGGATAGTGTCTGAGCCGAGCCTTTCGGTGAGTACGGCAAGGTATTTAAAGGGAGAATTTCACCCGCCCGGAGATAAATCCATCACCCATCGAGCCCTCATTTTTGCTTCTATTGCCAGAGGAAAATCAGTGGTGAGGGACTTGCAGAGGGGAAAAGATTGTCTGGCTACCCTGAGCGCCCTGAAAATGATGGGGATTCAGATGAAGGAGGAAGAGGATGGTTTAGTCGTTTACGGGCAAGGATTAAAAGGGCTAAAAGAACCAGCCAATATTCTGGACTGCGGCAATTCAGGGACTACTATGCGACTCTTAGCTGGACTCCTGGCTGGTCAGAAGTTCTATTCTGTCCTCTCAGGCGATCGGTATTTAAGGAAAAGGCCCATGCAGAGAGTGGTCGAGCCGTTGAGGAGAATGGGAGCCAGAGTCTTTGGTCGAAAAAATGGTGAGTTTCCTCCTTTGACCATCCTGGGGGGTCAGCTCAAAACAATGGACTATTCCTCTCCTATCCCCTCAGCCCAGGTGAAAACTTGTCTCTTGTTAGCAGGGCTCTATGCTAAGGGTAGAACTTCAGTAACTGAGCCTTACCGATCCAGGAATCACACGGAGCGAATGCTCAAATTCCTGGGAGCAAAAATAGAAGTTGATGATTTGAGAGTGAGTGTTGAAGGAAATGATTCTTTTTCCGGGGCCAATATTTGGGTACCAGGGGATATTTCCGCTGCTTCTTTTTTTATGGGGGGAGCCGCCATCTTAAAAGGGTCAAAATTAAAGATTTTAGGGGTAGGACTCAATCCCACCCGGCGTGGTTTCATCGACGTCCTTCTCCGGATGGGAGCAGATATTGAGATTCTCAATTTAAAGAAAGTATGTGAAGAGGAGGTAGGCGATATAGAGGTAAGAGGAGCTAATTTGAGAGGAGCTGTTGTCCGGGGAGAGGTGATTCCTCGTCTCATTGATGAGATCCCTATCTTGGCTGTGGTGGCCTGTTTTGCAAAAGGAGAAACGGTCATTAGAGGCGCTCGGGAACTCAGGGTTAAGGAGACTGATCGAATTAGAGCCTTAAAGATCGAGTTAACCAAAATGGGTGCCCAAATTGAAGAAAAAGAGGATGGAATGATAATTAAGGGTGTGGGAAAGCTAGAGGGTGCTCAGTGTCAGAGTCATGGAGATCATCGAGTGGCCATGGCCTTGGCTGTCGCCGGTTTATGTGGTCGGGGAAAAACAGAAATTTTACACTCAGGATGTATAGCTACTTCTTTTCCTGGTTTTGAGGAGACGTTCGAGAAAATCGCCACTTAAAATTCCCGAGCAATTTGTTGGAAAGAGGGCAATCTCAATCGGTCTGATGAGCCCAGAGTAGTACGGAAGCCAGAATTTAAGATAGGGGCGTGAGATCCGAGATTCTTCGGACATGGCCGAGTTAGCTGATGAGGTGCACGCAAACATTTAATAAATCTAATCTCCAAGAAAATTGTATTTGTCTATTTATGAGTTTCGTAATAGCTACTATTCGTTCCTTAAGTCACAACGGGAGGCGCTGAATGATATTAACAAAAGTTAATTATTGTGAATGGTTAAATAAGCCCAATTATTGGGAAATACGAGATGTCAATCTAGGGTATCTAAACCTAATTGTCGGACTCAATGCTGCTGGTAAGACTCGTCTGGTCAACATCGTGTCAAACTTGGCAAAAATACTTTCAAAAAAAACCAAAAAAAATGGTCATTGGAAACTTGAATTTAGAGCAGAAGGAAAGCAAGTGATGAATTATAAATATGAACTAGAGATTAAGGAACTAATAGTAGAAAAAGAAGAAATATTTGCAAATGAAAAGCTACTCCTTGAGAGGACGAAAGGTGAAGGAAGAATTTTACCCAGGGGATCAGACCGTATGCTTCAATTTTGGCCTCCAAAAGATGAGCTGACGCTGAATGTCAAAAGAGACATTAAAGAGTTTCCCTTTTTAGAAGATTTTGTTGATTGGGCGAACAATTTTCTTGGTTACAATTTTTCCGGTGCTAGGCCAAATGAAATCAGCGTTCCTAGCAAGGCAGACGCATTGTTGGCGAATCTTAACACTGTCCCCTACCTTCTACTAGAACTATATAAAGATAGAGAAACAAAAAATGCTATCATTAAAGATTTTTCGTATATAGGTTATCCGATTGAAGAAATTGGTGTCAGTTCTCACCAAATGCCAACTGGTCTAGATAAATTCCTCATGACTGCGGTCAAAGAAAAAGACTTAGATTGTACAACTGAGCAAGCACAGATGTCCCAAGGTATGTATAGAGCTTTGTCATTAATTGTAATAATTGAATATATCCTAAAACTAAATAGGAAAGGTACTGTTGTGATCGATGATCTTGGCGAAGGGTTAGATTATGATAGGTCGGCTAAATTAACTCACTTACTTTTTGATAAAATTAAAGGAAGTAATATTCAGTTAATTGTTACATCAAATAATAGGTTCTTAATAAACTCAATCGATATCAAATATATAAACTTTTTAGAGAGAAAAAGACATGTGGTACGTGCGCTAAATTATTATAACAGCAAAGAAAAGTTCGAGGAGTTCATCATAACAGGGCTAAATAATTTCGATTTCTTCAGGGGGTAAAATGTATTAAGTTTAATTCGTTGAAGAGTTCAAAATGCTTAAAGTTGGTATTTTTGTGGAAGGACAGACTGAAAGAATATTCGTTGAAAAACTACTAAACGAATACCTCACATCTTCTTACGTTACTATTGAGGCTATAAAACATTTAGGTAATAAGGTTTCAATTGTGAGAAAACGGAATACTCATTCCGGAACACGATATTACTTCTTAATTCATGATGTAAGTGGTGACGGAAGAGTCGTTAGCGCTCTTCTTGAAAGAGCTCCGGGTATGATTACAAGACAAAACTATAAAAGATTGTTAGCATTAAGAGATTTACACCCCAGAAAAAGAGGGGAGAAGAATAAAGTGCTTAATTCCATAAATAGTGAATTTAATAGACATTCTTTTGGTGATAAGTTAAGAATTATTCTCGCAGTAATGGAAATTGAGGCTTGGTTTCTTGCTGATTATAACTTATTTAGCCGTATAAATGAAAAATTGACTCCCGACTTTATTAAGAACAAATTGAATGTCGACCTTTTGAGAGGTAATCCGGAATTATACAATAGGCCTGCAACTATAGTAGATAAGATCTTCCGTATATCTGGAGAGAAGTATAAAAAAAGGGAAAAACAAAGCTATAAAATATGTTATAAAATTGATTACGAATTTTTATGCTGTACTGAAGAAGTTCATCAAAAAGTAAGTAGTTTTAAGTACTTCCTAAATTGCATTGATGAAAGTTTAAGTAATAATTAATAAAAATATTTAGACCAATATTAAGATACAATGATATTGGCTTGTGTTTTTATGATTTACAAAAGCTTACGAAAAGTCATGCAAATATTTGATGCGCTCGCGCATCTTATAACCGCAGGTTGCTGGGGGGGTTGCTGGAGCTCGTTTCGCCCAAATCCAGCGCTATGTCAGACTTGAATAGGGTTCATCGATTGGAGTAACAATAAGGAGATGTTACATACTTGTTTTTGATAATTGCTTTTTGAGGCTGGACTTTAGGTAACCCTTGTTACGATCTAAGCTGAACTCAGGACACTTCGGGGCCATAAAAATGACCAAGGAAGAGATTAAAAAGATTTTGTCAGACAACAAAGGAATCCTGAAAAGGTACAAAGTCAAATCAATCGCTCTTTTTGGCTCTTATGTGAGAAACGAACAAACCGAAGATAGTGATATAGATTTTCTTGTTGAATTTGAGCAAGATACCTATAATAATTTCGTAAATTTGATTTTCACATTAGAAGATTTGTTCAAAAAAGAGGTTACAGTGGTAAGTACAGAGGATTTAAGTCCCTATATCAGACCCTATGTATTAAAAGAGGTCGAAAAAATTGAAGGATGATAAGGTTTTTATAAGACATATCCTCGATGAAGTGAATTATCTAATTAACGAAAGCAAAGATTTGAAATTTGAAGATTTAATGAAAAATGAAACTTTGAAAAGAGCTCTTGTAAGAAGTTTAGAAATAATAGGTGAAGCGACAAAGAACCTTTCGAAAGGTTTCAGAGAGAAGCACTCTGATATTGAATGGAGAGAAATGTCGGCTTTAAGAGATAAACTTATACATAAATATTTTGGTGTGAACTGGAACAGAGTTTGGGATGTTATAACGAACATAATTCCAGAGATTGAAAGTAAACTAAAAAGGGTCTTGAGAGAAGGCGAAACTTGATAAATCTCTTATCTTAGGACAGATTTCTTCTCCACCTTTCCGAATTCAAATACTTTAATGACTTGAAGAATAAAGAATAAGTTGGTGCGGAAATTTTAAATAAGCTGGATTCTTATTTTGCTGGTGGTGCTTCTTTTCTCGGGGAAGGTAGGGCTAGAAAGATATACGAGCTCACCGTTAACAGAGGAGGTTTCCCCGGGCAAAGTCGTTTATTGGCTTGCCCGATCTCATTCCGAAGAAGCAGTTCTGGGAGGTTTGATGGCAGAGCTTGGTTTTAAAGAGGTTTTGTCTGAGGAAGAAGTGCTTAGAAAAAGGGAGAAATGGGGCAAGTCAATGGAATTAATCAAGCACCTCAGCGAAATGAGGAATTACATAAAAGGGATAGAGAAAGAAAAGAGTATTGGTTTTGTTCCCACCATGGGGTATCTTCACGGTGGTCACCTCAGTTTGATTAAAAGGGCGCGGCAAGACTGTGATGAAGTAGTGGTAAGCATTTTCGTAAACCCCACTCAATTCGGTGCAGGGGAGGACTACCACAGGTATCCTCGTGATCTATCCCGAGATATTAATTTGTGCAAGCAAGAGGGCGTGGATGTTGTCTTTGCCCCCTCCAGAGAAGAGATGTACCCGGATGGCTATTCTACCTTTGCCAAAGTAGAGGGAGAGCTCTCCTCCACTCT
>Ga0315544_1001917_pt1 | contig 15388 bp, 15 predicted proteins | sample SalMarSW160130MG_2_FD_202543 | JGI IMG/M metagenome (GOLD analysis project Ga0315544, IMG submission 202543) | Salt marsh sediment microbial communities from the Plum Island Ecosystem LTER, Massachusetts, United States - Salt Marsh Sediment SW1601-130 ... | reverse complement strand
GTCGGATGAAGAGCGGCGCCCACTTTATCCCCCGGTCCTTCGCCCCTGTGTAGGCAATGAGGTGCTGTTGCAGGATCTCGGCCAAGCGATAGCTCTGGCTCCCGCGCCCTTGAGTCTCGTGCACCAGGGTCTCCACCCCGGAGACGCTCGCTGAACGATACGCGTTGGCATGAACACTAACGTACAGGTCGGCACCGATGCGGTTCGCCTCGAGGACGCGATCGGTTGGGTAGATGTACTCGTCATCCCTCCGGCTTAAGATCACCCGCAACTCCGGGTGGTCGAGCGACTTGAGGTAAACCATCTGAGCGATAGTGATGGTGATCCCCTTTTCGCATACCCCACCGACTCCAATCGCTCCTGGGTCCTTTCCCCCGTGGCCTGGATCGATCACCACGAGGAACCGGTAGGTGGGGATCGGGCTCCCTGCGCTAAGCGATAGGAATACAAGTAAAAACAGTAGTACCGCGAGGATAGAGGACATTCTCAACCGTTGAGTCAATCGGCAATCACTCCTTGGCACTGTCTCGACGCGACTGTAAATGAGGAACCGCCTCTTGAAAAGGCAACCTGTCATGGTGCAAGATGACACATGGGATGCGAAGGCGAGCGCATATTCCTTTTGTCTCTTTAACGGGGAAGAGGTTCTTTAATCCACCAAAGTAAAGAAGCAATGGCCCTGGACCGGCTGGGCACCTGGGACCAAACGCGGGTTGCTGCGATATACAGTGGCCGGTGTGCAAGGTTCTTTGCGAATCTCTGCGATCCCTAACATATTTTCCCTTGACAAGAAGGCAGAGTGGGAGTACTCTTTACGTTACAATTGAGAACCATTTTCAATAAGGTGGCCCAATGGATGGTTCTGAGGAGCTTCCGATGACCCTAGACCAGTTGAACTTTGGGGACAAAGTGCGTGTTGTTGAGGTACACGGCGGTCGGGGTCTATGCCGTCACTTGGAGCAGATGGGGATTCATCCTGGCGACATCATCTCAGTGGCGGGAGCCGGAGCATTTCATGGCCCGCTCCTCATCGAGGTGCATGGAAGCCGGATTGCCCTGGGTCGTGGCGTGGCACGCCGCGTCATCGTCAAACCTGTGTGACCGTACTCTGATTCCTCACCTTTAACTTTCCCCTTACCCGTTCCTTGACATGAGGAGAGAAAGATGCTAGAATTCTTTTGCAATTGCAAATTATTTGCAATAAGGCGAGGCAATGGACATTTCAGAGACGATGAGGTTCTTACGAGCAGCAGGGAAGAGGATCACCACCGCTACAAGGTCCGCCTTCAGGACCACTATCACCTTATGTGCCTCGGTTGCGGCAAGGTCACCGAAATACCCAACCGAAGTAGAACGATTAAAGGCAGGCGAACTCCTCAAGATCTGGCGGGAAGGCAATCTCTGTTATACGTTGGTGAGAAAGGTTTAAGCAAGTAGTCGATTAGAAGGGATTGTTGCTAATGGAAATGAGATGAAAACTTTAAACTTCTCGAAATACGTAACTGGAGTTGAAAGAAGTTCTCTCTAATATTATCAGAGGAGGCTAAGGGTGGCTACTAAACCTTTGAAGGAGCTAAAACCAAATGAGAAGGGCAAAGTAGTGAAGGTCGGAGGGAGGGGTAGTGTTCACAGGCGTCTGTTGGACATGGGTCTGGTCGCTGGGACCGAAGTCGAAGTGGAACGCGTAGCACCATTGGGGGATCCCATTGAGGTAAAGGTTAAAGGGTACCACCTGACCCTGCGCAAAGAAGAAGCAGCAAATATCCAGGTAGAGGTCGCGTAGGAAGCCGATAATGCCGCTAAGCATGGTCTCATCGGGTGCGCTAGTTCAGGTAATCGCTATCAATGCTGGCCGGGGACTCCGGAGGAGGCTCGCTAGCATGGGCCTCACTCCGGGAGTTCAAGTAAGGGTTATCAATAGCCAGAGGCCTGGTCCCGTGGTCCTGGATCTCAAAGGATCGAGGCTTATGTTAGGTCACGGTGTAGCTCACAGAATCATGGTCAATTAGAACCAGCGAGAAAAGAGATATATATATGTTACCCCGTATCCTTGAGAAATTTGGGCGGTCAACAGAGCCAGAAATACTGGAAGCTGAAAGGAGGTAGGAAATTGGCCAATGAGATAACCGTTGCCTTGGCTGGGAACCCCAACTCGGGCAAGACAACCCTATTCAATAATCTGACTGGAGCCAGGCAGCACGTGGGCAACTGGCCCGGAGTCACTGTAGAAAAGAAGGAAGGAACTCGTAGCTTCCAAGGCTACAACTTGAACGTTGTCGACCTTCCTGGGGTCTACAGCTTGACCGCCTATTCTCTGGATGAGGTCATTGCCAGGAACTTCGTAGTAGACGAGAACCCGGATGTGGTGGTGGACATCGTCGATGCCTCAAATCTGGAGCGCAATCTCTATCTTACTGTACAACTTCTGGAGATGGAGGCAAAAGTGATAGTGGCACTCAACATGATGGATATGGCCAAATCCAGAAGGTACGAGATCAATGCCAAGGAACTCTCCCGACTGATGGGAGTGCCTGTGGTCCCCATGGTGGCTAGCCGTAATGAAGGCACTGTGAAATTGCTTCAGACCATAGTCGATGCAGTAGAGAACAAAACCCAAGTGGCCGGATTGCAACTACGGTATGGCCGTGAGGTCGAGTCGGCGATCGAAACCCTTACGAAAGTCATCTCCGGCAGTCAGCTTTGTCACGGATACCCTCCAAGGTGGCTGGCAATAAAGCTATTGGAGGAGGACGAGGAGATTACGAAGAAATTCACGGAGGTTGCGGTTGGACAGTAAAGACATCCTTAAAGCCAAGGACAAGAGCCTCTCTCACCTGAGAAGCGTTTACGGGGACGAGGCCGAAACGATAATCGCTGATGCCAGGTACGGCTTCATCAGCGGGTTGATGAAGGATGTACTTAGGAAGCCCGCTATTGAAAGGTTAACGCTTTCGGACAGAATCGATAAGGTGGTGCTCAACAGATGGCTGGGCATACCCCTGTTCCTGGCCATACTCTATGGGGTGTTCCAGTTTACCTTTGTAGTATCTGTCCCCCTTATGGACTGGATCGATGAGGGCTTCGGCTGGCTGGCCGAACAGGCTTCGGGTATCGGGGGCTGGGGCGGCTCGTTGCTTGCTGACGGCATCATAGGCGGGGTAGGATCGGTGCTGGTATTTGTGCCGGTCATATTTCTGCTCTATATCGCTTTGTCGATACTGGAGGACAGTGGCTACCTTGCCCGGGCCGCCTTCGTGATGGATCGACTGATGCACAAGATCGGGCTCCACGGCAGATCCTTCGTCCCACTAATGCTCGGTTTTGGCTGCAATGTTCCGGCCATCATGGCCACCAGAACCATCGAGAACCCCAAAGATAGATTGGTCACTATCCTGGTTAATCCGATGATGTCCTGCGGTGCCCGCTTGCCGATCTATGCGCTCTTCGCTGCCGCCTTCTTCACAGCACACCAGGGACTGGTGGTTTTCTCCATGTACGGCATAGGGATTGTCCTGGCCATCCTGCTGGCCTGGTTGTTCCGCAAGAGGCTGGTTCCTGGCGAGAGTGGCCACTTTGTTATGGAACTCCCACCCTACCGCTTCCCTACCATCATCGGGGTTGCGGTGCACATGTGGGAACGGGGAAAGGTGTTTTTGGTCCGGGCGGGGACGATCATCTTCAGTATCGTGATGCTCATCTGGCTCCTAGACTACGTCGGTGCCCTGGAGTCCATTGGAAGAGCCATCGCACCGATATTCAGCCCCGCAGGGTTTGGCCAATGGCAGGCGGCGGTGACCCTGATATTCGGCGTCCTGGCTAAGGAGGTTGTGGTAGGCACCTTTGGCACCCTGTTCACCGGTGCTGAAGAGCTTGGTGGCCTGGGGAATGTCATCGGTTTTGAGCTAGGCTGGACACCGCTTATTGCCTTTTCCTTCATGGTCATGTCCTTGGTTTACGTCCCGTGTATGGCCGTAATCGCTGTCATCCGAAGAGAGACCAACTCCTGGAAATGGACCGGCTTCGTAGTCGGTTACACCCTTGTTTTGGGCTGGATCTTGGCCGTACTCATCTATCAGATTGGCAGGCTCTTTTGATGGTGATAGTTAGCATAAGGAGGCAGTGACATGAGCAAACTCAACTTACATAAAGTCTTTGGAGTAAGGTTTCTTGCACTGGCCTTTATAATCGCCTTGGTGGCGTCTCTGCTGGCCATACCTGCCCATGCTCACGCGCCATCCGGCGCTTCGGGCACGGTTAATGAGGTGGACCTATTGCCCATCTGGATCTTCGATGAGAATGAAAAATTATACAAGTTCGTTGTCGAGGAGGATGACCTGAGGGGCTATAGCAAAGGGAACGAGCTGATCGAGATCGTTTTTGATGGTCAGGCTATACCCGACGGCAGCCTATCCGTCTGCGAGATCCTCACCTTCAGGGTGCTGCAGCTGGCATTCTCCCAGCTCTGGCCGAATGATGTGCCCAACCTGGCGGATTTCGCCGTCAGGTACGGCGACCCCGGTGAGGGCAGCAAGGCTACCTTTGAGTACATCACTTCGGCATTCTCCCGCGGGAAAGCAGACGTGGAGCTAACCGAGGGAGTGACAAAGAAGAGTTTTGACCTGGACGTCATGTGGTACGAATTCACCAATCTCGACACCGAAGAGTCCTTTAGAACTAGGGTTCTGGAGGGGGTATTCCCCGACAGCTTCTTCGAGCTGAGAACAAAGGTAGAGATGGACGAGGCGACGGAGGCTGAAAAAGCTGAATTCGCATCGCAGTGGAAGGAGGTCAGAGACAACTTCCTGACATGGGAGCCAGATGCACTCTTCGAGCTTGAGGAAGAGGAGAAAGAGCCGGCTCCCATCTGGTCAATAGTGTTTGCCCTTGGGCTTACAACCGTAGTGGTAGGAACCACTGTTTACTCCCTGGTGACGGGACGAAGTCGCAGGGAGTAACCAGCCAGGGAGGAGATAGACCCATACTTGCGAGCATACTCGCGAAGTTTGAGAAGGCTAAAGGACCCCTGGATTTGGATGAATTGTACAAACATCTGAGTATGGAGCAAAGCGCCCTGGATGCTCGAGTTCCTATGGAGAGGTCCAGGCCAGCTTAAAATGGATGCTCTTTGCTACTTTCTATCCCATTGTCTTGGGCCTCATAATGGCACTCCTTGTTTTCAGCGGAGGGACCCTGTTAGGGCTTTCAGGGTTGCAGTCCATGATCGCTATCTACTGTTTAGTAGCAGTCGTTACGGTGGCCATGGGGTTCATCAAACCGAGGCCGCAAGCAAGATAGAAAAGACTAGTGGGCAAGGAAAGAGCAGTGAAACAAATGGAGAATTTTCGTACTAACTTCGAGTGGCTGGATCGTCTAATGCCGGGAGGTATCCCGATCCCTTCATCCACGGTGATCTCAGGGCCTGGCGGATCGGGCAAGCCCCTTATCGGCTTGGCGGTTGTAGCCTCCTGGTTGCGTCAGGGAGGCAAGGTGATCCTTGTTCCTCTTCAATACCCGGACCGCACGTTCACCAAAAATGACCTGGCACGGCTTTACCACCTTCAGCTCTCTGACTACACCGGCTCGTTCTTCTTCATCAAACTGGACCTCGATCTCGATCCCGAGGCTGGCGTGGTCGAGCAATCCGGCCCAGACGCGGCATGGGCGAATCTGGTCAACCCAAGAACCTGGGCTCGTGCCATTGATTTCGCCGATCAGGCGTTGGGCCCCAGCGACCTGGGCACGTTGGTGTACGGCTCGGCCATCAATTTGCTGCTGTTCTCGCCGACGTACGGCGAACGGATGCTCTCCCGGCTGGAGACGATGCTGCGCGAGGACAGGAGCCGCACCTACCTGTTCACCGTGAGTTCGAGCGCCTTGAAGGAAAAGATCGCGACGTTGGAGCAAGCTGCCGATCACTTAATGTTCACCCAGATGACCCGGCCCGAGAAAGAACTCCACCTCCGGGCGGCGCGCTTGCGCGGCGCCCCGTACCTGGACGAAAGCATCGTGGCCCCGTTTGGCCGGGAGGCCCTCGACGCGATCAAGCAGATGGCGGACGCGTCCCGGATGGCGCAGATCCCGACCATCCGAAAGATCTAAAGGACTTACGCTGACGCAGGGAGTGACGAACTTTCTACATGAGGAAACTCCATTTGACTGCGCCAGAGAGGTAAAGTGATAGTACCTTATCAATCAAATCCTTGGGGCTCGGCCAGAGACCTTCGCCCAACGGGAAACTTGGTTCTGGCTTGTCCAGGTTAGGAGGAGATAGGGAGAAATGAAGGTCAGCAGGGTCTCCGAGATGAGAGCACTGGATCGGACCGCTATAGAGAAATTTGGTGTAATGGAAGAGCTCTTGATGGAGAACGCGGGTCAGGCGGCGTACTTTGTTCTGTTGAAAGAGCTTAGCATCAAAGACAAGAAGTTCCTCGTCTTCTGCGGTCTTGGCAACAACGGGGGCGATGGGCTTGTCGTGGCGAGAAAGATCCACTCAAGCGGTGGAGAGGTCAAGGTTTTCATTCTGGGCGACCCGGGCAAATTCAAAGGGGGAGCGAAAATCAACTTCGATATTGTGTCCCGACTGCCCATAGAAGTTCGGCAACTCGAATCCATCGAAGCGGCAAAACCAGATGTCGCCCACTGCGATGCCATCGTGGACGCTATTCTGGGCACCGGCCTCACACGGAATGTCGAGGGCCTGCATCGCGACGTCGTTAAATTGATCAACCGAAGCGGGAAAACGGTGCTCAGCATGGACATCCCCTCTGGCGTCCACGGCGATACGGGCAAAGTAATGGGCACAGCGGTGCGGGCGGATTGCACCGTAACCTTTGGCCTGCCGAAGCTAGGCAATATGCTCTTCCCAGGATACGAGCTGGGCGGCAAGCTGTACGTCTCACACATCTCGTTTCCTCCATCAATTTACGACACGGATTCGCTGAAAGTAGAAATTAACCGTCCAATGAAACTGCCCTCCAGGGATAAGGATGCTCACAAAGGGGATTTTGGCAAGGCGCTGTTCATCGCGGGCGCGGCCGGCTACCTCGGCGCACCCTATTTCGCCGCCCACTCTTTTCTGAGAGCGGGTGGGGGGTATTCCCGCCTGGCTGCACCCCAATCCATCACGCCCTTTATCGCCGCCAAGGGCAGCGAGATCGTCTTCGTTCCTCAGGGGGAAACCAGCTCGGGTAGCATCGCCCTGCGAAATAAAAGCGCCTTGCTGGAGCTAGCGGGGAGAATGGACATGGTGGTGCTCGGGCCGGGGTTGTCCCTGGAGGGGGAAACACAACAACTGGCCAGGGAATTGGTTGCTGAGATCAATAGACCACTGCTCATAGACGGTGACGGGATCACAGCGGTATGCCAGGATCTGCAGATCATAAAGAAGAGAAAAGTGGAGACGATTCTCACCCCTCATTTGGGCGAGATGTCCAGGATCACAAAAATGAGCGTGCCCGAAATAGACGCCAATAAGGTGGACGTCCTGCAGCGTACCGCCAGGGAGTTGAACGCCATCATTGTCCTGAAGGGCGCGCATTCGCTGATTGGGTATCCCGATGAGCGCGTTTTTATCAACCTGAGCGGAAATCCCGGTATGGCCACGGCGGGGTCGGGCGATGTGCTGACGGGCACGATCGCCGCCATGTTTGGCCTGGGGCTACCCCTTCAGGATGCGGTTAGAAAGGGTGTGTTTATGCACGGGCTTGCCGGGGACCTCGCCGCTGAAGACAAGGGAGAGGATGGCATAACCGCCCAGGATATACTGGACTATCTGCCTCTTGCCGTGAAGATAGACCGCGAGGGCCTCGATGAAACGCTCAGGGATCGGTACGTGGGAGCGCACGTGGTATAAGGGGAGGGAGCGATGAGGGCCTGGATCCTTGAGGAACAAGCGAAGATAGAGGAACGGCCGTTGAGACTTGTGGAGGTTCCCACGCCTTACCCACAGGACGACGAAGTGCGAATAAGAACCCTCGTCTGCGGGGTCTGCAGAACAGATATCCACATCGCTGAGGGGGACCTGCCCCTGAAGAAGTCGCCGGTCATTCTGGGGCACGAAATTGTGGGGTTCGTGGATGAGGTGGGGAAGAACGTCGAGCGGTTCAGCGTTGGTGACAAGGCTGGCGTGTATTGGCTGCACAGCGCCTGCGGACAGTGCAAATACTGTCTGTCACAGAGGGAGAACTATTGTCCGGAGATCAAGTGCACAGGGTGGGACTTGGATGGTGGCTACGCGGAGTATATGACCATTCCAGCGAAGTATGCTTTGCCCCTCAATGATGTCCAATTGAAACCGGCCGAGATTGCTCCACTCATGTGCCCTGGCATAGCGGGATACGCGGCGTTCAAACTCACAGGGGCACAAGAGGGGGACAAATTGGGTCTTTATGGCTTCGGTCCCACGGCTTATTACGTGCTCAGAGTCGCGCAATCCCGGGGCATAGAGACGTACGTGAGCACCCGATCGGCAAAGAATATCGAAAGCGCAAAGAGAGCAGGAGCGAACTGGGCGGCCGATGTTGCAAAAGAGAAGATGCCCTGCAAACTGGACTCAGCAATAATCTTCCCCCCGGCAGGGAACCTGGCTGAACCTGTCCTCTCGCAGTTGGAAAAAGGCGGAATCCTGGTGATGGCACCCGTGAGCGCGTCGCCGATTGTGATTGAACGTTACAGTGAAAACCTATGGGGACGCGACATCAGAACGCTGTACAACCTGAACAGATCCGATGCAGAGGAGTTTTTCGAAATCGTTGACCAGTTGGAGTTGAAGGTGGGCGTGAGTCTGTTCCCCTTCGAAGAGTTGCAGGATGTTCTCATCCTGGCCAAACAGGGCAAGTTGGAACAGCCCAACGCCGTGATTGAGGTCGCCGATCGATGAGGTGCTAAACTATGGCCGTTAGAGACATCGTCCTATTCCTCGAAAACGCGGCCGCTCTACGCAAAAAGAGCAAGCCGGCCAGGAGCATCAACAGGCGGGTTAAGAGATTGGTGCGGGATTTGGAGGATACGCTAAACGACCATCCTGAGGGGATTGGGCTGGCTGCTCTTCAGATTGACGCTCACAGTCGGGTGGTTGTGGTTCGACTAGATAACAAACGGGATAGCAAGCGCGAGCCTGATGCTCCTCTTTCCTTGATTAATTCGGGAATTATGGAGACCAGGAACGAGCAAAGGGATTTTAATGGCCGTTCCAGCTTCCCTGTTCTCTGCGATGAAATTGTGCTCCCATTATCTGAAGGTGGCTGGCTTGGACAAAACGGATCGTCCTTTTCATCGAGTCTTTAAGGGCATTGACGCGGTGTTGGTTCACCAAGAATTAGTGCGTGCATCAGTGGAGACCTAGAACGGATCACCTTCAATTGGAAGTAAGTAGAGCTGAAGCATCAATCAATGACAGGAGGTAAAGATGGCAGGACGAACGAAGTTAAATGAACTAGACATCAGTTTAGGTAAACGGACACGCTTGCACCGTCTGCTGTACGAATACGGCCCGGCCAATGGTACGCTTTTGCTTCTACCTATTGATCATGGTATAGAACATGGTCCTATTGACTTTTTCCCTAACCCTCCAAGTGCTAACCCGGATTATTACTGCCGGCTGGCAAAGGAGGGTGGATACTCAGGCATAGTGTTCCATATTGGTCTAGCAAAGAAATACATGAGAGATTATGCAGGGGAAGTTCCACTAATCTTAAAGGTAAATGGCAAGACTAACGTTCCGCCTGATAACCGTCCCATTTCTGCTCAAGACTCTACAGTTGAGGACGCAGTTAGGCTGGGAGCCGATGCCGTAGGATATACACTCTATGTAGGCTCGCCGCGGCAAGATGAAGACTTTATCCAGTTCATGCATATTCGATCCGAGTGTGATCGATATGGGTTGCCCCTCATCGTTTGGAGCTATCCTAGAGGCGAGGCGATAGAGGGAAGAGGCGGCCGCGGCAGCATCTACGCCGTTGACTATGCCGCTCGTTTAGCTAATGAGCTGGGCGCGGATGTTGTCAAGCTCAATGTTCCCAAGTTTAAGGACCCACAAAATGAAGATAGCCCGGAACCCTATCGGAAGCTCTATGAGGAGTGGAAGATGTTGGATGAAGAGGAAGCCTATCGCAGAGCAGTGGAAAAGGTTGTCGCCTCTGCAGGCAAAACATTGGTTCTCTTCTCTGGAGGCAGCAAGATCAGCAATGAGGATTTACTGCGAAAGGCGCGCATCTCCATGGAGGCTGGAGCCACAGGGTTGATCTTCGGTCGCAATATGTGGCAGCGTCCTTACGAAGAAGGCCTGAGAATCACGGAGCAGGTAAAGCAAGTTCTGCTTTCCTTTTAATGAGGGAAAGTATAAGCTTTAGAAGGGAAGAGATGGTTTTGTAGTCGCTCTCCACTGTCCTGGGGATTTTGTTTCCTTTAAGAGGGGTAGTGCTGGGGTAAAGGAAGAGTGAAGGGAGGATGTCAAGGTGTCACATTTAGCTCACTGGCTATGGCCGGCTATCTCGGTTTTATTGGCGATCCTCTGGCTTTGGACATTGTTGCGACAACGTCAGGAGCATCGGACGTTCCAAGCATCCACATCTGGTTTGGCACACCATCGGATAGAGGCAGAGGATATGCTGAAAGCAGCCCATGCACAGCAGGAGACAGAAGGCCTCTTGAGCATTGATGGTCTGGCTCGTGCTGTTGGTCTTCCCGAATTCCTGGCCGGGCAAGGGATGGAGGCTCTGCTTGCTTTTGGCTGGGTTGAGGAGGACGCCCAGGGTGGTATGCATTTGACAAATGAGGGGGAGGTGCGAGCTCAGGAGCTGATCAGGGCCCATCGCCTGTGGGAGCGCTACCTTGTGGAGCGAGAGGAGATGCCTCTGGAGACAGTCCATACCGAGGCCGACCGCCGCGAGCACGAGACTACGCCGGAGGAGCTGGAGAGACTGGATACCGAATTGGGGCATCCGGCCTGGGACCCCCATGGCGACATCATCCCCGATGCCGGCCATCGGGTGCCCCCTCCGGCCGGTAGCCCCTTGGCCGTTTGCACGCCTGGCGACCGGCTGCGCATCCTGCACGTGGAGGATGAGCCGCCAGCCCTCTTCGCCCAACTGGTTGCTATGGGCCTGAAGCCCGGTGTTGAGGTGGAGGTGGTTGAACGTCAGCCAGGGCATCTGAGGGTAAAGGTTGATGAGGGCATCCTCTCTCTGGCGGCGGCCGCCGCCGAGCGTATTCACGCCGTGCCGGTGCCTATTTTACCTGTCCCCCTGGGTGAACTCCCGGTGGGCAGCCGGGCAAGGGTGGCTGAGGTTAAGGGTGGCGGCAAGCACCAGCGACGCATGTTGGACATGGGCCTGGTGCCCGGCGCCGAGGTGACCGTAATCAGAACAGCGCCCCTAGGTAACCCGGTCGAGTACCGCGTCAAGGGCACGGCCATCGCTCTGCGCCGGAGCGATGCCGACACCGTTCTGGTGGAGGAAGTAAGAAATGGATAGAAAGATGATCACCGTGGGTGTTGCTGGCAATCCCAACGTGGGCAAGAGCGTCATCTTCAACGCCCTAACTGGCTCCCGACAGCACGTTGGCAACTGGCCAGGCAAGACTGTGGAGAGAGCCGAGGGGGTCTTTCACTATCAGGGTTGGGAGATCCGCATGGTGGACCTGCCCGGCACCTACAGCCTTGCCGCCCAGTCGCCCGAGGAGGTGATCGCCCGAGACTACATCGTCTCTGGCGCGCCAGATGTGGTGATCAACATCGTGGACGCTACCAGCCTGGAGCGCAATCTCAACCTAACCTTGCAGATCCTGGAGCTGACCGACCGGGTGGTGATAGCCCTCAACCTGATGGACGAGGTTGAGCGGGGGGGATGGGAGATAGATGTCAAGGCCCTGGAGGAGGCTCTGGGGGTGCCGGTGGTGCCCACCGTGGCTACGGAAGGAGAGGGCCTCTCGGAGCTAGTGGAGGCATTGGTGGAAGTGGCCGAAGGGTGCCGCCAGACCCATCCAGCGTCGGTGGACTATGGTCTGACCGTCAAGGGATATGTACAGAGCCTGCAGGCCGATCTGAATCGCTTAGGTGTCGAGGAGCGAAGCCGCTGGGTGGCCCTCAAGCTCCTGGAAGACGATCCGGAGATCGTTGAAGCCTTCAAACAAGGGGACTTGGCAGCTCTGGGGCTGGCTGCTCCGTCTGCCTCACCTGAGGCATTGCAGGCTCTCCTAAGGCGGACCGTGCGCCTGCGCGAGGAGATCCGGCCCGACGCCAAGGTGGAGATCGTCCGCCACCGCTACGAGTTCGCCGACAGCGTGGTGCGTCGGGTGATCCACCGCCTGCGCCCGGAGGAAGAGAGCTCGACCGAATGGATCGACCGCATCGTCACCCACAAGGTCTGGTCGTGGCCGATCATGCTGGCGATGCTCACTATCGTCTTTTGGATTACCGTCAAGGGGGGCGAGATCGGAGGCGGATGGCTGGAGGCCGGCTTCTCCTGGCTGATCCGCGCCGCCCGGACATGGCTAGTGAGTGTTCAAGCTCCCTGGTGGGTGATCGGCGCTTTGGTGGATGGTTTCATGATGGGCACGGGGACGGTCATCGCAGCCATGTTACCTCCCATGATCATCCTTTTCATTGCCTTCGCTCTACTGGAGGACCTGGGCTTGCTTCCCCGGGTGGCGTTCAACCTGGACCGGCCTATGCAGACAGTGGGCTCCCAAGGAAAGCAGGTCATCACCTGGGGTATGAGTTTTGGCTGCAACGTGACCGGCGTGATGGCATCGCGGATCATCGAAAACAAAAAAGTCCGCCTAGCGTCCATCTTGACCAGCCCGCTGATCATCTGCAGCGGGAGTTACGGCGCGGGTGTGGCTTTAGCCATCGTCCTCTTCGGCGAGGGGGCGCTGCCAGTGATGCTCTCCCTGGTCTTCCTCAGTCTGGGGGCCGCCTCTCTGGCCACCCTGGGCTTGAACAAAACCGTCTTTAGAGGGGAGCCGGGGAGTTTCGTGCTGGAGATGCCTCCCTACCGTAAACCCCAGTTTGGGCAGGTGATATGGCGGGCGCTGGTGGACCGGGTGGCCCTCACCATGTGGAGAGCGGTCGAATTCGCGGCGCCGGCCACGTTACTCATCTGGGTCCTGGGCAATATCCCCCGTGGCGTCCCCTTTGAGCAGACAGCCATTGGCTGGCTGGTGCATGGGCTGGCCCCGCTGGGCCAGCTATGGGGGCTCTCCGGCGAGATGCTGACCGCTCTTCTCTTCGCTCTGCCGGCCAAGGAGATCATCGTGCCCGCCCTAGCCATGACCTACGGCCTGCAAACCACCTTGGTGGAGTCGGAGCAGGTGCTGGCTTACCTGCCTCGGGTGTGGACGCCGTTGATCTCGTACACGTTCCTGGTGTTCTTTATGCTTTATTTTCCCTGCCTGGTGACCGTCTGGGCCACCTGGAAGGAGACCCGCAGCCTCAAGTGGACACTGATGGGGCTGGCCGTGCCGCTGGTGATGGCCGCCCTGATCACATTTGTGATTTACCGAGGTGGGCGGCTGTTGGGTTTCGCCTGACCAGGCCAAGTAAATTGGACTAGAGGGACGAAGACTTTCCCGTTGTGGACGTTGAGAGGAGACGTAAAATGAAACTTACAGCCGTAGAAAAGTTGCTGATCCGTAGTCCACTGAGGGCCTATATGTTGCAAAGGCTTGAAGCTCCACGGGTTCTTTCCCATCTTGATATTGGTGAAAGAAGCGTATGCCTGGACATTGGATGTGGAAGTGGTATGGGTGCCCTCTTGATTAACCAATATCTCGATTGTGAAAAAGTCGTGGGCATAGACGTTGATCCAGATTATGGTCACCGCAGCCGAGGAATACGTCTCACATCCACCAAAGTGGGCTCAGAGCATAAGAACTGACAATATCGAGTTCCTTTGTGAGGACGCAGCCAGGTCTACCTTTCCAGATTGTTACTTTGACGCTGTTTTCCTATTCGGCGTCCTTCATCACATAAGAGGGTGGAAGAAAGTAATCTCAGAAGTTTACCGTATGCTGAAAGAGGGGGGCGTATTCTCCTTTTCTGAAGAAACCTTGCTGCCTGATTTTCTCTTCCGTTTTGGGGAACGCGGACTTGACGCAGGCTACAAATTTCTCGGGGGCACGCCAATCAGTGAGGGAAAATTGAAGACCACCTTGGAGAAGAGTGGTTTTTTTCATTCAACGCTTCGAAGGGTTCTTGTCCATGTGCTTCGTGAGAGAAACAAAGGTGGTCACCAGAGTTTCTTGGTAATCCCCCTTCGATAGAATGGGCGAATATCTGCAAGCCACCCGCTTGGTAAATCTGGAGGCACCGGCTGTGCAGGGGACGACAGCCCGCATGGGGCGTGATGCTGGTGAACGTCTGGCCCTTGTACAATCTACACCCCGAACGGTGGCGCTATCAACGTTATTTGCCCTGGCTCCCTCTCTTTCGAAACTCCATTTTGTGCATTGAGGCCAGGCTGGTCGCAGTAGACTTATTGCACAAAGAGCGGCCCATCAGGCAGTAATACCGAGGAGAGCAATTTGGGGATCTAAGCCTGACACGCAGAGCATCGTGCCATCACAATCTTCTGGTTCCCTTTCGATCCCCTTGACAAAAAAGGGGAAAGGTCGTTAGATTTCTTTTTGCAAATATGAATCATCTGCAAGAAGGGGAGAATGATGGATATCCCAGAGGCAATGAGGTTCCTGCGAGCAGCGGAGAAGAGGATCACCCCCCAACGGAAGCTCCTCCTTCGTATCATCAGCGATAACGCTCACCTCGACGCAAGCGAGATCTACCGCCTTGCCAAGGAGGAGGATGAGAAGATCAGCCTGTCAACGGTCTACCGGACGGTGCGCCTCCTCGAAGAGCTAGGGCTGGTGGAGGCGAGCGGCCTGGGTGAGGATCACTACCACTACGAGGTCCGCTTGGATGAGCATTACCACCTCATCTGCCTTGGCTGCGGCAAGGTCGTTGAAATGCCACCTGTTACAACGATTCGAGAGCTCGGCGAAGAGCGTGGCTTCGAGGTCATCGGGGCCAAGGTGGAGCTGACCGGCTACTGCAAGGAGTGTCGAAGGAAGCGCTACCGAAAGGAGAAAGGCTCTTCCCGTATGCAGGTAACAGAAAGATTGAGCCTCCCAGGGCCGGTCAGCCGCACAATTGATCTGCGAGGAGTACCACTCATTGAGCACCCCGGACGGGTCTCCCGCGACCTTGAACAACTGGAGGCGGGAGAGCTCCTGGAGATCATCACTCAGGAGAAAGAGCGCCTGGAGATAGCCCCAAAGATGCTTGAAACACTCAAAGGGGCAGAGCTGATCAAGCTGTGGAGGGATAAGGCACTCTGCCATGCCGTGGTGAGAAAACAGAGCAAAGCATGATCCGCATCGGCCTCGTCGGTCAGCC
>Ga0315544_1001913_pt1 | contig 15395 bp, 12 predicted proteins | sample SalMarSW160130MG_2_FD_202543 | JGI IMG/M metagenome (GOLD analysis project Ga0315544, IMG submission 202543) | Salt marsh sediment microbial communities from the Plum Island Ecosystem LTER, Massachusetts, United States - Salt Marsh Sediment SW1601-130 ... | reverse complement strand
CGGTCGCACATCGAAGCTGGTCCAGGCCACGACGATCTTTGTGAGCTCAGGATCGTCCGCGACGAGGAGCACCGCCTCCGGTCTCTCATTTCGGTTGAACCAGGCGAGCTTCTGGGCGTAGACCTCTCCGTTCATTCGCGCGCAACCGTCCTCTGCTCTACAGGACGCAGTTACATCGTCCCAAGCTCCCCAAGAGCCCGGTGCTCTCCCAGACGGCTTCTTCCTCCAGACAAAGGGCAAGCTCCAAATCCGGCCGGAGGCGGCGCGCGCGTTCGATGACCAGCGAGTACATTGCGCTTCGCAGCATTAGAGGATAGCGCGCCCTCCCGTCTCCTGCCTTTGGGGAAGTGGCGTCGATGTGCTCCGAGACAACGTTCCGCATCCCCATCTTCCTCTCCATCAGGTCGCGAGCACTTCGGTAGATGCAGATGCCGCCGAGGGTCAGACGCTGGATGGCTACGGTCTGGAGCAGGCGGTCCGTGAACGCCGTGTAGGCCTCTTCCCACCCGTCGATGGGTATGATCGGCATCATGATGGCCCGGACGGGGTAGCCGCGTTCGGCAACAAGGCGCATCGCTTCCAGCCGCTCATCGATGGTAGGGACGTTCTCCTCGAACATTGCCGATACCTCCTGTGGATTCACGCTCCACGAGAGGATGGAGTGCCCGCCATGCTCCAGATCGAGGAGGCGGTCGACGTGAGCACTCTTCGTGAGGAGCGTAAGACGCGCCCAGGGGTGCTCGGCAAAGAACGGTACCAGAACCGTGGAGTAAGCCGTCAAGGGGTCCAGGGCTAGCGAATCCTGAAGCTTTCCCAGGTAGAAGGCGGTTGGCGTTCGCTGGCGTCTAGCGACTCGGTCGATCTCAGACAACATCTCAGGCAGGTTGACGTATATCTTGACCGAGGGAGAGAACCTGACGCCCGGCGTCCCGGCCAGGTAGCAGTACTTGCAGCCGTAGGGACAGAACCCATAGGGAGAGAAGTGCCAGTAGTTCGGGCAGGCGTTTCCCCTCTCTTGAGCAAAACGCACCGCGGTCTTAAGCTCCCCGAAGACGAGTGTCCGCTTGCCTGCCTGGTGCAGGGAGAACGCGTCCCGCTCAGCCAGTCCTATGCGGTTGTGGGGCATGTCGAGGCGTTCTTCCACCTGCGCTTCTGGGTAGAGATCGCAGATTCGTTCGACGAACCGCTTTCGTTCCCGCGTGGTGATGCTGCCCTTCGCGAGGCAGATACGGTCGACCTCGAAGTGAGCTGGCCGAACAGGCTCGTAGTCGCGCGGCAGCGACGCTGTAAATGCTCGCTGTCCGAACATGCTTAGCTGCTCAACTCTGCGCATCGGGCGTGTACCCCCGTGACCGTGGCAGAACAGATGCTCTAACAGCCGAGCCTAGTCTAGCAGCGACGCCCACAGAATGCAATGGTTGCGAAGCAACGCGACGTGCGGGCGTTTGTGCTGAAGCCGAATGTGGCGTAGCGAAGGCGTTGGCTGCGTGAGTAAGGCATGAAGGACGAATGTTCCGTCAGCGCCGACCTCCCACAGGTGTCAGCACGCCCTTACAGTCACAGGCGCATTAGACGCCGTGGCCCGCCCAACGAGCGCGGGCTCGCACCTGCTTTAGCCGTGGTTACGGCAAGCCACGCCTCAGACAGTTGACAGATAAGGGTTCACAGCAAGCAGAGCCTGGCATGAACTCGGCGCGGGGCCTCCACGAATCTCGCGGATGGTCGTCGCTCCCGAGGAGCAGAGCTATTCAGGACGTCGTTCGAACGGCCGCATCGAGTTGGCGAGACGCAGCAAGGCATCGGTGTTGTCCCTATATGGGTTGATTTGCCAGTCACCAACGTTGGGCTGGATTCTCAGTACGGTCTTGTCGAGACGCACCACCAGCAGCTGAGCCGGCGGCGTGCCCGCCGGTACCACATGCGAGCTTCGGTAGAGCGCCGCCTCAGTGCCGAGTACGGTGACGGGCGTTCTGATGGTGCCAGGTTCCTCCCACCAGGGAGTCCGCTGTCGGGTGGCCGTCAGGCTGTCCCAGTCGTCCGTGGTGTACTCACTTATCGTGACCCCGAAGCCGGGGCTCGCTGGTCCGGGTTCGCCACCACGGTAGGTCATGTGCAAAGACCGTATGCCCTCCGATTCCCCATGCCACTCCTCCACGCGCGCTTCCTCGAGGGCCATATCCTCAAAGCGCTCCCTCAGCCAGTAGGCTGGCAGCCCGGCCTTCACGGCTCGCGCGATGTCGTCGGCAGGGGTCACCGCCAACGCCCGTACCACCTCGGGAGAGAACAAGTCCTCCGGCAGGCTGTCCCGATCGACGAACTCATTCTCGATCACCATGGACCAGTCCTTATCCGGTCCTCCCTTGCGATCATCGTCGTGGTCCACCCGGAGGGGGAGGAACGACTCGTCCAGATAGATGCTCTCGGTTGCTGTGCCGCTCGCCGAGCACAAGGTGTAGGGCCAGACTACCTCTACGAGGATCGCCGGGATGCCGTCCACTTCTGACTCCCTCACTTCCGTGCTTTCGACGACTTCCGCGGAGAGCGCTCTGCGGAGCGTTCCTATGTAGCGGAGCGAAAGGACCGAACTCTTGTCGAGCCCTCGGACCTGCCCTTCGCTCTGCTGAAACCGACCCTCCGGTGAGAGTTCAGTTATCTTCCCCTCGTGGTAGATCCTGGGCCCATACCGGCTTTCCACCCTGGCCAGGTCCCTCTCCAGGTCCAGCCATACCTCCGAGACGAATGTGTGGCCCTCAATTTGCTGCGTCTCTGTGCTGTGATACACCTGACCGGGCCGAGATAGGGCCGCCAGTGCGCGCTCCCAAAGCTCCTCGAGAGTGAGCTCGTCGACCGCGACGTGGCGTGGCGGCGTCGAAACGGAGTGAACACTATCATCGCAGGCGAAGGCGACACCCGCCAGGGCGAGCGCCAGGCCCACAAGCAGAAGCCTCGCTGTTGCCTGCCTGATCATTTGAACGTCCATCTTTTGTAGTATTTCCATTCTGTTCACACACGCATGGTTTGGCAACAATCGACCTTAGGCACGCTATTCCTCCTTCATGTGAGCCCTAAGCAGAAAACGGAAGACCCATGACAAGAAGCCGCCGAAGGCTCCGAAGAGGGCACCGACCATCCCTGAGAATGCAAGCGCGACCTTCAGCCAATGGTCCCAGGTGTAGTCTTCGCCGCCGTAGCGTTCGAGCTCGCGATGGTCCAAGCCAGCGGCAAAGGGAAAGAAATTCCCTAGCACGCTGGCCATGAATGCCAAGGACATAAGGAAGGCTCCCAAGAGGACGCTGGCAAGGAACTGCCTCTCCCCACCCAAGGCCAAGGCGACCGCTATCGCCACCCAGAGCGCCAGCAGCAGAGCGTACAGCAGGGTCAGCCAACAAGGATCGGGCCCCCTCGCCAGCACACCCGCCATGAAGCTTCCGGCGAGTCCGAGCACAAGCCAGGGCACGAGGAGCAACAACCTTGGTGCTGCGGTGCGGACGGTCATTCGACTAGCCATCTTCCCACGCCTGCCACCAGCCAAGAACGGCCCGCTGGGCCCGCTCCCAGAAATCCCGTCGCACCAGGAACAGGAAGCCCACCCCGATGAGGGAGACCCCAACGATAGCCAAGATGGCCCAAGGAGGCACGCCCCCCTCGGCCTCGAGTTCGAAGGCGAAGAGGGCCCCCGCAATCGCGGCAAAGGCCAAAGCAGGCACCACCATGAGGCGCCGGCGTAGGAGGAGGCCAATCGTCAGGTAGGCGATGGTCTCGCCCAGGAGGATGAACCGGTAGGTTGTGCCGTCGTTGAACGTCTGGAGGAAGGTGGTGCCGAGCAGGACGCCGGCGGCGGCTATCTCGGCCAGGCTGGGTAGAAAGCGGAAGTCCTCGGGAAGGCTGGCGCGGTGGGGGCTGAGGAATTTCGCCGTTCCCAGAAGGTAGAGGCCTATCGGCACGATGTAGGCCTGCGGGTTCTCCGGCTGGAAATGGCCGATGCCCAGGAGAAGAGCGGTGAGAAGGGTGACACTGCCAGCGTATCCGACAGCTATCGCCCGCGTTCGCCAGGCTTCAGCAGCCAGGAGGAGACCGAAGACGGCGACGGCCCCCATGGACCACAGATACAGCGGCGGCTCTGATATGACGAAGGTTTGCCCGATATCGGCGGCTTCACTCGCCCTGAAGGCCAGAAGCCCGTAGCCGATGTTGGGAGCGAAAAGAACAACGACCAGGCCGCTCAACCGCAGGGCTCGGGCCCAGGAAGGGACCGGTCGCTCCAGGCTGAAGCCAGAAACGTATAGGACCAGAGCCATGCCCACAAACGGCAGAGGCCAGACCTCGTCCCGCGGCTCGAAGTGGACGAAGGCGAAGATGACGGCGAACAGGGCGTAGGCCAGGGGAAGATAGACGGCGTCCGCCTCACGCTCGACGAGAACGATGCCCGCGGACGAGGCTGCGAAGGCAGCCAGGAGAACGGCGGTCAGACCGACATTTTCGTAGGCGGCAGCCAGGACGAAGACGGAGTAGCCGAGCGCGATAGCGTACAGTGCCGGGGACCACTCGCGGCGACAGAAGCGGGCCGCGAGGCCGGCGGCGGCGAAAGCGAAGGCCAGGGGAAGGTAGCGCAGGGCCAACTCCTCACCTGCCAGGTCTACCTCTGTAGCCAGGAGGAGACGGTAGTAGCCCAGGCCAATGGCGGCGGCGAAAGGGAGAAGAAGCAGCGGTCCGGCCCAGCGCTCGACGGCCGCTTCCTCAGCTCCCTCTTGAGGACTGGCGAGGATGCGCCAGGCATGGCGGAACCAGGCGGCCCTGTCGGCGAAGACGGCAGCGGTCGCGTACAAGGCGGCGGCACCCCAGGTGGCGCCGACGCCGAACCACGGCTCACGGTCGTGGACTTCCAGGAATGGGAGCCACGCCAAAAAGGCGGTGCCGATAGCGAATAGCCACAAGAGGTCAGGCTCGAAGAGGCGGCGGCGCACGGGCAGGAGGGCGCCAGCGGCGTAGAGGCCGCCGATTCCTGCCAGGGCGACGCTGTAGAACTCGGGGTCCTTGCCCAGGACGAAGACGATCGTCAGCAGCATGCCCCCTACCGTGGTTAAGGCGGCAGCGCAATAGGCCACAGCGAGTGGCTGGCCTTTCTCACGCAGGGCGAGGAAGACGAAGAAGGCACTAATGACTGCCAGCGCAACTGGAAGGGCCGAGCGTTCGAGGTCGGTCTCGGCAACGTTCACCGTGATGACGGCGGCGGCCACGGCGGCGCTCGTCGCCAGAACGTGAGCAGCGATCAGGCTGGGTAGCGCGAACTGGTCGCACAGGTGGGTGGGCGTCCACCAGGCGACGAGCAGCAGGGCCAGCGCCAGGCCGCCGAAGACGGGTGGTATCCACTGGAGGGGCATCGGCAGGACCACCAGGCCAGCGGCCAGAGCGGCGGTCAACGTGCCCAGGGCCAGCGAGGCGTAAAGACGGCCCTGTTCCAGCGCGTTAGCAGCTGCCATCACGACCAATAAGGCTGTGGCGGCCGCCAGCGTCACCGGCACTGCCGCTGGGTCGACACCCGGCTCGAAGCCGACGATGATGAAGCTCGCGCTCACGGAGACCGCGGTCAAGAAGTGGGCAAAGACAAGGCTTGGCAGGCGGAAGGTGTCCCGGATCCGTTCAGGGCCATACCAAGCCAGGGGCAGGAACACCAGAGCAAGGCCGATGAACACCGGGGGCGCCCATTCGGGGGACAGGTCGGTGACGGCGATGGCGGCGGCCACGGCGCTGACCAGGGCGGCGTGGGACATGAAGCCGTAGAGCAGACCCAGGCCGAGGACGGCCAGCAGGATATAGAAGAGGGCGGAGTAGACGGAAGCCCACAGCCAGACGACATCGCCGGGGACGCCTTCCTCTCTGAGGATGAAGTTGTAGGCCCCAGCGAAATTCAGCGGCACCAGCAGGGCACCGACGGCCAGGAACGTATAGCCGGCGATGCGCACCCGGGGGAAGCGGTAGCAAAGCCAGCCGACGCCCAAGAAGGCGACGGTAACGAAAGCCAGCAGGGCGACCTGAGCGGGCCCGCTGAGGGTTTCGCGGGAGGTGCTGGCAAAGACAAGGGCGGCCATGACCACCAGGAAAGCGCCCAGGTACAGAAGCAGGTTGGGAGCCTGCTCTACCAGCCAGGAGGGGACGGGCGAGGGCGCTGGGCCCGCGGGGATGGTCGGCGGGGGGGCCGGGGCGGCTGGGGCGGGAGCAGGCGCAGGCGGCCGAGCGGGCCGCAGGTAATTCAGCAGACGGCGATAGTAGCGGTGGTGTAGTCGGTCGTAGGTGCGGTCCTCCAGCTCGCCCTCGCGATGGAGGTCGGCGAACTCGTTGAGAACTACGGCGGTGAGACGGGCGTTCCACGCCGTCTCGATGGCTACGCCGCACTTCTCGCAGGCAGTGCGGTCTTCGGGGTTGGCAGTGCCGCAGTCTCCACAGTGGTAAGGCATGGCACACCTCCTAATCACAGGTGCAGCAACCAGGGAAGAACAAGAAAAAGAAGTAGGCGAAGACGGTGAGCGGCGGCGCGGCGGCGGCACCCACCAGAAAACACGTTAGCCAGCTGGGGGAGCGACGGGCAGCCATGCCGGCAGCGGCTACCAGCAGACCCACGAGGGCCAGTCCCAGAAGCAGGCCACCCAAGAAGACGCGGTCGGCGAATTCCAGCGCCAGCATCCGTTCATAGAGGAGATAGGCCAGGAAGGTGGCCCCCCACGTCAGGCCGTGCCCCAGGACGAGGCCCAGTGTGACGGCGACAATGCCTTTGGCCGCGGCCACCGCTTGCTGCGACATCGCTGATTTTTCTACCCGAATCACTCCCGTTCCCTCCTTCTCCTTGTGCCTGCCTCCAGCCTAGGGCCACGGCGGAGGCCCACCAAGGTGCGAATGTCTCAAATTGCTGTGGTGCAGACGTACTCAAGTTGGCGTGGGGCATATGTACCATCGGACGTGTTTGACCGCGGGCGCATGCACTGCTAAATTGCTATCGCTCTTTCCGATGACTATGTCAGCTGTAGGAGACCACAGCGAGGCTGAGAGGGCCCGACCTACGGGACCCTTCGACGCGGTGCGCCGGTGGTGGCAGCGGGAGCGACCTACCGGCGTGGCGCTGTTCCTGTTCGGCGTGCGCTGGGCCGCCTGGGGCGTGGCGGCGTTCATCGTCACCCTGGACATCCTGCCCGAGACCAACGTGCAGCGGGAGCCCGTGCTCCTGTTCGTCACCCTCGCCGAAAACGCGGCGGTCACGCTCTACCTTCCCCTTATGCGGCCTTACGTGCGCTCGCTGTTGCGCCGCTGGGTAGGCGAGGTGAACGACATCCTGGTGATGAGCCTGGCCGACGTGTCTATTGCCCTCGGTATTGTGCACCTCAGTGGTGGCTGGGACAGCCCCTACTACCTGTATGCGGTGTCGTCCCTGCTGGTAACCTCGTCCATCGTGGGACTGCGAGCCAACCTGCTGCTGGCCGTAGGGTTCGTAGGGACCTACATCATCATCTTGGCGACGGCTGGAGAGGGAGCCGACGGCCCCTGGCTGAGGGGCGAACTCAACAACTTCATTGTCTTCCTGACGACCCCATTCCTGGTGGCGATAGTGGTGCAGTTCTTCGGCTGGATGGCCCGACAGCTGGCAGCGGAGCGAGAAACGGCCCGACAGGCCCTGGCGGAGAACATCCGCCTTCAGGAGGAGCGAGAGCAACTGATCGCCCAGGGGGAGCGCAGCCGCATTGCGCGGGAGATACACGACGGCATCGCCCAGTCCATCTATATGCTCTCTTTGAATCTGGAGACGGCCGCAGACATGGCGACTGAGGAGCGAGGCCTGAGCGCTCGGCTGGGCAGGCTGGTGACGCTGGCCAAGCAGACGCTATTAGAGGTGCGCCACTACATCTTCGACCTGAAGCCGCTGCTGCGGGGAGAGGCCAGCGTGTCGACGGCGCTCCGGAGTCAGATGCGGGAATTCACCGCCGTGTCAGGCCTGCCGATACGCCTGGAGGTGGTGGGCGAGGAGCGGCCGTTGTCTGTGGCCGCTGGCACGGCCTTGTACCGCATCGCCCAGGAGGCTCTGGCCAACGTCTTCCGCCACGCTCAGGCCTCGGAGATCGGCATGCGGCTGACCTTCGACGACCGGTCGGTGTGCCTGGAAGTGTGCGACAATGGAGTGGGCTTCTCGACCAGGGAGGGGCTCGGCCGGGGCCTGCGGAACATGCAGCAGCGAGCGCAGGAGCTGGGCGGCGAAGTGAGCATCGAGAGCGCTCCTGGCAAGGGTACGACGGTGCGGGCGAAGTTACCGGCAGGTGAAGCATGAGCGAGCTGCGAGTGCTGGTGGTGGACGACCACGAGGTCGTACGAGCTGGCCTGCGGGCGGTCTTAGAGAGCGAGGAAGGCATCCAGGTCGTTGGGGAGGCGGGCACGATGAGGGAGGCGGTGGAGAAAGCCCATGCCCTGAAGCCGGACGTCGTCCTGCTGGACGTGCGATTAGGTGAGGAGGGCGACATCGGAGGGATTGAGGCCTGCCGCGAGATACGGAGCGGCTTGCCGGAAACTCGGGTGCTGATGTTCTCGTCCTACGGGGAGCGGGAGACAGTGGTGTCATCCCTTCTGGCAGGGGCCTCCGGCTATCTGATGAAGAACGTGGGACGCTCGCAGCTCATCTCGGGACTGCGAGCGGTGGGTCGGGGCGAATCGCTCCTAGACCCGTCGGTCACGAAACCAGTGCTGGACCGGCTCGTGGAGCTTTCTGCCTCGGCCAAGAAAGACGACCCGCTATCGGACCGCGAGAAGGAGGTGCTCCTCCTTGTAGCCAGGGGGCGCACCAATCGCGAGATCGCCGAGGCCTTGGTCATCAGCGAGCACACCGCCCGCAATCACGTCACCCACATCCTGGACAAGCTGGGGCTTTCGCGACGGTCAGAGGCTGCAGCATACGCAGCGAAGTTGGGGCTGCTGGACTAGTATTCGTGCTAGACGACCGCAAGCGCCGACGGCCAGGCTCTAGCTGACCATCTGGACGACGAGGGCCCTAAGGCAGCCACCCGATGATCTCCCTGACGGTGCAGGTCGGTGAGGTCCCCTGGAGGGCCGGGAGGCATTCGAATCCACGACTTCCGGAGCTCTTCCGCTGAGCGAGCCCCGACGACCTGCCTGAAAAGCAGGGGACCGCGAACAATCCGTGTGCCGCCGGAGGGCAGGAAGCCGAAGGGCTCGCGATACCACGCGTGCGTGCGTTCAAGGTCGGTGGTGCTGAATGCAACCTGACAGACGGACGGGGATGGAATCACGGCTATCGAGCCTCCGTGCGGAGCATGCGGTCCCTCTGCGCACGCACCTCTTCGTTGTAACAGTCAATAGGCCAAACAGCGGCGCGCGCGTAACAAGCGTTGCAGAAATCGCACTCGGGCCCCTGAACGCCCTCCTGCATGTGCCGATATAGGAAAGGATCGGCGATCAGGGCGCGGGCGACCGAGACCATGTCGCACTCGCCGCTGGCGATCGCACGCTCCATCGCCTCTCGATGAACGAAGCCCCCTACGCAGATCACCGGGATGCTGAGTGCTTGCTTGAACAGCTTCGAATAGCGCAGGTTGAAACCCTCGCTGTACCCCGCGACTCGCCTGAGTCCCCAATCCAGAAGCGGAGCCAGCAGACGCACGGGGATTCGATGATACGAGGGGAGGTTCCTGCCAACGCCAATCGTCGTCACCGTCGAAAAGAACTTTCGCCAGTGGCCCCGTTCGAAGGTGAGCCCCGATTCGTAATGCCCCGCCGAGATCTCGACCGCATCGATGCCTTCGGCTTCCATCCGCTGCGCCACCTTCACCATGTCATCCGGCTTCAGTCCCTTGCGGAGGCGGAGTTCATCCGAACCGTTGATCTTCATGATGACGGGATAGCCCTGCCCGACCCGCTCGCGGATGGCACGGTACACCTCAAGCAGGAAGCGCAGGCGGTTCTCGAACGAACCGCCGTACTCGTCTTTGCGGCGGTTGGTGTGCGGCGTGAGAAAGGCGTTGATCAGGTAGCCGTGTGCTGCATGGATCTGAATGCCGTCGAACCCGGCTTGCTGGCCGCGGCCGGCCGCCTCAGCCAGTCCCTGGATTGTCTCCTGAATTTCCTCGCGTGTGATCTCACGAGGTCGTACCCCAAGGGTGGGCTCGAACACGCGGGAAGGAGACACGGCATCCGTGCGCCCAACAAAACGCGGAGAGGCCTGCCGACCGACGTGGTAAATCTGCATGAGGATCTTCGATCCGTGACGGTGAACGGCATCGGTCAGACGGCGGAGCCCTGGGATCTTGTCGTCGTGATCTGCGGCGAGCTGCCGGGGAGCCGCCTTCGAATACAGATTGAAGTATGCATTTCCGGAGATCAGCAGTGGCGTGCCGCCCTGGGCGATCGTCTCATAGTACTCGATGAGGTCGTCGGTAACGAAGCCGTCATCGGTGCAGAGAGTCTCGGTCGTCGCCGACTTGACGAAGCGCCCCGGCAACTCCAGAGTGCCGATGCGGATGGGAGTGAACAACGGGTTCTGCGTCATCGAAATAAGCTCCTTTCGCTTACGCTTGCGGCGGGTTGAGAGGGTTTGCCGCCCGGATCAGGCCGGGTATTTCATCCGGTTCTTCGGGCTTGCTATGGATAGCTGCATCCCAACCGATGCCGTCCTTGATCCGCTGGCCGTGACCGTCAGGCTCATCGAGAAAAGAGTAGTACAGGCCGAAGATGATCCCGCGGAGACCGACGTCCAGTCTTCTCAGGTTTGAGGCAACTGACCCGGGGAAATATCGATCCAGCGAGGTTAGTTTGAACAGCAAGCGGATGACGAAATTGGGCATGAAGCGCAATACACTCGTTAGCAACTGCAAGCTGGCGATATCGCTTGGAGGGAAGTAGGCGACCATACGATCAATGTGCTCAACACAACCGGTATCCGAAAAACGTGGCAGAACGCCGTCACCCGGTGCGAGGATGTTCCCGATTCGGTTGATGACCCGAAGCTGCGCAGGAGTCAAGTGTTTCGAAGCCATCACGCCATCTCCCTCAGAATGTGCTGGCTGGCCTTGATTGAAAGCGCCAGGATGGTGAGCACTGGGTTCATGCCCGGTGCGTTTGGGAACGCACTGGTATCCGCACAGTAGATATTGCGAAAGCCGTGCAGATGGAACTCCGGGTCGACACAGCTTCTCGTTCCATCCGCTCCCATGTTCAGTCCGCCGAAATGATGCGGACAGATACTGAAACGGGAGGTTACGACCTGCTTGGCGCCGAAACTATACAGGATGTTGTGTGCCAGCTCCTGGGCAACTTTCGTGCGTCGCTCTTCGTCGTCCGTGAACCCGCAATTGATGATCAGTCTCTCGTGTTTGTCGAGGCGAAGGGTTCCTGGGTGTAAACCGCGGATCGAGGTTTCCACGGAAGAGAGGTTGCGGAACTTGCGCATGGTCGCATGATGCTCGCGCCCGTAACCGGGGAATAGCCATGCGAGACCTACGGGCGGCGGGAACGTATTCTCTAGCTTGAAACCCTGCTGACGGAGCTTCGGGTCATGCGACCCGTAGACTTGGAACGGACCCTTGTGGGCGTTGATCTCTCGGTCATACATTCCGAAATGAAACCACTGCGTATGCACATAGAAATTGTCTCCCAGCGCCGGCAACTTGGCCTTGAAGCCCGATTTCAACAAGAGCTTCGTGTTGCCAAGGGGCGCACCCGCTAGCACAAGCTTCCGGCCGAAGAAGCTCATCCGCTCACTCTGCTGGTATTCGCCGTGGAGAATGACGCCATCGGGCTTTACCTCCAGGCGCTTCGCTTCGAACTCCGGAATGAGGTGAAGCCCTTGCTTGAGCGCTGGCTTCAGCACGGTATGGGGCATGCTCTGCTTGCTGTCGATAGGGCAACCGCCAAGGCACATGATGCAGTCGTTGCCTTCTTCCCAGTGGCAGTCACGCTGCGCACGAAGCTCCGGTTTGGCCTGGTAACCGTACTTTGCGTGGCCCTCGACAAAGATCCTGGAGCACTCACTCCGATACCTCTCGTCAACCGGCGCAATGTGAAGCAGCGATTCGGCCTTCTCGTACCAGGGGCTCATCTCGTCGACGGTCAAATACTGAATACCGGACAGGTCGCGCCAGGGGCCAAAGGCATACTCATCGAACCGGCACATGATCGCCTGGTAGGCGAGGGTGCCGCCTCCCACCGCTTTTCCGCGCATGATTCCGTTCTTGCAGGTGGTATCCAATTCGATTCCGCCCGACCAGTACATCTGGGAGTTGGAATCGATCTCCGGAAGTGGCAATGTGTCCCGCGGGTAGTACTTGCCCGCCTCCAGCATTAGGCACTTGATGCCAAGCTGCGTCAGTTCATTGGCGACGGCTGAGCCCGAGGGCCCGGAGCCAACGATGATTGCGTCGTAACTTGCCCTATGACTGATTTCCCAGACTCCCGGTCAAGAACATCAAGCCTATACTCTCTGCAAACCTGGCACTCCCGGCTCACCTATTGGGCTGCGGAAGGGTTTGAGCATGAGCGCAAATGTCTTCACTACGGTGTGGTAGGCCATGTCCCACACGTTCGAGAGCTTCCACGCAGGCGTCCTTATCCCTAGCCTTGGGAACAAGAACGCGGCCTGATCCATGCCTTTCACCGGACATCCCTTGATGCGAATAACCTTGCCGGCTACAAGCTCCCCTTCTACGCCCGCACACGAACCTATAAGTGCGACCTTCTCACCAGGATGGACAACATCGCCCTTGTAGTATCCGATCACTATTCCCATCCTCTCCAGACCGGCAACGAGGCCGGGATAGTACAGTTCTGAGGTTGCCAGGGCTCCTGCCAGGGCATTTAGACAACCCGTGACGCACTTTCTCCCCGATTCGGGATTTATGCCTGAATAGAATTTGACCGGCGTTTTCACCTTTTGCACATCCCAGTTGACCGAATAGGGCGATTCGATCCTGCTTGTCTTGTCAGACAGCTCCTCGATGCTTACATCGCCTGTGATCTCGATGTCACACCAGTCGAGGGTTCCATAGCCGCGATCTCTGGCCTCCGCAAGATGCCCTACATCCTCGGGTCGATAGTTCAAGATACGCGCAGCCACCATGTCGATAGCCAGCGGATCATTCGCAATCAGGATCGCTCCGAGATGGTGCAGGTAGGGAGCAAATTCAGACCCGTGTCCAATCTCTATTGCGTCAGTCACAATAAGGTCCGGATAGCCGACCTCAAGCAGGTCTACAATCTTCTCCTCCAGTCTGTCATCGTGGTAAAGCATTCTCTCCTTGTGCGTCAAAATGCCCATGTTGAGTTTTATCGCATTTGTAATCTGGCAGGCATTGTGAAACTTCAGCTTTGGCATCCAGACCTTGTAGTTTGCTTCGTAGAGAGACTTTGCAATGAACACCGTCTTGTGCCATTTCGCCCGAGTCAGCTTTACCCTGGCCCATCTCTCTTCGTTGAAATCCCTGAGCGGCACGCCAAGTCTTTTTGCCATTCCGGAGTATCCGGCATGACGGAAGAACAACCTGGTCGGTATGGCCATACCACCGGATTCTCCAATGCTTATCTCAGAACCTGCCTTCATCCTGCGCAGAGCATTGACGGCGGCCTCGACGACACTGGTGTGGGTGTGGGCGGACTGGACAACGGGTGTTGAACAGACCACGTTAGGTTTGATGAGAATTTTGCCCTTTGGCTCCTCTTTCAGCTCCTCAATCGCCTCTTTGATTATCTCCTCGATGACAAACGCGTCATATGTCTCGCATCTGCGGATCATTACCTTTCGTGTCTTCATTTCAGCACCGTCCATCGATATTGCGTGCGGGATCAGGCGCTCCGATTCTGGAGTCTAGGCATGGGGAGCTGTTTGTACTCCTTGCATACGGCAGCAACAGCCTTCTCGACCGGAATCCTCTCGATTGCCGAAGCAGCAACAAATCCGACAGCATCCGTCTTTTCGTATACGACCTTGACACTCTCGGGATCGTAGAAGGGCCCACCGTGTATTAAGCAGATCACGTCGGGCCTAGCGTCTCTGGCAGCATCTATTACGTCCTGCGCTCTGCTCAGCAGTTTGTCCATGTCTTCCGTCGGGGCATAACCGGTTAGCCCGCCCATAGTCGGCCCCACGTGGACGCAAACGACATCCACGCCTGCGTTTACCATGTCTACCGCATCCGACGGAGCAAGAACATAGGACATCGTAAACACATCCCACTCATGCAGAATCCTGATCATTTCGACTTCGCGGCTCCAACCCCAATGCTTGACGCCGTACCCCGAGGCCAGGGCTTCCGTGAACTTCCTCAGGGCCATTCCACCTTCGATCAGGTTCTCGTAGAGCCCTACTGTGGGGAAGTTGATTACTCCGCTGAACCCTTTATCGACAAAGCGCTTCAGGGACTTCTCAAGGTCAAGGCAGAAGATGTCGTTCGCCTCGACGCCGGCAACAATGGGTGTGTTCTTGACAACGTTGGCCAGTTCATCGACCATTTCCAGTGTTATTGGATTCGAGGTTCCAGTTATCATTGTAGTGGGGAGCCCCATCATCCTCGTCTTTCCAGTGCTGTAAACGATTATTAGGTCGGCTCTGCCAATCTCAGCGCATTTTGCTATTATTCCTGCGCTGCAGCCGGCGCCGAGGATGGGCGTATTCTCGCCCATTTCCTTCTTAAGCCTATTGAGTATTTCTTTTCTCTCTATTCTTGTGCCCATTGTCGCGCCTCCGTCGAGGTAGTTATATCGTCGAATGTTCGCAGTACTTGTTCCACGAAACCGGCGTCGTTCATGTTGCAGTCAACCTCTATTACCTTGATTCGCTTGTCGAGATTTTCTTTCAGGGCTCGGATAAAGCCTTGGTCGGCTTGTGGGTTATAGAGAGGCGCGCCCTTTTTGCTTGCCTCGGAGAAACCGCGCAGAGGGATAACGATGGCAACGGGACCCGCTGCTTTGTTTGCTCTTTCCGCGATGTTCGCACCAACTTGTGAGAGTTCTTGCTCGGCAGTTCGCACCAGAACTACATTCGGTCCGTGCATAGACCATGCCCGGTCCCTGTATTCGGATGGGACAGAGTCGATCCCCGTTGCCCCCGGGAAGATGTGCATGTCCAGGCCGCCGGGAGCGATGACTTGGGGAATAGCTTTCTCTGTTGCGCAGCTGAGCCGCGATCTATCCACTTGTCCGGATGGTGATAACCTAGACAGTAACTCTGTGGGATAGAGCACCTTCGGGACCGTCTCAAATGTCGTCAGGTCAAGGATGGTATCGATAACCCCATCTCTTGCCATTCTGTCCAGCTTCTCGGTGGTAGCGTGAAACACGATGGAGTCGTACCCTCTCTCTTCAAGCCGAGAAATGACCTTCTGTACCGCTGGTGTTGTTACTCCCAGGGCGGT
>Ga0315544_1001905_pt1 | contig 15433 bp, 13 predicted proteins | sample SalMarSW160130MG_2_FD_202543 | JGI IMG/M metagenome (GOLD analysis project Ga0315544, IMG submission 202543) | Salt marsh sediment microbial communities from the Plum Island Ecosystem LTER, Massachusetts, United States - Salt Marsh Sediment SW1601-130 ... | reverse complement strand
GATTTACAATTCAGTTTGGCTTGTGTTACTACTTTGTCATCGATAAGGGCCTTGGGCCTATCCAGGCACTCAAGGCAAGCAGCCGAACAACGATGGGCGTCAAATGGCGGCTGTTCGGCTTCGGTATCGTATGCGGCCTGATAAACCTTCTGGGCCTGTTTTGTTTGATTGTCGGCATATTTGCAACGTATCCAACGGTCTTAGTTGCAAGCGCGCTTGTATATCGACAGTTGTTGGAACAAACCCCTGAGCTGGCTGAGTTTGGCATCGGCGGTTCTGATATTCAGCCTGAAGGTCAGCCTGAGACGCAGCCTTTACAAAACTGGCGAAACCTCTAAAAAAAGATAAACTAACGCCGATGCTTTTCGAGATATGTCAGTGTTTTTTCAATTATTGCAGCGGCTACGGGGGCTGCAACCGCCCCGCCGGTATAACCTTTGCCGAGTTGTTTGTTCGGCCTTCGAATCGAAACCAAAACCACCACCTTCGGGCCATCCACCGGCGCCCCTGCTATAAATGAGGCGATATAGTCATCCTCTGAATAGCCTCGTTCGTCGCTCTTTGCTATATTTGCGGTTCCTGTTTTGCCGAACAACTGCCATTTTCCCAGTCTGGCTCTGCGTCCGGTGCCTTCATTAACCACTCCGACCAAAGCGTCTTCAATAATCCACTTGGCAACTTCCGGCTTAACGACAAAACCCACGGGCGGCGGTTGCTGCTTCAACTTTGTAACTACGCCCGTATTGTCGACCATTGCCCAGACCACAAATGGACGAACGGAATGTCCGCCGTTGGCGAGGATGCAGAAGGCTCTGAGCAATTGAATCGCGGTCACGGAAATTTCCTGCCCAAATGGTATTCTTGTTACGCTGTATCCTGTCCATTTATCCACCGGCCACAAAAGACCTTCTGCTTCGCCGGGTAAATCTATTCCGGTTTTTCTGCCGAACCCGAAACGTTCCAGGCCTTCATACAGTTCGTCTTTGTCGAGTTTTTGCCCAATTTTAGCCATCCCTATATTGCTGGATTTAACCAGAATTTCCCGCACGGTCAGGTTGCCGAATGCGTGATTTGAGTATTCGCCGATTCGCCCGAAACCTTTGCCGCGGTAGCTGCCGTTTTCGCAGAATATTTCTTCGTCCCGACTAACAGCACCGGCATCAAGTGCTATTGCAGCAACAATTGGTTTAATAATACTGCCAGGCTCAAACTGGCTGGTTATCGCCCGATTGCAAAAGTTATTCGGGTCGGTTGAACGGATGTTGTTGGGGTCAAAATCAGGCAGTGACACCATGGCTAAAATCGCGCCTGTCTTCGGCTGGGCCACTATTGCCACAGCTGACTCGGCCTCGTAGCTTTCATATTGCTTTAGCAGTTCGGCCCGTGTGAACTGCTGAATTGTGGCATCAATGGTCAAAATAACACCCAGTCCATCCTTCAATATGCTTTTTTGTTGTTTCAATTGAATGGGTCGGCGAAAGGCATCTGCAAGAAACACATTTTCGCCGGCAGAGCCGGCCAGTTCCTCGTCGTATCGCAGCTCGACGCCCTCCAGGCCTTTGTTGTAGGCGCTGGCAAAGCCAACAACGTGGCAGGTCAAGGCTCCAACCGGGTAATGTCGCTGCCAGTCCGATTGAACACCGATTCCGTAGATTTTCGTGGCGGCGCCGCACTGGCCGGAGTCAGCATCGACCTTGATTTTCGCAAAGCCGGGATTTTTGCTCTGCGAGATAATTTTGCGGATTTCGTTCGCAGGCATACCGAGGACCGGTTCGAGTCTGTACGACACCTGCAACAGGTCTTCTATAATTCGAGGCTCGGCAAAGATGGTCTGTATTTTATTGCTCGCAGCAAGGACCCTGCCTCTGCAATCAAGAATCACACCGCGCTGGGGCTCCTGGGCGGCGCGACTTTGCTGCTGGTTGGTACAAACTGCGAGATAATGGTCGCCGGCAAAATACTGCAGATAGAAGCATCGCCCCATCAGCGCCAAAAATGCCGCAATCAGAAGAGCAAAAAGGACAATAATAATGCGGGTGCTTTTCAACTTTTCATCCAATTTTGAAGTTAATTTGGTCGGAAAGATTCGTTTCTATTGGCCCAGACGTTGCGAGATGGCGGCGGGATTTATCAAGCTCTCCAGCTGTAGCTGTTTCTGCCAGAGATGCTGTTTCAGCAGGGCCTGCTCGGCTCTTCGAACACAAAGCCCGTAGAAAATCCGGTTGTTAACGTTACGCAGATGAACGGTAAAAATCAAAATGGCTGTTACCCAAAAAACAACGAAAACAAAGCGAAATCGTGGCCTCATGATTCGACTCGTGGTGAGGACGTTCGGCTGAGCTCAGTCGAAGCCCCTGTCGAACCCAGTTGCTCAGCGACTGGGTAATTTCAAACACATTCCTATCACCAGCTTGCCTTCATCCTCTAAAATGCCGGCGTTTAGCTCGGCTATTTCGTGGTAGCGAGTGCCGTCGCCGAGCTGCTCGGCCGCTATCCGCCATAAGCTATCACCCTGCTGCACAACGTGGCGTCTGTTTTCTTCTGCCTGGTCTGAGTCGACCGCGACGTGTCTTTGGCCGATGGATTTTACATTCTCAAAAGATGCGGGGCAAAAAAGTCTCTCGATTTTGCCTTCACCTGACTGTGAATCAGACAGCGGCGGTATAACAAGCCTTTGGCCGACATAAATTTCATCAGGTGATTTCAGAATACTGCGATTGGCCTGGAATATGCGGGTAATATTAACTCTTTTATTGCCGTGCTGGCAGCCGTAAACCTTCCTGGCTACGACAGCAAGGCTGTCCCCGTCGGCGACAACGTAAATTTTTGGCAAAGCCGGCACGCCCGGTTCGACCTTACGATAAGTTTCTTTTGCCACAGTGGATAAAGGCTGCACTGAAGTAACTTCCCCATCCTTGGATAGGTCTTTCGTCGCTAAGGTAGGTTCTGGTAATTCCGCTGTGAATCGAAGATTGTTTTCTTTCGGCTGGGTCTGAAGTTCGGCCGGCGCCTTTTCAACCGACGCCGCCGGACCGAAAGCCTGCCGGGCCTTTCGCTCCTTGGCGGCAAGTCCGGGTGGCGTGTTCTCGAAACTCACCATATTGGTAGACAGCTCATTGTTGTTCGTATCCTTGCTAAAGCCGGGCATCCCGTTGATTACAAACGCAATCAAAAATATAAAAACCAGACCTAACAGCAATCCGATCTTTGCGTCAGAAGTCATAGCCGAAAACTCCCTTTCCTTTTGCGTATCGCGATGGGCTCTCACGCAGTACTCAATACGCACAACGAGATTATTTTTTTCGTGCGACCCTTAATTTTGCACTTCTGGCCCGCCGATTCTCCGCAATCTCCTCCGATGCGGGAACAATCGGCTTTTTCGTGATAACGCTGTAAACCCCTTCTTTTTCATTCTGCTTAAAGTTGTTTTTAACAATTCTGTCTTCCAGGCTGTGATAACTGATAACTGCTATATAACCATTTCTTTTCAGAATCTGAGGGGCCGAAGCAAGCAGCATCTCAAGATTTTCCAGCTCGTTATTGACAGCGATTCTCAGGGCCTGAAAAGTTCTTGTCGCAGGGTGAATTCTTGGTCTTCGCTTTCGCACCGGCTGAGCCAGCGCCCTGCAAACTATCTGGGCCAGCTGAGCCGTCGTTGTTATCTGCTCACTCCGGCGGTGCCGCACGATAAAACGCGCGATTCTCCGCGAAGCTCTGTCCTGGCCAAACCTGTAAATCAAATCCGCTAATGACTTTTCATCCGCTTTATTAACTATATCGGCAGCGGTCGTCTTTAATCTTTTGTCAAATCTCATATCGAGCGGCATATTTGACTGAAAGCTCAGCCCTATTTCGACATCGGATAACTGTGCCGAGCAGATGCCCAGGTCCGCGAGAATGAAATCAGCCGCATCTATGCCCTCGTTGTGCAGACACTCGGCGATTTTGGAAAAATTCGAATGAATAAGAATAACCCTGCACGCAAGGGCTTGTAATCTGGATTGGGCCCTGTGGACCGACTTTTTATCAATATCCAGACCAACTATGACTGCCTCAGGGCCCAAAGTTTTACCGAACAGGAAACTATGACCTCCGTGTCCTATGGTCGCATCGACCATCACCGCATCCGGCGGTAAGTTTATCTGTTCGGTCAGCGTCTTTGCAAGAACCGGTATATGTTCTGCCGCCGCCTCATTCATAACCTTTGGCATTTGGCGTATATCGCCCGCACCCTTCTACACCAGACGCTCCAGCCGTCGGGTATCCTAAACGAGCACCCTGTTATTCCGCGATTTTAATTTTTCAACGGCGGATGAGAACACAACATCGGAAAAAACTTTGTCGAGTTTCCTCAGCCGTTCCAGACGCTCGCTAAGAACCACAAGTGACGCAAAGGTCTGCTCGTCAACCGCTCTTTCACCGACAATGCTGTCTCTTACAACCTGACAATGATTTGAATCCATTCCAATCACGTTGCCTCCTTCTGCCGTAAGGCATCCTGTGGAGCAAAAATTAAAGTTACTCTTCCTGCTTTTGCAGCGCAATCTGCCGCGCCTGCGACATTCGTTTCTGGTATTGGCCCATATTGTCTGTGAGATATTGCTCCCAGTTCTCGCTATTCCACAATTCAATATGGTCTCTTACGCCGACGAGTGTAATCTTCTCTTTCAGTTTCGCCCTTTTTCGCAGCCTTTCGTTCAGGAGCAATCGCCCCTGGCCGTCAAGCTCCACCTTCGAAGCCAGGGCGAAGGTCATTCGCTCAAACGCTACAGCCTCATCCGGGGCAACGGCGCTTGGAGTAACCGCAAGGACTATTTGCTCGAAGTACCTCTCCGGATACAGACAGAGTATCCCGTTTGCACCGAGGACCAGATAGAAATTGCTGCCGTGCTCGTCGCAGTCGATTTGCGACCTGAGCTTGTTGGAGATTAGAACTCTGCCTTTGCCGTCAACTAAGTGCTGATATTCACCTGTTAATAAAAGCATGGCATTTGTCCCACTGAGAAAATCAACAATGGGAAATATTACCACTTCTTCCCACCAAGTCAACATACAAATCCATTTTTTTCAAAATTTTTGAAAAATTTTATTATAGGACTATGATTGAAAACCCGTAATTCCTGCAAGTTAATGCGCTTAGGGAAAAAATCAGCCCCCTGCCGGGATAAATTTTTCTTGGGGGTTTTGCGACGATGTTTTTTACAGACTCATATGTGATTTTGGTGTTTGGACGCAGCGGGCAAAAAATAGAAGCATACAAAACGGAGATTGAAAACGAAAAGCAACCCGCATGTTCGTTTGGAAGGCACGTTTTGTTTGTTTAAGGCTGGCGTTTTTTACGGCTACTTATCGTTATGATAGCCTCTGGGGACGATGAAACCGGAGAGGTTTATCGCTGTAAAGAGGTTTTACCTCTTCAAATTTAGGCTCCGGCGTCTCCACCGTTTCTGAGGCTGGCTTTGTAAAAAAACCAGGCCCAAAACGAATCTCGCAGGACTCAACGCCGCTTCCTCGAATCATTGTCTCACCCATTTTTTGACTCATTATTTGCGCCTCTTAAAGGTAATTCTATCTGTCGACAAATAATCCTACGCTCACCGAGTAGATGTGTTCCTGCATAAATTTGCATCCTATACTCGCCGGGATGCGGAAATATAATACCTTCAACACCGAATGTCAAAGCTGCTACTTGCTTGATATCACGAAACTCCTGTTCAACTGTCTGTTCAAACATAGTCTTATCCTCTTGTTGAACATCCACTAATCTGATTGTTATTTGCATTTTATCGCGTCCATTCGTCAGTTCACAGAAAAAAGTGAGCCGATAATGCCGAGCTGGGTACCGTGGAGCACTAATAGTGTGAATAATGCTTATAATACTCGGCGTTTGAGTCATATTGTCCATAATGACCCTGTCGCACACAATAGCCGACAGCAAAAGCGGTGGAGGTATTTCTTGCTCTTTAGACATTATACACCCCCTCAGATTATACGTTATTTTTCGACAGAATTCAAACCTTTATCTTAAAGAAGAGGTTTTTCTGCAGCCTGCGGCATCTCACAAAGTTTCCTAACTACTTTAATTTACTTGCCTTATGGCAAAGCGGGTGATGGGAATCGAACCCACCTGACCAGCTTGGAAGGCTGGTGCTTTACCACTAAGCTACACCCGCGTCTGTAATTGATTATTGACTATTTACCATTGATTATTGATAATCCACGCCTGATAGTAATCACAAAATAGTAAATCGTCAACAGGAAATGGCGGATTAAGATGGATGTCGTTAAGGTTGCAAAATCAGCTAAAAATGCCTCGGTCGCCTTGGCTGCGGTCAAGAGCGATGTCAAAAATAACGCCCTGGCCGAAATAGCCAAAGCCTTAAAGGCCCACAGCCCGGAGATTGTCTCAGCCAACAAAAAGGACCTCGCAGCCGCTAAAGATAGTAATCTCGCCGCCCCCCTTCTGAAACGTCTTAGGTTCGACGAAGGCAAAATATCCGATTGCATTGCAGGCATCGAGAGCTTGATTAAGCTTGACGACCCCATCGGCAGGACAATCACTGCTACTGAGCTTGATGAAGGCCTGCTGCTCTACAAAGTAAGCTGCCCCATTGGTGTTATAGGCGTTATTTTTGAGTCTCGGCCGGATGCCCTCATCCAAATCTCGACGCTTTGCCTGAAAAGTGGCAACGCCGTCCTGCTCAAGGGCGGCTCCGAGGCCCAGAATACAAATAGAGTATTAGCTGAGCTTATCAGCCGGGCCTCAGAAGCGGCCGGTATCCCAAAAGGCTGGCTTAGATTGATGGAAACCCGTGCTGACGTCGCGGAAATACTGAAATTGGACGAATATATCGACCTGATTGTCCCCCGCGGCTCGAACGAATTCGTCCGCCACATAATGGAAAATACGAATATACCGGTGCTCGGCCATTCCGAGGGAATTTGCCACGTTTATGTGGACGCTGAGGCCGATTTGGATATGGCTGTTAATATCAGCGTCGATTCGAAGTGTCAGTATGTCGCTACTTGTAACGCCGCTGAAACTCTGCTGGTCGATGAAAAAATCGCTGAAAAATTTCTGCCGAAGGTAAAAGCTGCACTTGAGCAAAACGGCGTTGAGCTTCGCGGCTGCAAGAAAACAGCTTCGATAATAAATGTCAAGCCCGCTATCGAGAAGGATTGGTCAACCGAGTATCTCGACAAAATACTTTCGATAAAGGTCGTGGCAGGGTTGGATGAGGCCATCGAGCATATCAATCGCTACGGCTCACGCCATACCGATACCATAGTTACCGCCAATAGGCAAAAAGCAGCTAAGTTTATGGACCTTGTCGATTCGGCCAACGTGTTCTGGAACGCAAGTACGAGGTTTAGTGACGGATATAGATACGGCCTCGGCGCCGAGGTTGGAATAAGTACCAACAAAATCCACACTCGCGGCCCCGTCGGCCTCGAGGGCCTTGTCATTTACAAATGGAAACTTCTCGGCTCAGGCCAAATCGTCGCCGACTACGCCGAAGGTAGAAAAAAATTCACGCATAAAAAGATTTCGTAGGATGGGCTTTAGCCCCTCATTAAATTTTGCTTTCGCCTGAACCTACCGTTTAGTTTTCAGGTGCTTTTCGAAGAACTGTTTGGTTAATCTCAGTACATTCGGATCTCTGAATCCGCCGTGTCCGGCACCCTTGACGGTGTAAAATAATACCGGAACACCAGCTTTTTTCAGTGCAGCTTCAAGAAGCTCGCTTTGATGGTGCGGCACAAGCGGGTCCATATCTCCGTGAATAATAAGAAAAGGCGCATCATCTCCGGTCACGTAAGTAATCGGATTAGCCTTGGCAACCTTTTCGCGATTGTCCTGAATGTTGCCGCCAATTAACTTAGACTCGGGCGAATCGGCCGTATTATGAATCATGCCATTCGGCAGACGGTGCTCGTTCATTTGAAGAAAATCCGTCGGTCCAAAATAATCCACGACCGCCTGTACTCTGCTGGATACTGAAAGATTCTCTCCCACGTCAAATTCGTTCACATCGCCGGTTGTGCCAAGCATCGCAGCCAGGTGCCCTCCCGCCGATGCACCCCAGACGCCGAAGCGGTTTGGGTCCAGGTTATACTTTTGTGCATTCGCTCGCAGATAGCGAACGGCTGCTTTGCAATCCTGAATCTGAGCAGGAAATACTGCGTGCTGGCTCAAGCGATAATTAATGCTTGCCACTGCGAAGCCATTACGAAGATAATCCTGCGGTCCTTCACTCTCCTTACTGCCCGCAAGCCAGGCGCCGCCATGAATCCTGATGATGAGCGGCGTCTTTTCTTCTGCTTTCGGAAGATATAAATCCAACTTTTGCCGCTCATGCCCGCCGGAAACGTAAGGCAAATCACGATAGACAATTGTCCCCTCAGATCCTTGTGCGGGTGTTGATTGCATAGTCTCCTCCGCAACGGCAACAGAAAAAATAAAGGCGAGCATAATTGATATTAAGATCACCCGTGATTTCATTTACCTTACTCCCTTATTAAAGACAAATCGTTTTTTTAATTGTTCCAATGATTTCCTTTGTTGATTTTTTCTCGAAACCGGTTTGCACGTTATAGTTTCTTTTGAATTCAATAATAGAAATCGCAGATGCTAACAATATAGCACTGCCAAATACGGTGTCAAGCGCATATATCGTGTTTCTAGAATGCTATTGAACAGCGTAAGATAATGCTATATTATGCTGTGCATGAGGAATTTCGAAAAGGCAAAACGGATAGTCATAAAAATCGGCACTAATACCCTGACAAAAAAAGGTTGGGACGACACCGCTTTGTGTACTAAACTGGGCGGTTAATCCCTGCCTTTGAAACATTCGCCGGAACCGCATATTCTTAAAACTAAATACAAGAACGTTGATTTCTGTTCCACAAAACTGTAATATATTGAGAGAACAACCGGCAACCCCTTTGTTATTTGGTTCCGTGGCTTTATCTTTGGTAAAAAAATGCTTTTCGGCCTGCGGCATGCTTGACCTATCCAAAAAAAGATACAGATTGAGAATCGTAATTCCCGCCTACCCGGCTTTTAACATCTATTCTCATATCGCCAAGAAAACTACGGCTCTTGGGCCTGTCTGCGTCGCTACGGCCGTCAATAAAATGGGAAAATGGGACGTTGAGGTTATCGACGAAAATAACCTTCGCCGATTCGGCCCGAGGGCAAGCTCAGGTGGGGCCGACCACGAATTCCTGCAGAGAAAAAGACCTGCTGACGTCGTCGGTTTTTACGGCGGCCTGACCAGCACCATACCCAGAGTCTACCAAATAGCCCGCTTCTACAAGAATCTTGGCGTTGTTACCATCGCCGGCGGCCAGCACTTTATTGAAGATAACATCGCTGAGGCATTGTCCTGCGGCATCGACTATGTCGTTATCGGCGAAGCAGAAGAGACAATCACAGAGCTTCTGGGTGTGATAGAAGGCCAAAAAGAGCCAAGCGAGGTCAGGGGCATAGCTTATTTGAAGAACGGCGAGGTTTTTCTTACGGGGAAAAGGCCTCCGACGACGGATTTTGACAAGCTGCCGCTGCCCGACTTTTCGCTCGTGCGGTATGCCAAAATCAAAATTTATCCCGTGGAAAGGATTCGAGGCTGCGGGATGGATTGTGAGTTCTGCACGGTCAAAGGCAGGCCTCGACCAGCTAGCCCTGAACGATTGCTTGAACATATCAGTTCACTGGTCGAGAGTAGAAATGCGAAGCAATTCTTCATAGTCGATGACCTTTTTGGCCAACAGCGAGAGGAAACCATAAGGTTCTGCAACATACTCAGCGACTACGAAAAGAGCATTCGGAGGAACCTGAGCATTACCGTTCAGATAAGATTAGACAAAGCCAAAGACGCCGAGCTGCTTTCCGCGATGCAGCGAGCCGGCATTAAGACGGTCGCTATCGGCTTCGAATCGCCCATCCAGGAAGAGCTTGACGCCATGAAAAAGCGTGTACACTGCGACGATATGGTGTCCCTCGCCAGAACCTTTCACGAATTCGGATTCCTCGTGCACGGCATGTTCATCTTTGGCTATCCGCTAAAAGGAGACCTGACCTTTCAAATACCAGCCGCCGAACGAGCCAATCGCTACAGACATTTTATCCACAAGGCCAAAATCGACACCGTGCAGATACTCCTCCCCGTCCCTCTGCCCGGTACCCAGCTAAGGCATCGCCTCCAAGAGCAAAACAGAATTTACCCTCTTGAGGATATAGGCTGGGAATACTACGACGGCAATTTTCCCATCTTTGAGCCGGATGAGCCGTTGACCGCAGGGCAGATACAGCGCTCCGCCAAGAAAATCATGGGCCGCTTCTATCAGTTCAAGTATATGTTCCTTGTGGCCCTGAATATATTCTCTTTTCCCACTCTGATTTTCTTCTTCCACAACATCCAGCTCGGCTGGAGAAAGTGGTACCGCTCCTGGCACAACTACCTGACTCGTTTTGTCGGCTGGCTCACTTTCCGAAAATGGACCCTCGAGTTCAAAAAAAACAACTTTCTGCAGAAATTACAAAACGCCCAGCACCACCTGAGAACCAACCAAAAATAACTCGTCCCTCGTCCCCAGCCCTCCGATGTTCTGATGGGTCGGGACTCCACGCAATGCCCATTCTGAGTAGATTTCTCGACTGCGCTTCGCCACGCTCGAAATAACATCGGGGAATCAGCAAAAAACAACAAGTTTGAAGACTGTTGAAGAATCTGTGACAATAGCTTAATATGTGGTTACGGTGAGTTGCTCAACGAGGGTAGTTACGATGCGAAATTTTGAAAATGCCAAAAAGATAGTCATAAAAATCGGCACAAATACACTCACTAAGCAGGGCACTAACGAAATCGATACCGATTACATTCGGCTGATAGCTGGTCAAATCGCCGAGTTGCGCAAAGAAGACAAGCACGTTGTCATCATCACCTCCGGCGCCATAGGTATGGGTGCGGGACAACTGAACCTCTCCGAAAAGATAAAAGATACAAAGATGCGGCAGGCCTGTGCGGCTATCGGCCAGCCTTTGCTAATGACTGAATATCGAAAGGCTTTTGACCGCTTTGGCGTTACCGTCGCCCAGGTACTGCTGACCGCCGACGTGCTCAACAATAGAAGAACGTATCTGAACCTTCGCAACTCCGTCGAGACGCTTCTAAAGCTCGGCGTCGTCCCTATCCTCAATGAAAACGACAGTGTTTCTACTGACGAAATCGGCTCAGCTTTCGGCGATAACGACAGGCTCAGCGCCCTGGTCGCCAGCAAAATCGACGCCGATTTATTGATTATGTTAAGTGATATTGACGCTCTCTACGACAAGGACCCCAGAAGGTATGCCAATGTTAAGCCGATACCGGTCGTCTATGAGATAACTGAGAAAATAATGCGAAGCGCCGGCAGAAGCGGCAGCAGACACGCGACCGGCGGAATGAAGACAAAGCTCGAAGCTGCTAAAATCGCCTCTACCGCAGGTTGTCGATTGGTTCTGGCCGATGGCCGACTGGAAAATGTCATCGGCCGGACTATTAAAGGCGAGCAGATTGGCACCTTATTTATGCCAAAGAGAAAACTCAGCAACCGCGCAAGGTGGATTCTAAACAGCGCCGCCACGGGAACGGTATTTATCGACGACGGCGCAATGAAGGCACTTAGAAACCGAAAAAGCCTCCTGCCGAGCGGTGTGGTGTCCGTCAAAGGCTCATTCGAAGCCGGCTCAGTTGTCATGCTCAATGAAAACGCAAAGGCCGTAACAAACTTCAGCAGCGCCGAGCTAAGGCCCCTCATCGGTAAACACAGCACAGAGATAAAAAAGCTTTTGGGTCCCGGCCATCGTGACGTCATCGCAACGCCGGAAGACATCGTTTTTCTGGACTACTAAAAACTCTCCGTTACACGCAGCACCCCTGTAAAATGGGTTTAGGGTTGACTTCGGGCCAAATCTCACTAAACTAATGCTTTCCCAGAAGTTAATGTTTTCAGATTTATCCGCCTGCGGCGGATAGGGTGTCTCCAAGGAGCAGATAGTGGCTTACAATTGTGTTGTTCTAATTAAGCAAGTGCCGGATACGAAAAGGATTACCGGCAATGCGATGAACGATGACGGCACCGTCAATCGCGGTGCTTTGCCGGCGATTTTCAATCCGGAAGACCTAAATGCACTCGAGATGGCCCTCGAAATCAAAGAAAAGTTCGGCGGCAAAGTCAGCGTTATCACGATGGGACTGCCGGCAGCCGCGGAGATTTTGCGGGATTCGCTCTATCGCGGAGCAAACGAGGCGATTCTTATCACCGACAAGCGATGTGCGGCGAGTGATACGTTGGCTACAAGTTACATCCTAAGCTGCGCAGTCAAAAAACTGGATTACGACATTGCGCTTTGCGGCAGGCAGGCAATTGACGGCGATACCGCGCAGGTCGGACCGCAACTGGCGGAGAAATTAGGCGTTCCGCAGATTACCTACGTTGAAAAGCTTTTAGAGCTTAACGGCAAAACGATAACAGCTCAGCGAAATATCGGCAATGGCTGGCAGCAGGTGCGAACGAAACTGCCGGCCCTTTTGACCGTTACGTCCGATGCAAATGAACCAAGGGCGGCGGCTGCAAAAAAAATGATGAAGTACAAAAAGGCTATGACGCCAATCGAAGTTGAACAAAGGGTCAAAGACCAGAACCCGCATGCTGATGAAAAAAGCGTTAAGGAGCTGGCTGAGCACAAATGCAGTGAACTGGAGCAAAAGGGCCTGTTGATAAAGCAGTGGGACCTGGATTTTCTCGAGGCCGATCTGAGCTGGTGTGGCCGAAGCGGCTCACCAACAAAAGTGCATCGCATCCAAAGCGTCGTCCTCACCGCAAAGGAGAGTAAGAATATTGAGCCAACTGACGAAGGCATTTCAGATATGATACACGAGCTGATTGAAGACAAGATAATAGCATAAAATATGAAACGAGATACGAGGCACGAGCGACGGGCGACGAGTTATGATAGATGTGAATAGACAAGGTGAGGTGTGGGTTTTTGCTGAGCAGCACAATGGCGAGTTGGAAGATACACCAATCGAGTTGATGGGCAAGGCCCGCAAGCTTGCTGATACGCTGGGCGTAAAACTGGCAGCGACTATCTTAGGTGACAATGTCAATGATACAGTCGATAAGCTGATATACTACGGGGCGGATAAGGTCTATCTTGTTGAGCATTCGGTTTTGCAAAACTATCAGGCCAACAGCTATGCGAAAGTAATCTGCGCTCTGATTCACAAGTATAAACCGCAGATTGTTCTCTATGGAGCGACTATCACGGGGCGCGACCTTGCACCTCGGATTGCAAGCGCGACAAAAGCCGGCCTGACCGCTGACTGTACCGATTTACAGATTGGTGACCATAAGCCTCCGAACGACGAACAGATGCATAAGAACCTGTTGTTTCAGATTCGCCCTGCCTTCGGCGGAAATATAATCGCAACGATTATCAATTACGACCGTTGGCCCCAGATGGCGACTGTGCGGGAAGGCGTTATGCGCATGCCGGAGCCCGACACGGCTCGTAAGGGCCAGCTAATCAAAGAAAAAGTCGAGCTAAGCCGCGATTGTCTCGCCCTGGAGATATTAGCTGAGCATAAGCGGCCTAAGAAGGTCAACTTAAAGGCTGCGAGAATAATTGTATCTGGCGGCGCCGGCGTAGGCAGCAAAGACAATTTCAAGCTTATCTGGGATTTAGCTAATTGCCTTGGCGCAGCGCCGGCGGCAACAAGGGCCGCTGTTGACTTGGGCTTCATTGATAGTGACCATCAGGTCGGCCAGACGGGCACGACGGTCCGCCCCAGCCTGTATATAGCGGTCGGAATAAGCGGCGCAATCCAGCATCAGGCAGGGATGAGCCAGAGCCAGAAGATTGTCGCAGTAAATAATGACCCCGAGGCACCAATCTTTCAGATTGCACATTATAAAATTGTCGGTGACCTCAACAAAGTAGTCCCACGTATGATAAAGGCAATAAAGGAAAAGGGTATTAAGGAAGAAAAGACAGTAGAACATGGCTAATTTCTATAAGGATAATGACGATATACAATTTTTGTTCAGGCATATAGACCTTCAAAAATCGGCTCAGATTGCTGAGGAAGATTTTAGATTTGCAAAGGAGTTCGACTATGCGCCGGCTGACGCAGATGAGGCGATAAAAAATTATGATATGGTTCTCGATAGTCTCGGCCAGCTAAGTGCCGATTTTATTGCACCGCGCGCTGAAGATGTAGACCGCGAAGGTAACACTCTAAACGAAGATGGTTCGGTAACGTATGCCAAAGGCATTGCCGAGTCCCTTGAAAAGCTGGCAAAGTCCGAGGTTATGGGCTTTACTTTGCCTCACCGGTTTGGCGGGCTGAATTTTCCGAACTTGATTTACTCAATGGCCATTGAGATTGTCTCTCGAGCAGATGCATCGCTTATGAACATATTCGGCCTGCAGGGAATTGCAGAAACGATTAACGCCTTCGCTTCAGAAGAAATCAAGCAGGAGTATTTGCCGAAGTTCTCGGCGGGCAAAGTTACTGGAGCAATGGTATTGACTGAGCCGGACGCAGGTTCCGATTTGCAGTCGGTCAAAGTTTCAGGCCACGATATGCAGGCGGAACAGCCCGCCACAGTCTATCAGGACGCACAGGGCAATTGGTTCGTGCGGGGCGTAAAGCGTTTTATCACCAACGGTTGCGGCGAGGTGCTGTTGGTGTTGGCCCGAAGCGAGCCGGATATCGCCGATGGACGCGGCCTGAGTTTGTTCCTCGTTGACCGTGGTCCCTGGGTTAAGGTGCGTCGCCTCGAAGATAAATTAGGAATTCACGGCAGCCCGACGTGCGAATTGTTTTTCGATGATGCCCCTGCCAAGCTCATTGGCGAACGTCAGCGAGGCCTGATTACATACGTTATGAGCTTGATGAACGGTGCGCGTATCGGAATTGCAGCACAATCAGTCGGCATTGCCGAAGCGGCTTTCAGGATAGCTCGTGATTATGCCGCCAGCAGAAAACAGTTCGGCGTAGCTATCGAAAAGCTGCTGGCCGTGCGCGATATGCTCATTGATATGAAAACCGCTATCGAGGCAGGCCGGGCGCTTCTGTATGAGACTTCACAGGTGGTTGATATGGAGGTTGGATTCACCAGGTTTGAGGCCGATTCATCCCAGGACAAGGCAAAAGCAAAAGAGATAAAGAACCAGTCACGAAAATATAAAAGATACGCCTCTATGCTGACGCCGATGAGCAAATACTATTGCTCGGAGATGTGCAACAGTGTCGCTTATGATTCGATTCAGGTTTTAGGCGGCAGCGGCTATATGCGGGATTACGCCTGTGAGCGTCACGCACGCGACGCGAGGATAACGACAATTTACGAAGGGACAAGCCAGCTGCAGGTCGTCGCC